>PVMK01189213.1_pt2 | contig 10817 bp, 9 predicted proteins | sample 1853481 | NCBI WGS metagenome assembly PVMK01 (sample SAMN08533507, study PRJNA380276) | Marine sediment metagenome, whole genome shotgun sequencing project. | reverse complement strand
GTTTTGGAATCCTGAATCTGCCAATAGAATAATCGTGCAAGATTTTAAAATGCAGTTACAATTATGCCGACAATAGCTGCTATCATTCCAAGCCCCTGAAGCTTTGTGACTTTGTCTTTCAAAAATATGATGGCCAGTGTTATGGTTACTATCGATAATGCGGAAGCGATGGGCGTAATCAATATTGCATCACCGATCGTTAATCCGTAATTAACAATTGCGACAGCCCCAGCTTCTATACTGCCCATAAATAAAACCATGAATTTTGTTTTTGTGGTAGCTTTCGTTAGGACAAGCTCTCGTTTGATGAGAAAAGAAAGAGCAGCAAGAACACAATAATTCCAAACTTCACAAATAGCGTTGTTGGTAGCCACCCAATTTCTTCAGAGATAACTTCACTGATATTCCAAAAAACGCCAAAGAAAAAAGCGCCCAAGACGGTTTCTTTAACCCCGAGTGAAAGTTTAAAACTATGATTTTTAATATCACTCCAATTTAAGGATGCTAAAGTAACGCCAGAAAGAATCATGAAGACACCCACGGACTGCATTGTGGAAAGACGCTGACCCATAAATATAAAAGCAAACAGCATTGTGAATACAGCCCATAGATTCATGGTTGCGGCAACAATCGATACATTGCCTATCTCAAACCCTTTGAAAAAAAATAAGTATCCAGCAGAATAAACAATTGCTGCGATTGGGAGCAAGATGATTACCAAAATAGGGACGTTGCGGTTTATTGTGAATGCGACTAAAAGCAGAAGGAGAGATATAAAACCTGCCAGTTGTGACCAAAAGAAAGATTTAAAAGGTCCAATCTGTTTGGAATAAACACCTCCTAAAAAGTCGTATATTCCCCATCCGAACATACCCGCTAATCCAGATAATAGACTTATAATAGCTATATCCATGCGTGCCGTTTGCCTTCTTTTTGATAAGTTTGTATGTGCAGTCTAACTGGATTTGGCTGAACTGTAAAAGCCGACCTTAATTGCACATACACCGGGCGTCATTGACACCCGGTGTATATTTGTTTGCATACTATGTAACAACCACTTTTGAAAACCTGTGATACCATAAGATGTCACAACTTCAAAAAGGCTGATTTATTGAAAACTCAGTGGTATGAAATTCAGTTATTGCCTTGCTCTTAATCCATCTAAACAACTCATACCGGTAATTGTGGATTAAGCTAAACTTTTAAGCTCCTACTGGACAAGACAATTCACAAGCACGGCAATATTTAATCACCAAATTGCGTTTCCCATTTTCTCCGATTTCTCCATCGGGAACTTTATTCTCCACGTTAGCAATTATCTGCTTACGGCATATTGGCCGGCGATATTTTTCTTGAGGAAAAGCATTCATTGGACAGGCTTTTTGGCAAAACCCCTCACAGGTTTCACATGGGGAGAATCCTTCGAGTACTTCTGTCGTTTGGAAATCCCCTTCCAACAGAATAGAACGAAGTCTGATTCTTGGCCCCCACTCCGGATGTAATAACAGATTATTTCTACCTATGATACCAATTCCAGATAAAACAGCAGCGTCTTTCAGGAATAGTCCACCCTTTGCCACATGATATGGTAGAGGTTGAGCATCTAAACCGTATTCCTTTCGGAACCACTGTTTAAGCAACTCTGATATTTCCCTAAGACGTCTATTGCCCCAAGTATCGCCTCGTTCCAACCAATCTAAACGAGGGTCTTTTTCTGGATGATTCAACCCCAATATCAATACTGTTCGGGCTTCCTTTGGCCAATCAACAATCTGGCCATCGTCCAACTGACCCTGACTTCCAGGATCATCTGGAGCAGCTTGATATGAATAACCTTTCAAAACGTCTTTTAAACGGACAATTCCGGCTCGGATTCCATCATACGATTGAGCTTGCGAGATGATTTCAGTAGTTAGTGAAGATTTTGGTGTCATAATTATTGATTCCTTAAATTCAGAGTATCCGGAATTCGTCCAAATTTGTGATATGCTCGAAAATCAGCCCCTAATTTAACGGAGGTCCAGCTACAGATAGCTTGCCAGAAGTCCAACTATCAATTTTTACAGGAAAATGTCATATACTTTTCGTATATCTCAGGGATTCCAATGGTGTCAGCACCGGAGATAGCAGATAGCAACGCCGCTAATATATCAACGGAATAAACTTTTTTGTGTTCTTGGAGTAATCTCTAAATTCATCTTTATACTTCTTCTCAAGATATCTATCGAGAGACGGAATGATATTGAAGATGAAATTCACCGCCATTATCAATGGAATAACCAACATGCTAAGGCTATGAGTTACCATAGCAAGTCCAGTGAAGAGAACGATATCTCCAAAATAGTTGATATGCATCGATACGCTAAATAATCCCTCTATATAAAGTCGTCCTCTGTTCTCCTCTTTTAATTTCCAAACATGCCTGTAATATTCAGAATGAGTATTGATATAGGAGCCTGATAAATAAAGCAAAATACCGATCACCTCGACAGCACCCACAACCTAGTTTGTTGTTTCCCCCGACACTGGCAAAGGCATAAAGAACAAATGACATCAGAACCGTAATGGTGATCGTTTCAAGCCATGTCCACTTACGCTTTTGGAAAACCCAGACAGTAACCTGGAGTCTCACGAAGTAGATAATCAAACAAGAGGCTATGAGTATCCGTCTCAAAAGGTCGCCGGCCAATTGGTACTCCTTCAACCATGTGTTCGATGTTGCATATTCAGCAAACATCAGCCATAAAGTTGCAAAAAGGGTGACGATAATGCAGCCGCTAAATACTGCTTTGTTCCAAAATGAACTATCATAACTATCGATGAATATCATTTGAGACTCTATCCAAGACGTTACGCGCTTATCGACCAGCATGACGCGCAAGCAATGATCTCGTTCGCATAGTTATTGCTTGTCGTTTTCCAGCCTGTTTTCATGTGAGCTTCCTTCACCCTCAAGTATGATTTTTAAGTTTTCACCTTCTTCTCTCATGTGTTTTCTAACGCCTGATAAGCCATTCTCTATAGCCTTTTTAAAGAAAATTTTACCAATCTTACCCACACGATAAGTCCCTGACGCAGTGAATAGGCAAGATTCTTCTTTTTGCTCATTGTCTTTAGGGCAGAGCACTTATATGGAGTTTTGGGCCACAGAGCTTGATAGTCAATGACATAGGCATGAAGATTTACATAAATAGAATCTAACAAAGTGGCGCGGATTTTCTCGTCATTTTCTGACAGAATACTTCTTCTATCCTTTCTCTGTATCAGATTTGATCTTGTCAACAAGGCGAGAATGGCAAACTAGCGCTGCCATGGCCCGGGCGGCGCGTTCCGGAGACGGGAACACGGGGACACCGTGATGCAAAAGTTTTCGTACAAATAACTCTTCATAACTATGAAAAGTAAACCCGACCAGGGGCTTTTGATGTTTGCTTATCAGACCGGCCAGTGATTTGCCCTGATCGTCAAATAATTTTTCTGTCAGCTGCGGGATCTGATCGGGTGCAATCCCCATACCTTCCATGGTGAGCCGGATGCTTTTCCCGGGTGCCAGAAAGTATGCCAGCAAACCGTCACTGTTGCTTTCTTCCAAAAGCATATCCGAAATCACCGAAAAAAAATCCAGTGGATTTTTTGAAAAAGTCAGGTCAACCGGATTGTTCATACTGCCGGTGGGGGGCACCAGGGGTGAGAGCTTCTCCCGGGTCTGTTGAGATAATTTCGCAAGGACAAGACCCGTGCGGCTGCAAGCATCCGCTGCGACAGCCCCCGGACCGCCGGAATGGGTCTGGATGATGACCCGGTTGCCGGCCGGCTGGGGACATGCTCCCAAAACCCAGCAAAAGTCAAAAAGCTCGGGAATGGAATGGGCACGGATGATACCACTTTGCCGGAAAACACCGTCATAAAGCTCGTCCGGACCGGCCAGCGCTGCGGTATGCGAAAAACCGGCCTGTTTGCCGGCTTCGGATCCACCGACATAAAAGGCTACAATGGGTTTGCTGGGGACAATCGAGCGGGCAACATCGATAAATTCCCTACCCCGTCTGATGGTTTCAATGTAAAGCCCGATCACCCGGGTGTGCGGGCAAGCGGCCAGATACTCCATGCAATCCACAATATCGACATCGGCTTCGTTGCCGACACTGATCCCGGCGGAAAATCCGATATTGTAACGTCTCAGGTAACCAAACATTTGGGTAATAAAGCTGCCGCTCTGGGACGCGAAGCCGATGAATCCGGGCCGGCCCTCAAAAGGTAAAAAGGTAACATTGAATTTATGATGGGGATTGGCGACTCCCAGACAGTTGGGGCCCAGAAAACGAATGCCGTATCGAGCGGCAATGTCCAGGAGCTTTTTTTCATGCGCCGCCCCGTCTCCGCCGACTTCCTTGAATCCACCGGACACCACAATCGCATGTTTAATCCCTTTTTGGCCGCATTCTTCCATGACCCCGGGTACAATTTGGGTGGGCAGCACCATGACCGCCAGGTCCGGGACCTCCGGTAGATCCTGTACCTTTTTATAGGCCTTCAAGGCCAGGACACGTTCCTCTTTGGGATGAATGGGATAGATGTTTCCTTCAAAACCCAGATCCAGAAGTGAATTGAGTTGATTGGTCCCCATGGCGGAGAATCGGTTGGAAGCCCCAAAAAAGGCCACGCTTTTGGGGTTGACAATAGGATATAGAAAATTCATAGGTCCTGGGTTTAGAGTTACGGGTTGCGGGTTGCGAGTTACGGGTTACGAGTGACGGGTTACGGGTTACGGGTTGCGGGTTACGAGTTACGGGTTGCGGGTTACGGGTTGCGGGTTGCGGGTTACGGGTTACGGGCATTTAGTTGATTAAGTTAATTATGTTGATTGAGTTGATTACAGGGGGTCGGTTAGTCAAATAGGCTGAAATCATTTAACCTAATTACTCCGCCCTGAAAAATAGCCATAACAGGGTTGAGGATAGTAAATTTGTTCTTTGAAAATTGAAGAAAATATTTAGCAGTTGATCCGGGCGGATTAATTAATTAATCCGCCGGACCTTCGATCTAACAACTAACTTTAGTTTTCAAAGAACAATTTGCAACCCTAAATGTTCTATTTTTCAGGGCGGAGTAATTAACTATTTAACTTATCAACTATTCAACTAATCTTGAACCCTTGAACCCTGAACCTTTGAACCCTGAACCTTTGAACCTTGGATCCTTTATTGATTGTATTTATACGTACAAGAATCCTGGCGTTATTTTACGCGGGCATACAATGATATTTTCCCATCCGCATTGCGGACCAGTTGCCCTTCTTCTTCCAGGTATCTTAAATGTGAAATCGCCTCCCCGGTGGCAAACCATTTTTGGGCTACCGGAAACTGGTCCCAGGATTCGCTATCGATATCCCAGGTCATCTGCGAGGCAACCTGGAAAGCGTTCATGGCTCCCGCCTTCAGGATGCTTAAAACCTCGGTTAACCGATCGGCATGATGGCGCTTTAGTTCCTCGATCCTGGCCTGATGATTCTCTATGAGACGCCGGTGTCCGGGCAGGGTCAGATCGACCTTTAAATTATAGACTTTGTCCAGGCTGGCCAGATAGTGCTTCAGGGGATTTTGAATGTCCGACCAGCATTGAATGTTGGGGGTGATATCGATTAAAATATGATCGCCGGCAACCAGGATTTTTTTATCGGGCTCGTACAGGCAGATATGGCCCATGGTATGGCCTGGAGTTACGACGCATCTAAATTCATAATCCCCGATGCGAATCTCATCACCATCTTCGAGCAGCTTCATTTCCGGTATCCATTCCGAACCGAATTTGGCACCCGGATGTTTGTCCAGGGCCGCTTGCAGCTCATCTTCAGGAAAGCCGTTTTGACCGGCGTAGGCAATCATGGGGCCGAAGCCTTCCCAGGATTCTAAAAGTTCTTTTTCCGGCCGGCTGAAATAAACATGGCTGGTATCGGTTGCTAGTTTGGCTACTAGGCCGAAATGATCGGCATGCAGATGGGTGATAAAAATATCAGAGGCCTTAAGATCAATACCAAGGGTGCCCAAACCGGCCTGCATGGCCTCCAGGCACTCCCGGCGATTCAAACCGGTGTCGATAATCAAATTTCTATCAGGTCCCTTGATCACATAAGAATTGAGATATTTCAGGGGACTGTCGGGCAGTGGTATTTTTAACCGAAACAGGTTGGGCAATATCTCTTCACACATTATCAGTAATCCATAGTTATTGCTAGTGTAAATACTAGTGCTATTAAATCAGTAAACCTGGTTCAAACCGTAAGAAGTCAGAAAATAGGAATGGGGAATTCGGAATGCGGAATGTGGAAGTTAAAATGAACCTCAGAGCATAGGCCACAAGACTGCGGGTCAAAAATGATTTTTTCCTCTTTTTCCAATTTTCCGCATTCCGCATTCCAACTTCCGAATTCCTGACACCCTATCCAATATATTTCCAGCTACGAGTAACCAGTAACCAGTATATAGTAACCAGAGTACCCAGTACCCAGCAACCAGTACCCAGTGTCCAATAGATGAATCCTCTGCAAAAGTCAACTGTGACAAATTTCTAAAAATGAGTGTTTGGCAGGATACCGTGCTCTGACGGCAGTCAACACACCGCTCTTTGTATGTTGGGATACAAACACCGCACAGCTAATACGGTATTATTTGTAATCGCGTGTACAAATTTACCGCTTTCCATAGTTATGTTCCGAAATACGGAATTGCGGTATAAGTGGTTTTGTAACCATTCACAGGTTGCATTTATGCCATACAGGGTTCTTTTAAAGATGAACGTCGAACACTGAAAGGATGTTCATTTTTTTCAGTAAACCTTCCACAATCCCCCCCGGCGTAAAAACAACTTAGCGTTTATAGCCTTGTGCCCCTTTTAAGAAGATTCAATTTTGGAGGGATTCTCTGGCTGCCTGAGCCTCGTTTGATTCCGGATATTTGTGGCAGATCAGCCGCAGGCACTTTGCTCCTTTGGTTGTCATTCCATTTTGACGGTAAGCCCGGGCAAGCTTTAGCAGGGCACCTGGGATTCCCGGGAATTCCGGGACCTTTTTTATCAGCAGGGTCAAAATCTTTACCGCATTTTCCACGTGCCCGCAGGCGGCAAACATGGCGCTGAGTTGAACATACAGCTGGGGAGAAAAGCGGGGATGGCTCGTATGCCTGATGTATTCCTGGTAAATGTTATGGGCCTTTTCGTAGGTGTGATAACTGCGGCTGAGTTGAAATATCAGCTTTTTGGCTGTTTCGTGAAATTTTTCGTTTTCAGGATCCAGCTTGTCAACATGGAAAAGGTGGGTCAAGGCATCAATATTTTCAGGATCTTTGGCAAGCACCTGTTTGAGCAACAGGCGCCCGGTTTGCAAATCCAGTTCGGCGATGTGCTTTAGGGCTTTTTCCATTAAAGGCGGGATCTCGTCTAGGGGGGATTCTTTAATCACATCTTCATTGAACCCCAGAGAAAATTTCATGCAAATAAAACCAAACACAGCACCGCCCATTAAGCCACCGATGTGGGCCGCGTAAGCCACATGGCTGTCACCACCGGAAAAAAGCTGATAAAATTCATTTCCGATCCAGATCGGCAGAAGAATGATGGCCGGAATCTTCAAATAGTTGAAATAAAAGCCCAGCGAGTAAAAGATCTTCACCTTTTTCTTATTGAACAGCACCGCGAAAGCTCCCATCAACCCTGCAATGGCTCCGGATGCTCCCACCAGCGGTAGGGTGCTGTCCATATAAACCAGCCAAAATCCCCACACAGCCATGAGCCCGCCGATAATATACAAGCCAATATAATTGATGCGTCCCAGCCCCATCTCGAGCATGCAGCCGACAATCCATAAAAATACCATGTTGCCAAACAGATGGCCAAAGCCACCATGCAGGAACATGTAAGTGAAACTCGTTAAAACCGATTTGTGAGCAGGCCGGAAACCGTACCTAAAGGAGACAATCTGAGACCGCTGGTGCTCATACTCTGATCTTAAAGGCTTCCAGGTGGCATAGTTGGGGGTTACAGGTGTGATGATCTCATCATTGCCAAGCTTTTCAAGAAATGAAGAATCCCGCTCCATTTCCAGGTAATATCGAATCAGAGTATCCTCATCGATGTTTTCATCAATTGAATTGTGGATTTCCTGAAGGCGACCCTCGCGATAGGCGATGTATCGTGGAACTTCAATTCTCGCCAGACCGGAGGTAAAATAATATTCAGAGACCGCAAAATGCTTATGAGTATCGCCGCTCTGGAACAAAAAAAATACCAGACAGTTTAGCAAAATGATACTGATGGTGATGATGGGAGGATTGCGCCAGCTGATTTTTTCTGTCAGAGGAATGATGAGCATAATAAAAAGAATGCCTAAAATGCACTAAATTGCCTAAAGTGCCTAAAATCGTTCGACCAAGAGGCTCTCGACAGGTCAAGGTGCCGTTTCACGCCGTCCATATTTTATTAGACAGAGTTCCAAAATTAACGGATTAAACATGAATACATATCGGTAACTTGAAGGCCAAACTTAAGGCATTTCTGTTCACATTTCGTAATTATACAATGGACAGAATACATTAATTTTAGGCATTTTTGGCATTTTAGGCACTTTAGGCATTTATCTTTTACCAATAGGGACGTAATCAGTTTCGGCCGGGCCGATGTAGATCTGGCGGGGACGACAAAGTTTCCAGTTGGGATCATCCTGGCTTTCTTTCCACTGAGCTATCCAGCCCGGAATCCTGCCGATGGCAAACAGGACGGTGAACATGTTGGTGGGTATGCCGATGGCCCGCATGACGATTCCGCTGTAAAAATCCACATTGGGGTATAGGTTGTGCTCGATAAAATAATCATCTTTTAATGCAATCTGCTCCAGCTCAATCGCAACATCCAACAGGGGGTCTGAAATTTTCAATTTCCCAAGCAAAGTATCACACATTTTTTTCATGATTTTCATACGGGGATCAAAGGTTTTATAAATCCTGTGACCAAATCCCATCAATCGGAAGGGGTCTTTTTTGTCTTTGGCCCGTTCGATGGCGCGATCCATGTCTTTGTTGGCGGCAATATCGCTGAGCATCTCGATGACGGCCTGATTGGCACCGCCATGCAACGGTCCCCACAGGGCCGCAATTCCGGCTGAAATAGCAGCATATAAGTTGACCTTGGCGCTGCCCACCATCCGGACAGCGGATGTCGAGCAGTTTTGTTCATGGTCGGCATGCAAAATCCAGAAAACATTTAAGGCTTTGACAACGTCTTCATCGATTTCATAAGGTCTGACCGGCGAGTCAAACATCATATTTAAAAAATTGGCACAGTAGGCCAGATCGGGCCGGGGATAGACGACCTTGTGGCCCCGTGATATTTTATAGGACATGGCGGCCATGGTCCGTATTTTGGAAAGCAAACGGGTAACCGTCATATTTATTTCTTCTTCCAGATTTTGCAGTTCCGGATAAAAGCTTTTCACAGCGTTGGCCATGGAAGAAAGAATGCCCATGGGGTGAGAAGAACGGGGAAAGTTCTCATAAAAAGCACGCATATCTTCATGCACCAGGGAATGGTCATTGAGCAGCACCGAAAAGTCGGTCAGCTCCTGTCGGGTGGGCAACCGTCCGTTTATCAGAAGATAGGCGGTTTCCTTAAATGTTGAATGCTCGGCCAGCTGCTCCACCGGGATGCCGCGGTAGCGCAAAATCCCCTTCTCTCCGTCCATAAACGTAATGTTGCTGGTACAACTTCCGGTATTTGCATACCCCGTATCAAGGGTAATCAATCCGGTCTCCTGCCGGAGCCTGGATATGTCTATAGCCTTTTCACCCTCCGTGCCGACGACTAACGGAAGCTGGAACTCCTTGTCCCCGTATATTAACTTAGCATATTCAGTCATGGTTCCCATCGCTTTTTTTAAAAGGTTGAATCCCCACGAAACGTGGGTTTACCGAACAGTAGAACTCCGTGCGGCTATAAAAGGTAAGCGCTTTATATACCCTAATAGCTTCAACGGGTCAAGCCACCAAAAAAAACAATCACGCCTGCACACATTAAACAAGTATTTGAATGGCCTTTCTATATTTTCATGAGTGCAAAAAAGGTGGAAAATTCAAGCACCAAAAAACAAATCACAAATGGTTCGACAAGCTCACCACCCTGAGCCAGGTCGAAGGGCAAATTCCAATGACCCAAATTCAAACTTCCAAACTCACGATCCACAATCATCGATGCCAGTTAGCCTAACCACCGAAGAAAAAACTTTCCCATAGCGATACAGCTCTTCTGCGATGAATATTTTGGTCATTGAGTTTTGGAATTTGAGATTTTTTTGTAATTTGGTGCTTGTGATTTGGGATTTTTATCAAGTATAGTTTACTTGCATTTAATGATATGATAGATATTTGTGCAAAATACGTAATGAAGCAAAGGTATCGCCATGTCTTTTAAAGATAATCTGCTAAAAAAAATTGCGATCAATCAATTGTCCCACAAAGTGCTGGCATCCATCGGATCGGCGGAAAGCGGCCTCAAAATCGACAAAGATGCCATGCACAGCCTTCTGGAAATGAGCCCCTACCAATATCAAAAAGAACGCGACCTTGATCTTTATATTGAAGAACTTGACGGCGAGCAGAGCCGCATCCTAGTACTGGACAATGAGTTGCCCATTTACAAAACCACCGTCGAAGATGTGCTCATTCGCAAAAGCCCTTATACCAAGGAAATGCTGAGTATCAAAAATATCATAAAAATATTGAAAGATTCCGACGTGAAGCTCAGCCGCAAAGAAGCGTCCCTCAAAACCGTTC
>PVMK01173996.1_pt1 | contig 10818 bp, 7 predicted proteins | sample 1853481 | NCBI WGS metagenome assembly PVMK01 (sample SAMN08533507, study PRJNA380276) | Marine sediment metagenome, whole genome shotgun sequencing project. | reverse complement strand
TTGCGGCGTGATCTCCGCATCGAAGACACACACCATGTCTATCTCGATGTCGTAGAGGTCCTCCACATCGTCCCGCGTGGCGAACATGACGGTCCCGAACGAGTTGTCGTACTTCGAACGCAGCTGGTGGATCGTCCGCCTGAGCTCTCGCTCCTGTCGCCTCGCCAGGTACGTGACCTGATCGCCATCCTCCGCTGCCGACCGGATGGCCGTCAGCGTCTGGAGCACGGAGTCATGCAACTGGTCGGCGAGAAGCGCCTGCTCATCGTTCCGGATCTGTCTCTGACGCTCTTCAGCGAGGTTCTCCTCGGCCGCTTCACGAAGACGGTCACGGTCACGGAGGATGTCGAACGCGTAGCCAAGGATGAAGCCGTAGATGAGGAAGACCACCGCACCGAGCTTGTCGTTCAGGGGGTGGGAGCCGACAAGGCTCATTCCGATCCACTGGGTCACGAACAGAAGTCCGCCCGCAGCGATCGCCCACCGCATCGTGCCAGCAAAGGCGACGACGGCGATCCACGAGATGGGGTAACCACCATGGAACGTACTCGCGGATCCCGACGCATAAGACGCGACCGCCGCCCCGATCGCGACGATTCCGTCGGCGACGACGAACCGGACGCTCCCGAGCCGGTCGGGATCCTTTGCAACCCACACCGTGAAGATCGTCCAGAGACCGGTGATGATGGCCGTGCTGATCGAGATCCGTTTGTCCATCAGGTCGTCGCTGAAGAACGCACCGACAACAAGTAGGAGAAGCCATGCCCATCCCGCGATCCTGAACGCAAGCACTATCCGCGTAAGGATCGTCTGGATCGGGGTCGGTTCGCGTTGTGTAGCTGTGGCTTCTGCCATGTCAACATCCTAGAACGCACGGGCACTGCGCTCTATGGGGAACAACCCTTAGTGGTCCATCGCTGAATTGGCGCCTGGGTGTCTCCAGGTCATCGGCGTCATCTGGCAAGGACGCACAACGAAGGCGCATTCTGGAATGCGTCGAGGCGGAGGACGCTGCCAAGGGCGTTGAGGGCCGGAGAGACACGGTGATCAATTCTGCGACGGACCACTGGACCTCAACTGGACATACTCGGTGTACGGGGAGACCTCCCATAGAATCTCGGTGCCGCGCAAGCCAGGGAGGACACGTGCGCCGATATCTCATCGCGATACCGCTCATCCTCATCGTTGGCGTTGTCGCTGTGTACGCATACGAAGAGATGGTCGGCGATGACACGGTGAGCCACGGTGTAACGGCGGTTGGCGTCGATCTCTCCCGTATGACCGTCGAAGAAGCCACCGACGAGATCGCTGCCTACGAAGAGTCGCTTGCCTCCGAAGAACTTGAGGTCATCATCGACGGCCACAGCCGGATGATCGACCCCTACGAAGTCGGCTTCGAGATCGCCGAAGACGCCGTGATCGCGGAAGCGTTGCACACGCGTCGATCAATCAACGGTTTCACCAACTTCGGAAACTGGATCGGAAACTTCTCCGAGACTGAAGATGTGACCGTGCCCACGACGCTCGATGAAGAAGCCGTGCTCGCGTTGCTCGACGACTGGAACTTCACCGCGATCGACAAGCCTGCGTACGAAGGGGCCGTCATAGTTGTGAACGGTGCCCCTGCACCTGAATACCCGGTGGCTGGTGTTCGCATCGATGAAGAGGCGTCCGTGCCCCTGATCCTTGCCGCCATGTCCGGAGAGACAAGCGGCCCCGTCGTCCTCCCACTCAGACCGCTTGTGCCGGTCGTCACAGACGCCGATGTTGACGAGGCCGTGGCGTTCGCGACGCTTCTCGTTTCCGAACCGATCGTGCTCAGGCCAACAGGTAGAACAGCCGGCATGGTCTTCACTTCAGCAGGACTGACGTCCGCCCTCCGCAGCGAGGTCGTGACCAACTCGCCAGCGACGGTGGTGCCATCCCTTGATCCTGAGATCCTTCGGTCCATCGCTGCGGCTTCGGCGCCAGAGTTCGCCGAGAGCCCTGTATCGGCGTCGTTCGCCTTTGACAAGGTTACGAAGCAGATCTCAGTCATTCCGTCGCGCACCGGCCGGGCGGTTGATGTCGACGCCGTCGCCAATGCGGTAATAGCTGCAGCTGTGACGTGGCGAGGCGGCAATCTTCCGATGATGCAGGGTGAGGCGCCAGAACTGACAACCGAACAGGCTGATGACATGGGTCCGTTCGGCGAGGTCTCGAAGTTCACCACGAGGCACCCATGCTGTGCGAACAGAGTCGTCAACATCCAACTGCTTGCCGACACGATCGATGCCCACTGGGTCATGCCTGGCGAAGAGTTCTCCGTCAACGACACAGCAGGTGAGCGCACGACCGCAAAGGGCTACAAACGCGCCGGAGCGATCATCGGGGGCGAAGTTGTCTGCTGTGCCAGCAAGATCAACATCGGAGGCGGCACGAGCCAGTTCGCAACCACCTTCTACAACGCGGTCTTCTTCGGCTGCTACGAAGACGTGTTCCATCAGCCGCACAGCCTCTACTTCTCGCGATACCCCTTCGTCCGCGAGGCGACCCTCGGCTTTCCAGCCCCCGACGTGAAGTTCAAGAACGACTCAGACGCTCCCGTGTACATCGAGACCACCCACACACCGGGATCCATCACCGTCACCTTCTACGGGAACAACGGTGGCAGGGAGTGCACCTCGGTCCGCAGCGGGAACACCATCACACGTGTGATGACCCACGCAGACGGCTCCGTGACCGAGCAGTCATGGACGTGGCGGTATCGAGCGCCGAAGTCCAAGACCCCCGAAACCACGACCACCACAACAACCACACCTCCCACCACCACAACGACCACGATCGCCGCACCCCCAACGACGGAAGCTCCCCCGCCACCGCCGACCACAGTGCCCCCCACCACGCTGCCTCCACCCCCGCCACCACCGTAGGCGTAGCACCCCCCCACCCGTTCTGGCGTCCACCAAGCCGGGATACCGGCCTGACGGACGCCAGAATGGTCAGTGCGTTGATACAGAGGAGAGTTTCATGGAGTCCAACACGATCATCGAGCCGTTCCGGATTCACACCGTCCAGGCGATCGATCTCCCTGACGAGGCCCAGCGCGAAGCTGCCCTGGAACGTGCGGGATACAACCTGTTCGGGACTCCACGCCACCGAGGTGATCATCGACCTCCTCACAGACTCGGGTACCGGTGCGATGTCTGCAGAGCAGTGGGCAGGGATGATGCGCGGCGACGAGTCATACGCAGGAAGCAGGTCGTTCTTCCGCTTCGAGTCTGTGGTCAAGGACATCACGGGCTTCGACCAGGTCATCCCGACACACCAGGGAAGGGCCGCTGAGAAAATCCTGTTCTCGGTGGCAGTCAAGGATGGCGACGTCGTCCCGAACAACACCCACTTCGATACGACTCGAGCCAACGTCGAGTATCAGGGAGCCGAGGCCCGGGACCTCGTTATCGCCGAGGGACGCGACCCATCGGTGATCCTCCCGTTCAAGGGCAACATGGACACCGAGGCACTCAGAGCCACCATCGAAGAGGTCGGTGCCGACCGCATCCCGATGGTCATGCTCACGGTGACCAACAACTCTGGCGGTGGCCAGCCGGTGTCCATGGAGAACGTGCGCGCCGTGCGGGCGGTCTGCGACGAGTACGGCCTGCCACTCATCTTCGATGCGTGCCGGTTCGCCGAAAATGCCTGGTTCGTCAAGATCCGGGAGGATGGCTACGAAGACAAGACACCCAAAGAGATCGCACAAGAGATGTTCTCCTACGGGGACGGCGCAACCATGTCTGCCAAGAAGGACGGGCTCGCCAACATCGGTGGATTCCTCGCACTCAACGACACCGAATGGGCTCTCGAGGCACGCAACATCCTGATCCTGACCGAGGGCTTCCCAACGTATGGCGGCCTGGCCGGGTACGACCTCGAAGCGATCGCTGTCGGACTCGAAGAGGTGCTCGACGAGAACTACCTCCGCTACCGCATCCGGTCCACCGAGTACCTCGCAGACAAGGTCCACGGGGCGGGCGTGCCGATCGTGCTGCCAGCCGGCGGTCACGCTGTGTACATCGATGCAGCAGCCATGCTCCCCCACATCCCGCCGCACGAGTACCCCGCACAGTCTTTGGCGATCGAGCTCTACCGCACAGGGGGTGTCCGGGGAGTCGAGATCGGAACGGTGATGTTCGGAACACGCGATCCCGACGGCGGGCCAGACAATCCGGCAGCGATGGAACTCGTTCGCCTTGCGATCCCGAGGCGGATGTACACCCAGAGCCACATCGATTACACCGCCGAGGTCGTCATCGATGTCGCGGGCCGCTCGGACGAGCTAGCTGGCTACCGGATCACCGAGCAGGCCCCCTGGCTCCGCCACTTCACCTGCACGTTCGAGCCGATGGCGTGAGCGACGGCGACGAGTGGTCATCGGCGAAGGCACTCTACGAGCGCATCGCTTCGATCGGTTCGAAACCGGAGGATTCAACCGGCACACGGGCAAGGAACCGTGCGCTCACACTCTCGGCAGCCGTTGGGGCCATGGTTGTCTCACCGTGGCCTGTCTTCTACTTCTCGATCGGCATACCGCAGGCCGCCGTCATCCCGCTCTTCTACGTGGTCATGACCGTCATCGGTGCGGTGCACTTTTCCCGCACGCACACCGCAGCGTTCTTCCGCAACAGCCAGATCGTGATGTTCAGCATCCTTCCCCTCCTCGTCCATATCGCACTCGGAGGTTTCGTCAACTCGAGCGCCGTCGTCATCTACGCACTGGGGGGTGCGGTACAGGCACTCTCGTACGTAGGCGCACGAAAGGGAAAGTGGTGGTTTGCGCTCTTCATGGGCGTCATCGTGATCGCGGCACTGATCGACGGAAGGGTTTCCGAGAACCCCCCACACGTACCCGACTGGGCGATCACGACGTTCTTCGCCGTGAACCTGATAGCTGCCGGAGCGATCGCGGTTATCACGCTGAGTATCTACGTCCGCTCACGCGACGTGCTCGCGGCAGAGCTGCAGCTCGAGCGCGACCGGTCCGACGAGCTTCTGCTCAACGTTCTCCCCGAGTCCATCGCAGACCGTCTGAAACAGGGAGAGGCACCAATCGCCGACCATCACGATGGCGTCGCTGTGCTCTTCGCTGACATCGTCGGATTCACATCGATGTCGTCGACGCTCGAACCGGAGGCTCTCGTGACAGCCCTCAATGGGGTGTTCGGTGCGTTCGATACGGTGTCGGCGGAGTTCGGCCTGGAGAAGATCAAGACGATCGGCGACGCCTACATGGTGGTCGCGGGAGCTCCCCTTTCGGTGACCGACGGGCCGGCCCGCATCGCCGACGCAGCACTCGCCATGCGCGACGCCGCGGGGCGCTTCTCGATCGACGGAGAGCATCCGGTGCATATGCGGTTCGGTATCGACGTCGGACCAGCCGTTGCCGGGGTCATCGGAACGTCGAAGTTCACCTACGACCTCTACGGCGACACGGTGAACACGGCAAGCCGCATGGAGAGCACGGGTCGCCCAGACGAGATACAGGTCACGAAGCGAGCGAGGGATCAGCTGGCGGCGACACACACGTTCGGACGGACGCTCACCATCGACATCAAAGGGCTTGGACTCACGGACACTTTCTTCCTGACAGGAAGAAAGTGACGGAGCAAAGCTAGTCGAGCGGTACTTCTTGATCCAGCGCGGGAGTGTCTGCGTCTGCTTCTTGTCCCTGATCCAATTTTGTGTTCGCGGCGAGCAGATCGGCAACCACCTGCGCCACACAGACGGCTGTCAACAGCCCGACCACCTGGGCAGGGCCCAACGAGGTGAACAACCCGAGCAGCATGACGGCACCGCTGCCGACGAGACGCGCCCTGACGATCCGACCGCGGACGATTTCTCCCTCGGCCTTCATCGACGCCTCGAGGATGACCGCCATAGCGAGGAACGCAACAGCGATCGAACCGACAAGCAGCCATCGCTCCGAGTCGTGCCACTCCTCGGGATGCACAGCAGCGATGATCGCGTGCTCCACCCCAACACCCGCAGCCGCCAGAGCTGCAGCGAGCGGAAGGTGGGTATAGATCCAAACGGTCGGTCGCCAATTCTTCTGGGTTCCTCGGCGTCGAATGTTGAACCCATCAAGGTTGTCGAAGTAGACCCACCACAGGCTGGTAGCGATGAGGACACCGAAGATCGCAGTGATCGTTGCGGGGACATCCCAGTGAACGTGGCCGAGTCCCACGATGGCCGCAGCGATCGACTCTCCAAGTACGAGGATCGTGAACAGCCCGAACCGTTCAGGGAGGTGGGATACGTCCAGAGGAACCCTCGCCTGTTCCTTTCGCATGATGAACGGTGTCGCAAGATCGATGGCGAGTGCGAATCCCCAGACCCAGTAGCGCCCGGGCTCCGGCACGAAGATCGCGATCACCCAGAAAACCGCGGCGAACCCAAACCACTTCAAGTAGCCGGCGTTCAGAGCCCGGGCCACTTCCACGTGTTTGTAGGCACGGGCGTACAGCGCAAGGAGGATGAGCCTTGCGGTCGCATATCCGATCGCAAAAGCGAGCGTCGAAGCCGAGTCAGCTGTAAGGGCTGCAGCCATTACGACGATCGCGATGATCTGTGCCGTGGCGAGCAGTCGATACATCAGATCGTCCGTGTCGAACCGGTCTGCATAGAACGTATGGCTTGACCACAGCCACCACAGCATGCCGAAGTAGGCCGAGTACGTCAGGACCCCTGTCCACGACGGATCGTCCAAGATCCTGCCACCGAGAACCGCCACGGCGGCCACGAACACGAGGTCGTAGAACAGTTCGAGCCAGGTCGCGGCTCGCTCCTCCTCGTCAAGGGTTCTGAGTCGAGGCGGCCTGAGCGCTGCAAGCCTCACAGCGAGACCACCATTCCGGGACCGGCAGCAACCGTGTTCGGGAACTCGGCAACCGCATCGGCCACCATCGCATCGATGTCGCTGTCCAATCTCGACGGCGCATGGCTGGTGAGTATCAGTTCGGTGGCACCCACCCGCTTGGCCATCGCCACGGCGTTGACCCACGTCGAGTGGCCCCAGCCGATATGTGAGTCGACCTCGGACGGGAGATACTGGGCGTCATGGATGAGCACATCGACGCCATCGATCGCCTTTGCGATCACGTCGTCGTAGTCAGGCGCAGACTCGTGGTCCGTCACGATGGCGACGCTCCGATTCGGTCCATCGATCTTGTACCCGACCGCTCCTTGGGGATGCTGGATGGGGAACGAGGTGACGGTCATCCCTGGAGACACGACGGGGCCGTCCAACGAACGGAACGCGACGGGCTCAGGAGCTTCGTCGAGCGCGACGGGGAACCAAGGGGGCGCGATCGATCTTGTGAGCATCGGCTCCGGATCCTCGGGCCCATAGAAAGTGAACAGACATGCCCCGGCCCACACCTCGCTGAGCATCGATACACCCTGGATGTGGTCCCAGTGATAATGCGTGAGAAACACGGGCACGGAACCCGAGAGCTCAAGCCCGTGCGAATTGAACGAGATCAGGCCGGTGCCTGCATCGATGAACGCCTTGACGATCGGGCCATCCGCAACGGCGAAGCTCGTCGTTGACCCGCCGTACACGAGGAATTCGGCACCGGACACGGGAATCGAGCCCCGTGCTCCCAGGACGACGAGTCGGAGACGTTCGGCGGATTTGTCGGATGTCACGGGTGACAACCTAGCGACAGTTGGCGCTGCGAACCACCACAGGCGGAAGTAGGCTCGGCTGACGAACATGACGTTGGGCCAGGTAGGAGACGTAGATGAGCAAACCGGTGATTCTGACGGTGGACGACGACCCACAGGTCCTCGCCGCTGTCCGGCGGGACCTTCGGACGAACTATGCGCAGGATTACCGCATCGTGTCCGCGGGATCAGGTGCCGAGGGCCTTGAAACCGTTGGCGAACTGAAGGCGCGGGGTCAGTCGATCGCTCTGTTCCTTTGTGACCAGCGGATGCCGGAGATGACCGGAACCGAGTTCCTGGTCGAGGCGATCCAGATCTTCCCTGAAGCCAAACGGCTCCTCCTGACCGCATATGCGGACACCGACGCCGCCATCCAAGCGATCAACGACGTAGGCGTCGACCACTACCTCCTCAAGCCGTGGGACCCGCCAGAAGAGAAGCTGTATCCCATCCTCGACGACGTGCTCTCCGACTGGCAGGCACACGTCGGAACGCCGTTCGATGGCATCAGGGTGCTCGGCGCCACATGGTCGCCATCCACATACGAGGTCAAGACGTTCCTCGCCCGCAACGAGATCCCCTACAGGTACCTCAACATCGAGCGTGACGAGGACGCCGCAAAGATCGTGGAATCTGCTTCCGATGGCTCGCCGGACTTCCCGCTCGTACTTCTCGCTGACGGCACCCAGATGTGGAATCCGTCGAAGTCTGAGCTTGCTGCAGCGATCGGGATCCACAGTACGGCCGAAGCCCCGTTCTATGACCTCGTCATCGTCGGCGGCGGACCGGCAGGGCTGGCAGCGGCCGTGTACGGCGCATCGGAGGGTCTCACCACAGCGATGATCGAACGCGAAGCGCCAGGGGGCCAGGCAGGAACGAGCTCCCGGATCGAGAACTATCTGGGATTCCCGAAGGGTCTGAGTGGCGCAGATCTCGCCCGCAGGGCGATCGCACAGGCCACCAGACTCGGTGCGGAACTGGTCACCGCTGTCGAGGTCACGGGAATCACCGTCGAGGACCGCACGAAGACGGTTCACCTCTCAGATGGGGTCAAGCTCAAGTGCAGCGCCGTGATCATCGCGACCGGCATGACCGTGCGAAGGCTCGGGGTTCCCGGGTACGAGAAGTACGAGGGGGCTGGCGTCTACTACGGCGCCGCAGCGACGGAGGCTGCCACGTACAAGGACAAGCCTGTCTACGTGATCGGCGGTGCGAACAGCGCAGGCCAGGCCGCTGTGATGTTCTCGAAGACATCGAGCAAGGTCACGATGATCGTCCGGTCCGACTCCCTCGGAAACAAGATGTCTGCGTATCTCGTCGACCAGATCGGTGCGATCGACAACATCGAGGTCCTCACGTCCACCCAGGTCCTTGAAGTTCTGGGTGAGGAGGGGGTCGAGCAGATCCATATCAAGAACACAGCGACCGATGTCGAAGAGACGCTGGACGCATCGGCGCTGTTCATATTCGTTGGGGCGATACCGCACAGCACGTTCGTCAAGGATCTCGTCGCCATGAACGACAAGGGCTTCATCTATACCGGCGCCGACGTGCTCGCACTGACAGACACCTGGCACGAGGACAGGGACCCGTATCACCTCGAAACCTCCGTACCCGGCGTTTTCGCTGCGGGAGACGTCAGGGAAGGCGCTGTCCGGAGAGTCGCAAGCGCCGTCGGCGAAGGTTCTGTCTCGGTGTCGTTCGTGCACGGTTACCTGTCGACGGTATGAGCGACTTCGATCTGCGATCGGTTGCGCTGTTCGAGAAACTTCCCGACGCTGATCTCGAACGCTTGTCCGCGAGCCTGACCGAGTGCGTGCTTGAGCGTGGCGACACGCTGTTCGACGAAGGCGACGTCGGGGACAAGGCTTACATCATCACCTCAGGCGAGATCGAGATCCTCAAGGCTGCGGCAGATCGTCAAGTGCGAATCGCCGTGTTGGGTGAGGGCATCATCATCGGCGAGATGGCTCTCCTTACAGCCGAACTCAGGAACGCAGCCGCCAAAGCAGCGTCGAACGTCACGCTCGTCTCGATCCCGAAAGAGAACTTCGACGAGGTGCTCGAGACGAGCGCTCAGGCATCACGGGCGCTGTTCGACGTCTTCCTCCAGCGATGGAGGGAGCAGGAGGACCGGCTCAGGCAGTCGGAACGCATGGCTCAGATCGGTGTGCTTACCGCTGGTCTTGCGCATGAGATGAACAATCCGGCTGCCGCGGTGGCCCGTGGGGCCGAGCAGCTCGGACCCGCTATCGAGCGCTACGTGGCGGCAGCTCGGGAACTCCCACCAGGTGCCGAGGCGCCGTTCAGCCTGTCAGACCGGGAACGTCCGACGCTGTCAGGAATGGACAGATCCGACAGAGAGGCGGACCTCGAAGACGCGCTCGAGGACGCCGAGATTCCGAACTCATGGGAGTACACGTCGTCACTCGTTGAAGCTGGCTTCACCGCCGACGACATGGACGACATTCCTGCCGAGCACGCCGAGGCGATCATCCGTCTCATGGCAGCTGAGGCCGATGCTGTTTCACTCCGGGCGGAAGTCGACGAGGGGTCGAAACGACTGTCGGAACTCGTCGGGGCGCTCAAGTCATACTCGTTCCTCGACCAGGCTCCGGTGCAGGAGGTTGACGTTCCAAAGGGCATCGAAGACACCCTGCTCATCCTCAAGTCGAAGACGCGCGACATCGCGATCGACCGCGAATATGCGCAGGACCTTCCGAGGATCACGGCGTATGGAAGCCAGCTCAATCAGGTGTGGACGAACCTGATCGACAACGCTTCGGACTCCCTGCGTGACGCCGAAACCGAAGATCCGGTCATCACGATCAGAGCCGTTGCTCGAGCAGACTGCATCATCGTCACCATCGAAGACAACGGCCCTGGAATGCCACCCAAGGTCAGAGATCGCATCTTCGAGAAGTTCTACACGACGAAAGAACCAGGCAAGGGAACCGGCCTCGGCCTCGACACCGTCTACAGCATCGTCGTCAACCAGCACCGTGGCGCCATCGACGTCGATTCCGAGCCCGGCTCCACCAGATTCACCGTAAAGATCCCCGTCGATCTGGACACGGCAGTGGTTTGAGCAGAAGACCTCAGACCACAGACCTC
>PVMK01122987.1_pt1 | contig 10818 bp, 14 predicted proteins | sample 1853481 | NCBI WGS metagenome assembly PVMK01 (sample SAMN08533507, study PRJNA380276) | Marine sediment metagenome, whole genome shotgun sequencing project. | reverse complement strand
CCTTGCATCGAATCGCCGCCATTGACCTGCCGGGGATGATCTCCGAACTGATACCACGCGGTCGCGGCCGCACCGAGCGCGCCCCCCGCATCACCGGCCGCCGGTTGGATCCATATTTCCTTGAATGGCCCTTCGCGGAGCACACGACCGTTGGCGACGCAGTTCAGCGCAACGCCCCCGGCCAGACACAGGTATCTCTTCCCCTGTTTCCGTGTGTAGCGTCCTGGCCAGGCGCAGCACCACTTCCTCGGTAACCACCTGAATCGACGCCGCCAGGTCCATCTCGCGCTGGGTCACTTCAGACTCTGCCGTACGTGCGGTGCCGCCGAACAGATCATCGAATCGGGCATTGGTCATGGTCAGCCCGGTACAGTAGTTGAAGTAGCGCATGTCCAACCGAAACGTACCGTCGGCTTTTAGATCCATCAGCTTATCGAGAATGAGGTCTGCGTATTTCGGCTCCCCATAAGGGGCCAGCCCCATGAGCTTGTATTCGCCCGAGTTCACCTTGAATCCCGTGGAGTAAGTAAACGCGGAATAAAGCAAACCCAGGGAGTGCGGAAAGTCGAGCTCCCACAAGGGCGTCAGAGTGTTGTCCTTGCCGACCCAGGCGGTGGTGGTCGCCCATTCGCCCACCCCATCGAGACAGAGCACAGCGGCATGCTGGAACGGGCTCGGATAAAATGCAGACGCCGCGTGGGACTGATGATGTTCGGCAAACAGCAGCGACGGTAAGTCGGCCTTCGCGCACTCGCCGAGCTTCGACAGCTCGTCCTTGAGCGTCATCTTCAGATAGAGCTTTTCTTTCAGCCAGATCGGCATCGCCGCGATGAACGAGCGCAGCCCCTTCGGCGCATAGCTGAGGTAGGTTTCCAGAAGCCGCTCGAACTTGACCAGCGGTTTGTCGTAAAACACGACATGGTCCAGATCGACCAAGCTGATACCGGCCTCAGCCAGACAGTACTCAATGGCGTGACCTGGAAACCGCGCGTCGTGTTTCTTGCGTGAAAAGCGCTCTTCCTGCGCCGCCGCGAGAATTTCGCCATCGCGCAAAAGTGCCGCCGCGCTATCGTGATAGTAGGCCGAAATTCCGAGGATATTCACCGGGGTCACACGATCACGCATCCTCGTTGGCGGGCCCGGAACTGAAACCCTCCACTACCGAATCAACGATGTCATTGAGGCTGGTTGCAAACCAACACACGTGGTCCGCGTTGCGTGGGCCAGGGTGGAATTCGACTTTCCACAGGCCTGGGCCTACCAGATCATCGTTTTCGATGTTGTGCGAAAAATCGACAGGTTGCTGGGTGCGGTGAACCTCGTTGATACACTGGATAATGCGGTCGTTGGAGGGGTAGTCGAAGTCGAGAACGGTTGGCCGACGCGCCTCTATCTCATCCTGGGTGATCCCGTGCCACGTTTGAGCAAGGGAGTTCATCTCGACGATGGTGTAATCCCTGGCATCCACGCAGATGTAGTAGATTGAGGCGGTCATCGAACCCTGTGAATCGTTTGCCCAGCGTATCTAACCTACCGGAACAACTTGTTGTTGTCGCCCATGGGGTAGCCCGGTGTACCTGACGCCGGTGTTTCTCGGCTCTGTCGCCTTCGTCTTCCTGAACTTTTCGCTGCCAATCTACACCCGCGGCCTGGGCGCGGATGCAGTAGAGATTGGCGGGATGTACACGGTGTTCACGCTGACCATGCTGGTATTTCGTCCGGTTGTGGGTTGGGCGCTTGACCGGTACGGCAGGCGTTGGTTCTTTACCTTTGCGTTTCTGTTTTATGCGTTCGCCATGCTTGCCTTCAGCAACGCCGGTTCGCTGATCGACTTCTATGAGGCGCGATTCCTGCAGGGCATCGGTGCGTCACTGATGTGGGTGGCCGCCCGAACGATCGTTGCGGACCTGACCGCCGATGGCGAACGTGGGCGGAAGATGGGGCGCCTATCGAGCGTCTCGGTTCAAGGCAGCATGATGGGTGCGTTCTACGGATTCACCCTGATGTCGATGTTCCCGCTGCCCGAGGCGTGGCGGTTGGCGTTTATCGGCTATGCGGTGGCTGCACTCGCTGGTTTTGTGTTGTCGATCCTGCGTTTCAAGGAAACGGCACTTCCCCGCGAAGAGCGCGCGCAGGCATTGTCCCCGGTCACGCTGGAGCGCCCCCTGTTGCGGCTGTTGGTCATTGTAGCCTTGTCCAATTTTGCCAGCGCGTTGATCGAACCGATCTATCTCATCTACCTGCAGGACAAATTCGAACTGTCGATTCGGGCGCTGGCGTTTGCCTTCTTCCCGGCGGGAATCGTGTATGCGGTGCTGCCGAACTACTCGGGACGCTGGGCGGATCGCTATGGTCGCCCGCCGATGATCATCGCCGGAATCGCGGCGGCCGGAATGGTCTCCCTCCTGCTGCCCTGGGTTCCGGGCATGCTCTGGATCGCGTTGCTGTACACGTTGTTCGCCGCGGGTTGGGCGACGGCCAACCCGGCCGAGGATGCGCTGCTGGGCGACATGACCGATGCGCACAATCGAGGCAGGATCTTCGGTTACAAAGAAGCCGCTGCCGGCGTTGGTGCGGCGTTTGGCCCCCTTACCGGCGGTTTCATATACGAGTATCTGGCGGCCGAGATGTCGTTTGTCGCCAACGGTGTGTTGCTCCTGCTCGCTGCACTACTGGTCTGGCGCTGGTTCGGGCGGGGCGCCGCCAACTCGCGGGCAGCTGGCAAGGCTTAACGGTCTTCGGCTACCCGTCGCAACGTGCGCCGACCGATCTCCGCGTGGCGTGGATTGTCCACCAGGCCGGTGTCGAGCAGCACGATGCCGAAGAACACGGCCCAGCCGCGGGCGCGATGCAGGGTGGCGCCTGATACCTCACCGTACGCCTGGAGCGCCTTTTCTCTAGCATCGTGATCGGCGAACAACATCCAGATCGATGCCAGGTCGGTCGCTACGTCCCCCGAGGTGATGTCGCCCCAATCGATGATGCCGGTGACCCGCCCCTCGGTGACCAGCACGTTACGCGGGTGCAGATCGCCATGCAGCCATCGATCGTCGGTGTCGATGGGTGCCGCGAGCGCAGTTTCCCAGATTGGCCGAATGTGCGTTTCGATCAGCTCCAGATGCGCTGCCACCCGCGGTATGCGTTCCTCGATCGACTGTTGACGATTGCGCAGTGGCACGCCGCGAAACTCGTTTTCCGGCGCATCGGGTGGCGCGGGCCGATGCAATGCGCGCAGGAAGGCGGCAAACCGCACCGCTTCATCGGCACGCGGCACCTCGAGGTCCGCGGTTCGTCCCGGCAACCAGGGAATGACGCTCCAGTTCCACGGGTAGCCGTGGCCTGCCTGGCCGATGCGCAGCGGTACCGGAATTGGAATGGTTAGCGCTTTGGCGATCTGCGGTAACCAACGCTGCTCATTATCGAGCAACGTCGCCGCAACCCGGCGACGTGGAAACCGAAGGCAGAACTCAGTGCCAAGGCGAAACATGATGTTGTCCCAACCCGCATCGACTCGTTCGAGTGCCAATCCGGACAGATCTGGATGTTGGGAACTCAACAGCGCGCGCACCTGCGCCTCGTCGAGGGTGACCTCGGCGCGAGGGGTGCCGGGTTGCATCCTTGGTGGTGTTGTTGGTTGTGTCACAAGTGGCCTTCTCTGCTAGTCTGAGCGTTCGACTCTGGGGTAGGCGGGAGGAGACCTTGAGCCAGCAATACACGCTGATTGTCGATCAAACAGCGAGCCCGGTCGAGTTGGTTGGCGGTAGCTCGGACGTTGAATTGACAATCGATGACTTCGAAGAGGCCACCGGCTGGTCTGTAAGGCCCGAAGGATTTTGCCGCGGTGAGGTCTGCATCCCGGCGGGCCGTGCGGTAGGCAATGGAACCGTCGACCTCGAAGCCTACGCCACGCTTACCAGTCGACCGATTGTCGTCAGCGCCGAGGAATGTGTGATCAGCCTTGGCACGGCGGCTGCGGATCGCGGCCGCGAGTTGAGTTCGCTCGACGCGCCGGACTTCACCCTGCCGGATCTCGATGGCACTGCGCATTCCCTTTCCGATTATCGTGGCAAGAAAATACTGTTGGCCGCGTATGCGTCGTGGTGAGGCTGCCGTGATGACCTGTCCGGGTGGCAGGAACTGTACGAAGAACTGAAGGACGAGGGCTTTACGGTGATAACCGTGGCGTTGGATAAGAATGCTGATGATGCGAGGCCGTGGATAGAGGCAGCCGCTCCTACGCATCCCAGTCTGATTGACACCAAACACCTCGTTGCCGATCTGTACAACATGGTCAACGTGCCGACCATTCTGTGGATCGATGAGGACGGGTGCATTGTGCGGCCCAACGACGTTGCCTACGGCAACAATCAATGGCAGGAAGTTCACGGCTTCGACGCGGAGATTCACAAGCGCGCGTTGCGTGCCTGGGTGCATGGCACGGCACCTGCACCGTTCACCTCGGAACGGGCGCGCCAGTTGCAGCAGCTGCCCAGTGCTGAGCACCAGGAAGCCCGCGCCGAGTTCGCGTTGGGTCAGTGGCTGTGGGAACAGGGCCGAATGGAGGGCGCTCAGGCGCATTTCGTGCGGGCCGGTGAACTGGCGCCGCAGGACTTCACCATCCGACGCGGTTCCCTGCCGATGCGCGATATCGACCCAATGGGTCCGGAATTTTTCGCCATGGCCGGTGCCTGGGCGGAGGCCGGCCACGACTACTATCTACCACTGCCGGAGGCGTAATGGGACGACTGGACGATAAAGTCGCGGTAATCACTGGTGGTGCCAGCGGTATGGGGGCCGCGACGGTGCGGCGGTTTGTGGCTGAAGGCGCGCAGGTGGTGATCTGCGATCTGAACGAAGATGGGGGAGGGGCGCTGGCCGAGACCCTGGGAGACGCCGCCGTTTTCGTCAAAACGGATGTCACCAGAGAAGACGACGTTGCCACCGCGATTGCGGTTGCGCGCGATCGTTGGGGCCGTCTGGATTGTATGTTCAACAACGCGGGCTTCGGCGGGGCGTTGGGACCAATCGACGAAACCACGGAGGACGACTTCGACATTACCTTCGATGTGCTGCTGAAAGGCGTGTTCTTTGGCATCAAGCATGCAGCACCCATCATGAAATCTCAGCGCTCGGGTTCCATTATCTCGACGGCCTCTGTGGCTGGCCTCCAGGCCGGCTGGTCGCCTCATCTGTACGCCACGGCCAAGGCGGCAGTAATTCAGCTGACCCGCTCTACCGCCCTCGAACTGGGTGAGTACGGTGTACGCGTCAACTGTATCTGCCCGGGGGTGATCGCTACCCCGCTGGCAATCGGTAAGGATCAGTCAGACGAAGCGGTTGCCGCGTTCAAGGCTGCGACAGCTTCGCTACAGCCCATCGGCCGGGTGGGTGAGCCCGAGGATATTGCCAATGCCGCGTTATGGTTGGCCAGCGACGAGTCGACGTTCGTGACGGGCCAGGCCCAGGTCGTGGATGGAGGCGTTAATGCCGGAAGGCCCTGGAGTCGGGTCGCCGACTGGATCAAGGGACACAATCCGATTCGTGTCTACCGGCCGCCGGGGCGTTAACCGAACACTACGTAGCGCAACACCAGATAAGCCAGGCCGAGCTGCACGGTGAAGATGCACCACAGCACCGCCGTAACGTAGCGCCTGGGTTGAACCTTCGGGTTCATGGCATTGCGCTGCAGCCACAAGACAACGCCGCTCTGCACCGGCAACAGTAACGCGCCGGCCGCGGCGCCGACGCTGATCAGCACCACGGGATTCTGAATCCAGAGGTAGAACGCGAACGCAACAATTGGAATCAATGCACCATAGGCGCGAATCCACGCGCGTCGCACCCACAGCTTGTCGCGGTCCAGAAAACCCATCTCGATCAGGTAGTCGGGAATGAATCGACCGCCGGCGCCGATCCCTGAGATGGTGGTGGAAAACAGAATGCAGAAACCACCGACGCCGAACAGCCACACGGCCCAGCCACCGAGGGTATGGGTGAACATGTTCGATAGGGCGCTCAGGGTGTCCAACCCTTCGGGGCGCTCGCCCAGCGCGTTCAGAACGCCAGCGCCCAACACGTAAAACGGCAGGGTCGCGCAGGTAAGAATGATCAGCGTGAGCCAGACATCCGTTCGCACTACGCCGATCCAGCCGCGGGCCCGTTCCAGCCAGTCCGAATCGTCGCGATCCGGTCCAATGAACCCGGGATACCCTTTCTCGATGCACCAGTAGGTGTACGCGGCGGTCTCGCCGGAATTGACCCCGGTGTAGCCGTACACGGCGAGTGCGAGTGCGAGGTATTCCACGGGAAAGTCGAAGCGTAGCCCGGCGCTCAGATCTTCACCGGTCACGCGGTACTCGGTGAATTGCATGGTAATCGCGCAGATCAGTGTCGTTGCGGTGAAGCCGAGCACGAGGACCAGCATCAGCCGCTCCAGGCGCAGGTACGACCCGGAGTAGAGCAGGGCCGCTGAGATGATCGCGACGATCCCCGTGGATGTCACAGAGTCGATCGGCACCAGCAGTGACAACGCCTGACCGGCGCCGCCGACGATCCCGCCCAGGCCCATCATGCCGGGAATGAACGCGGCGAGCCCAAGCCACAAGGGCCAGGCGATCGGCTGCCGCGGGCCGGGCAGTTTCCCGGGCAGCCGATTCAGCGCGCGCAGGTAGGTGTCACCGGAGGTGATGATGTATCGCGCCCACTCAGCCTGAACCGGTGATTTGATCCAGCAGGAAAACAGCACCCACCACAGCAGCACGAAACCTGCGCTGGCCCCGAGACTGGAGGTGAGGATGATCTCGCCGGAACCGACAATTGAGCCCGATACGATCAGGCTTGGTCCGAGGTGGCGAACGCGCTGGGCGAATCCCTGGGGCGGGGGGCGGATTGCGCCGGCAGGAACCGTGTAGGGATCGTTCATTCAGCGCAGCCTATATCAACGCGCCGACGACGTGCCTTGACGTTACAATGGACGCTCGAACCCCTGGGAGAGGCCAATGTTGGGTCGTTCATCAACCTATCAACTTTCTCAACATCGCGTTTGCGTACGTAGGCTTGGGGCGGCGATGCTGTTTTTGTGGGCCGTAACGGCGGTCGCCGGGGGGCCGGCTGTCGGCGATACCGCCCCCGACTTCACCCTCGAAGGCAGCGACGGGCAGACGTACAGTCTGGCGGACTTTGCGGGCCGTGAAGCCGTTGTGATCGCCTGGTTCCCCAAGGCCTACACGCGCGGCTGCACCATCGAGTGTAAGTCGCTGGCGGAGAACGGACACCTCATCCGGGCCTACCAGGTCAGCTATTTCATGGCGAGCGTCGATCCGCTGGCGGACAACATTGGCTTTGCCACCGAACAGGGCGCGGACTTCCCGTTGTTGAGCGACCCGGGGAAGGAAACGGCACGCGCCTACGGCGTGCTGAGCCCACTGGGCTATGCGAAACGCCACACGTTCTACATTGGCAGCGATGGCGTCATCCTGGCGATCGATCGGCAGGTGAAGCCGGCGACCTCGGCCGAGGACATGGCCCACACGCTCGGGGAACTGGGTGTTCCCCGGCGCGGTTGAACGCCAAGCTATTTCTTAGCCTGGGCGCGTTGCGCGTTCAGGAACTTGATCAAGGTAAGCGTTTCCTCCGGATCCATTCGGCCGACCGGCGAGTTGCTATAGGTGGATGCCATCACCTTGCCGTTCTTGGTGAGGATGAACTCACTGGGCTGAATGTGATCGCGGCGTTCCTCCCACCAGGATCCCACTGCATCGCCGTCCTCACGGGTCATGCCATAGGCCACGGGGAACCCAAGGGTCTCCGCAACTTCGGCGGTCTTCTCCTGATCGTCGACGGTCCCCGCGAAGAGGCTGACACCCTGCTCTGAGAACGCGTCACGGCGCTCTTCGAAACCGGCCAGCAGCCGGCGGCAGAAGGGTCACCAATGTCCCCGGTAGAACAACACCACCGCCAGAGGCGTTTCGATATCGTCGGGCAGGTTGAGAGTCGAACCGTCGGCCATGTTCAGGGTAAGGTTCGGAAAGACATCCCCACCCGTGAGTTGATTTCCCATCGTGTGTCTCCGCGGTGTGCCTCAATTCTAACGCATTCGGGGCGATCTGAGTTTCAGCGTCCTGTCAGCGGGGCGACCACGTGCTCAGCGAACAGCTCCAGCTGGGCCATGTCGTCGCCTTGAATCACGAGGTAGCTGACGCCGGTTTGCTCGCGGCGTTGTTCCAGTTTGTCGACCAGTTCGGCTGGCGAACCCACCAGCAACAGGGGGCTGTCGACGATCTGCTCCAATGACAGGCCGAAGTTGCCGGCAACCATCTCGTACGCGGGCTTGGGGTCGTCGGTAACGGCAGCCATGAAGACCAGGCCGTTGAGTTCGATATCATTGAAGTCGCGTCCGGCGTCTTCGGCGGCCGCGCGCAACCAGCCGATCTTTTCGACCATCCGTTCCGGGGCCAGGTCCAACGCGGCTTCGGGGGTGATCCGACCCTCGGGAAGCATGGGGTTGATGCCCACGATGTCGGCGTGCTTACCGGCCACGGTGAGCAACTTGCGGCCGCCGCCGCCGATCAGTATCTGGGGCGGTGCCGCTGAATCGACCTCCAGGTTGAGCGGCACATCGGTGACCCGGTAGTGCTCGCCCGAAAAGGTCGTTGTTTCGTTTGACCACATCGAGCGGATGATAGTCAGCGCCTCGTCCAGACGCTTGATGCGGACGCTCGGCCGTTCGTACTCCAAGCCCGCCCATTCATAGTCTTCGACCATCCAGCCGGCGCCCAGGCCGAATTCGTGGCGGCCGTTCGACATGAGCTGCAAGGTAGCTGCCTGGCGTGCGTAAATCACTGGATGCCGATAGTCTATTCCATAGACCAGCGTTCCGACTTTCAGGGTCTCGGTAACCGCCGCAACGCCCCCCAGCATGGTTGTCGGGTCCCAGAGCGATGGCGAAAAATGATCTGGAACAAAGAGCGTGGCATAGCCCAGCGACTCTATCGCGCGGACCTGCTCGCGCCAGTTCGCGGCCGGTAGGTTCGATAGCTGCACGCCGAATCTGAATGGATGAGCGCTCATGAGGTACTCCGCGAATGGTCGGCGAAGCATAACTCAGTGCCCGTTTGGCCGCTGTAGAAGGCGCTGGCAGCGTAGTAGTTGTTGGAAATGTGAAGCGCCTCAAAGACCCTGTTGCTATTGGGGTTGATCATTCGTAGTCGGTCACCGTAGGTGTTGTTCGGGCGGGAGGCGCGAACGCGGTGGCAGGAGAAATTGATCATGAAGAAACTAATGCTGTCGGCTGTACTGGTGCTCTTCGCGCCGCTAAGCAGTTATGCGCAAGATGGCCTGATGGACGGCCTCAGCCTGTTGGTTGCATGCAAAAGTGAAAACACGATGCAGCGCACCTCATGCCTCGGCTATCTTGTGGGTGTTGCTGAAGCAACGGTCGATAGTCGTGACTCGTTTCCCGGCGTGGCGTCCAATGTCTACATCTCGTTTGGTGACGTGTGCTTGCCAGAGAGCGTGATGCAGAATGACCTCGAGTCGGCCTTTGTCGACTGGACCATCGAGCACCCTGAATTGTTGCAGTCGCCGGCGGCTAACCTGGTGCTGTCTGCGTATGCCAACAGCTGGCCCTGCGGTTACGAGCAGATCAGTGAAACCGGCGAAGAGATCGCTCAGGTCTCAACCTGAGTTCGCCGCGGCGTTCCTTACAAGCGCCGCAGCACTTCATCAAAACCGTTGGGCGCCCAGGCGCTTACCTTGTGCCAGTGCAACCGGACAAACAAAGGTTCGGCTTTGAACAGCGGCGTGGATAGGTACTGAGCGTACTTGGCGCACAACGTCTGCTCCAGCACATCGGTGGTTTCACTGTCCGGCCGAAAGGCATCGCCCACTGCGTCCAGCCGAATCCACCAGAGCCGTTGCCAGTCGTCCTCGTAGTGGTCGAGGAGCAAACTGGCGTTGGGATTACCTTCGAGATTTTCCAGCCGTTTCAGCCGGGTCGATGACTTCGGCTTACCATCGATGGGTGAATAGATTGTGCTTTCGTGCAGGCAGAACACGAGGGGGACCACGTGCGGGTTCCCCGCCGCATCGCTGGTGGCGAGTCGCGCGACGGGCCAGCAATCAAGAATCCGGGCGAGTTGCGCATCGTCAATCATCGTCGATGGCTCTGCATGAACCTATGCCTTGGATTGTCGCACTTCTTTGCGCAGAGGGTCCCCGGAAGGGTCCCCGGTCTGCGAGGTGGATGCCAGCCAGTCGTCGAGATCTGCAGGGCTCATCGGTTTCGCGTAGTAGTAACCTTGCAGCATATCGCAGCCCCAATCGATCAGTTGCCGGGCCGATGGCGCGTTTTCCACGCCCTCAGCGACGACACTCAGATTCAGACTGTGTGCAAGCTCGATCGTCGAGCGCACGATCAGCGCGTCTTCGGGCGATGAATCAAGATTAAGAACGAAGGACTTGTCGATCTTCAACGTATCGACGGGAAGTTGTTTCAACTGAGCGAGTGACGAGAACCCGGTGCCGTAGTCGTCGATCGCGATCTTTACGCCCAGTTCGCTCAGCTGGTTCAGAGTGGCGATGGCTTTGGGCGGGTCCTCGAGCAGCGCACCCTCGGTGACTTCCAGCTCGAGGCGTGCGGCCGGAACATTGTGTTCCTGCAACAGCGAAGTGACCAGCGCTGGAAAGTTGACGTCGATGATATCGCGCGCCGACACGTTAACCGCCATGGTCAGATTGGGAGCTGTCGATTCGCGGTCGGCCAGTTCGCGAATCGCATGCCGCAGGACCCAGCGAGTAATTCGTGCGATCGAACCGCTG
>PVMK01114341.1_pt1 | contig 10818 bp, 12 predicted proteins | sample 1853481 | NCBI WGS metagenome assembly PVMK01 (sample SAMN08533507, study PRJNA380276) | Marine sediment metagenome, whole genome shotgun sequencing project. | reverse complement strand
CCATGCGCCATGCGCCTATTTGTTCATCCGATCCAACTCAATAAACCCGGTAAGCTCAATAAACTCACTAAACTTCATCTTCGGCTTCCAGCCGATTAATCACAACCCTCAAGTCTTCCCTTCAAAGCCGATGGTCACCTTCTTACCCTCAACAATGACCGGGACTTTGCGTGCGCCTTTGGAATACTGTAACATGGTGTCAAGATGATCAGGCTCTTTGATCACGTTGTAATAGTCAAACTCTCGGCCTTCCCTGGCAAAAGCTTCACGAGCTGCCCGGGTATAGGGTCAGGCATCTTTTCCGAAAATCAGGATCTTGTCGAACATCTTTCTCCTCCTCTGATATTTTTAGACATTGACGGTTTAAAGTATTATTTCGATTTTGAAAATGACGGAGTGCAGCGGCATTCACTTCGGCGGATCAATTTAAAATCTTCATTTTTCAATTCCGGCTTGTACGGTTTTGGGGTTTTATGACACAATAGAAATGACCGGTTGCAAAAAACTTAACAACCATTATCTTTCAAGTCAATATTTTCGAATTGACAAAAATATAAATTTTGATAAATATTAGGGGTTTTGAGGGTGAAAAAAGAACAGGATTTACATAAAACTGTATGCATCAAAAATAAACTCGGCCTGCATGCGCGGTCAGCGGCCCAGATTGCCGAAATCGCCATGAATTCCAAAGGCAATGTCTGGGTAATGAAAAATGAGGAAAAAGCAGACGCATCAAGCATAATGGATATTTTAACGCTGGTATGCGAAAAAGGTACGAAAATAAGGATTATCATCGAGGACTCTGCCGACACCGATATTTTAGATGCGATTGTCGATCTCGTTGATAACGGATTTGGGGAATAAACAAAAATGTCACAACCATCTGGAGAACTCATACTTAAGGGCATCAATGCGTCTCCCGGTATTTGTATCGGCAAAGCCTACCTGGTCGACCAGGAAGGTGTGGATATTGTCGCTCGGTATTATATCAAAAAGAAAAAACGGCAAGGTGAAATCAAACGCTTTAAAGCTGCGGTGAAAAGAGCAAGAGATGAAATGCGCTCCGTCATCGATAATAGCCCGGAAGAGCTGCAACGCGCCCATATTCTTGAAACTCATCTAGCCTTGCTGAAAGACAAAATGCTCTACGGCAAAACCATTGAACTCATTGAAACTGATGGGATCAACGCCGAATGGGCACTTAAGCAGGTTGTGTCAAACCTGAAAGCAGTTTTTCTAGGAATGGCCGACGCTTACCTGAAAGAGCGCGCCTCAGACATCGTCCATGTATCAGACAGCATCATGCGCAATCTGGTCGGGGCAAAAACTGAAAAAATAGCAGACATCGATAAGCGGGTCATTCTGGTTGCCCGCGATCTATCTCCGGCAGACACCAGCCAGATAAACCTGGTAAAGATTATGGGCTTTATTACAGACCGCGGCGGCAAAGCCTCCCACACCGGTATCGTGGCCCAGGCCCTGGAGATTCCGGCCGTAGTTGGCCTGAAATATGCGACCAGCCGGATCAAAAGTGACAACCTCATTATCGTGGACGGAAATGCGGGCAAAGTGATTGTCAACCCGGACGAAAAGTCCCTGCTAGAATATGAAGAACGCAAGCTTAATTACGAGAAGTACCGGGCCGTCATCACCCGCGAGAGTCATCTTAGCGCCGAGACCACCGATGGCATACAAATGAAGGTTATGGCTAACATTGAACTCCCGGAAGAAGTTGTATCGGTAAAAAATTATGGCGGCGACGGCATCGGTTTGTATCGTACGGAATTCCAATATATGAATCGCACGGTTTTCCCGAACGAGGAAGAATTGTTTGAAAAATACAAAGATGTCGTCGAAGTCATGGCTCCCAAGCCGGTTACGATTCGAACTCTGGACATAAATGGTGACAAGGCAGTGGCCAGTATAAACGGCCTGGATGAAGCCAACCCGGCCCTGGGCCTTCGATCCATCCGCTACTGCCTGAGAAAACCGGATGTATTCTTAACGCAACTGCGCGCTATTTTAAGGGCAGCCGCATTTGGCCATGTTCGCATCCTGTTTCCCATGATTTCTGCTTATTTTGAAATTTGTGAAGCTAAAAATTTATTGGATCAGGCCGCCGAATCTCTTGAAAAAGAGGGATTGCCGTATAACCGGGAAATAGAAGTCGGGATTATGATTGAAGTCCCGTCGGCAGTGGTTCTGGCTGATTTTTTAGCGGAAAAGGTTGATTTTTTCAGCATCGGCACCAATGATTTGATTCAGTATGCCCTGGCCATTGACCGGCTGAACCCGCATGTCGCCCATCTTTATCAGCCTCTGGACCCGGCCGTTATCCGCCTGGTAAAGCAGGTGGCCGATGTGGCCAAAGACAAAGGCATCGAAGTATTTATATGCGGTGAAATGGCAGCCACAGCCCATCACATCCCCCTGTTGCTGGGCCTGGGCCTGGATGAACTCAGTATGAATCCGCAATCAATTCCGCACATCAAAAGGGTAATTCGATCTTTGAGTGTTAGCGATGCTCAAACTTTCATGCAGGCGGTTCTCAATAAAAAAACTGCCAGAGGGGTCTTTGGCGTATTAAAAGAAGCTTACGGTGATATACTGGATTCTCGATATTGAAAAATAGGCCTTCGGTGTTCGGCGCAAGGCGCAAGGGGAAGGAATCTGGTTACCGGATACAATAGCAGGTTTTCGGCTTTAGACATTCGGCTCACGGGAAGAGACTTGATCTTCAAATTATCGGTTTTCTGAAATTCGAAACATGAAAATTAAAGTGGCCGATTAGAAGGTAGAATGCACCGAAAACGGTTAAAGGCTTAAACACCAACGATAAAAACCGAGCTTAAACGTAATTTTCATCCGACTGTCATATAAATTATATAGGCAGGTATCCATCGCCGTGCGCCGAATGCCTAAAGCCTTATACCTTATGCCCTAAATCTTAAACCTTAAACCCTATACCTTTTACCAATAGTCTATTTATCATGCAGAATAACGCTAAAAAAATCATCGCCGTCAACCGCAGGGCCCGGTACGACTACTTTATCGAAGATGAGTATGAAGCCGGAATAGTCCTGACAGGCACCGAGGTAAAATCTCTGCGACTGGGCAAGGCCAATATCAAGGACTCGTATGCCAGAGTTGTAAATGGCGAAGTGTTCGTCTACCAGTTACACATCGGCCCCTACCCGTTTGCCTACTATGGCAACCATGAACCGCTCAGAACGCGCAAGCTTCTTTTGCACAAGCAGGAAATCAAAAGGCTGTATAGCAAGGTAAATGAAAAGGGGCACACCCTGGTGCCGCTTAAACTCTATTTTGTAGGCGGCAAAGTCAAAATGTCCATCGGGCTCGTAAAAGGAAAACGCCAGTATGACAAACGCGACGCCATTAAACGCCGCGATGAAAAAAGGGACCTTGACCGCGCCCGCAAGCAATATATGTAAATGAAGAAATAGTGGCCGAAGCTCAAAGCTGAAAGCAAACCAGCCGGAACCTTATACACCTTCTCTAATACCAGTACCTCCCTGGCCACTTCGGCCCTCATATAAGGAACAAGTTTAACCGTGCTGATTTAGTTTTAGGCGGATTACTTCCGCGGGCCCACCCGCTTTAAAAGCTCCCAGACAGGTACCGCCGTCAGGCCTCCGATCACGCCGCCAAGGTAACTCGGCAAGCCGAAGCCGAATAGTTTATTCCAGATAATACTGATAATAATACTGGCCGCCACAATTGCTACGATAGTCAATACCAGTCGCTGCCATAATGGCATATCTAACCTCCTTTTTATGAGTTGGCAATTAATTCGCCCGAACAACATCAACTGCTGCTCTATTACTCCATTGGCAGATAGAATGTCAACTTCATCCACATTGCTTTACATTTCAAAAACTAAAAAGGGCCTGATTGTTTCCATGGATCGCAATGTTCTAAAAAAAGTGCTGGAAGGATTGCTGATTGGTTGATTGGTTAAGTGGTTGTAATTATGGATTTATCCCATATTTGCAAAATAATTGGACATTTCATATTTCAACAATCGTAACATCATGAAATTATGACTATAATTTACCTAATCAACCATTCAACCAGTAAACTATTCAACGAGGTCTGTAATCACTAAAGAAGATTTGACACCTATTTTTTTCTTTGGTATTCAACTTTAATTGAAGTAAACATTTAATAAGGATGAGCGCTATGACGATGAAACTCGTAGGTATCGGTGGTATGGGGCTGATGTTAAGTCCCTCAGCAAAACATTTGAAACCTGAGGGAGCTGCGCGTTTCCTTCGCATCCATGATCGCGGAACAAAAGACGACAGACGGGATATGTGCCGACAGGCGTGGAAAGATCATGGTGCCGACCTGGTGGGTGACTATGAATCCCTGGTGGGCGATGGGCGATTATGACGGGGTGGTCATTTGTGCCGGTAAAAACGGCGACGACTGCCATATCTTCCGCTCCCTGGTGCCCCACATGCAGCAGAACAAAAAGGGGCAACCGTTTATTTTGCACCTTTCCACGGTAAGCGCCGGATTTGCCCGGGCGGCGCATGATTTCCTGAGCGCTGAGGGAATCGACTATGTGAATTATCCCCTGACCGGCGGGCCGTTGGGTGCGGAAAACGCCAATATGCTCATCCTGGCCAGTGGCGACGACTCCATTTACTCGAGGCTGGAACCCATGCTGCAAACCATCGGCAATCCCAGGTATTTCAGTGCCAGCGTCACCGCCGGTGCCGAGGTCAAGCTGATCGGCCAGCTCATGGTGTTCAACGGCCTGGTAGGCATCTGCTCGGCGGCCGCGCTTAAATCTGAATGCTTCCAGGAGGAACTATCCGGCTCCGGGCAGGCCGAATTCTTCGATTTCCTAAACGGCGGTGCCGGCGGCACCCGCCAGTGGGATGTCGCCATCAGCAAAGGGGTCCGGGATAACACCTGGGATCAGGGATTTATGATCCATCATGCCGTGGTGGATGCGATCTACGCGGCCAAGCTCTGCCGGGAACGCGGTCTGCCTGCGATGGCCGTCATCCCGATGGCCTCCATCGCCCTTACCTTCGCCTATCTACTCAGCAAATACGAAGGCGCACCCCTGGCGACCCATGCCATCGTGCGGGAAATGATACAGAAAAATGCATCCGGACTCGACCACTTCCTGAACCAAAATCTCAGCTACGGCGACGTTGATGCGAGCATTAATAATTGTATTGCGGTCCTGCCTCAGCGGGTTAAAGATTCGGTAATGCTGGATATCGATAAGGATAACTTCAGCGCTTAGTGGATTGCGGCGGATATAGTAGGGAAAAGAAATAAAACCACGCGTAGAGCATACCTATTTATTTTCATATGGGCCTTTTGGCTCAGTACCTTTCCTATAAAAATTAAAATCGCAACAGCTACCCCCTTTTGCAAGTGTTTCAGGTCTACGAAATACAGCATGCACCCTGTCTTCTATCAGTGGATAGGCGAAGCAATCATGATCGCATCCGACCTCAGCCATTTCATCTATTTCAAATGCTTTTGATATGTCATTTTGAATGCATTTTTGTATCTTGAAACGAAAATGGTCTCCGTTATCTACAAATTCATCGATTGGATATAACGGATCATTACCAAGCATACCAAAATTATATTCCTTGAAGGCTTCAAAGGGGTCATCCATTTTTTCAAGCTGATCTACCTCATACAGCGCAGGCATGGATATTTCGGCCAAATCAGCCATAAAAGGTTTTATTACCTCATTATACGCCTTCCTTCCATCACCCAGCTTTTCCGACAAGACGATAAACAGTCCTCCAAAAACGGGGAACTCTTTTCTTGCCTGAGGGCCATACGACTCCAGCATTTTAACCGCCAACGGATACCCGGCAACGAGCTTTCTGCTCTGGAGCCAGGTTTTCACCAAAATCTCAAGACATTCCACGGGACTGAAATGAGAGCGTAAATTCTTCCACAGCAATCCCTTTATATGCTTGGACACTTCAGGTGGAAATCCTCTGATATGAGTTCCATATTTGGGCAGTTTCCTTACTTTTTCTTTGATTTGTTCTGTGTCTACATTTTTCATATCCACCTTCAGTTCCTATTTTTTTATATTTCCGAAAGACTCTATGAGTTTACAAGGAGCAAACGTAAATCAATACATTGTAGTCGAGCCAAAATCTGAGGACCGTTTTGGGTTGGCATTAAGACCTATTGAAAAAAAGATAGAGCGCAGCGTTTCCTTAATTTTAGGCATTTTAGGCAATTTAGGTCACTTTAGGCATTCATTTTTTGATACAACTCTTCTAAAATCGGACAACTGCCAATCGGGCCCTTGCCGGTGCATTTATTCTGCAGGCGGCTAAGCGCATCGCGAATCCGGGCCAGCCCATTAATTTTCTCGTCCACATCGATCAATTTTTCCGTTACCCGTGATTTCATGTCAGCACAGGTAGATTCAGGCGTGATCCGTAATTCTAAAATTTCTTCTATTTCTTTTAAAGAAAATCCGAGAGTTTGACACCGCTTGATGAAGTCCGTGCGTCTCACCGCCTCTACGGTGTATTGCCTATGTCCGCTTTTGTTGCGGGGTGGTTCATTTATCAACCCCCTGCGTTCGTAATAGCGAATAGTTTCAACATTGACATTGGCTTGCCGGGCCAGTTCACCGATTGATAATTTTTCCATTTTTAACCTCCCAACCCGGACAAGCCGGAATTGAATATTGACGATTGAAGATTGAAGATTTGTGGTATCGCTTCGCTCTGTCTTTTCTATCTAAATCGATAGCGTTCCTAAAATATTCAATCTGGCTATGGCATAAATCATGTGCAAACATGATGTGATTTCAATAAATAGGTACTAAATCCCTGAATTCCTCAATTCCTCAATTAGACCCATGTCCAATTTTCATGCAATTCCGTGACGTACAAAGGTTCACAGATATTTCTTCATTTTTTAAGAACTTTCGATAGAAGTTTTTCGATTTCCTGGTCCATGTCACCCGCAGCATGTTTATCCAGTTTTCTTAAGGATTCCGGAAATATTGTTTTTTGGGCCCGGATAGGAGCGCTCATTTTGTAAAATATGGTAGTCCCCACGATCATCATATGTATCAGGAACGGATTTGTTTTGATGAAGACGCCTTTTTTCTCTCCTTCCTTGAGGATTGCGGAGAGTATACTGACGATACGGGCGAGATCCTGACCGGCTGCTTCGGGAAAATTCCGCGTGCCGGAAGCAAACTCCCGCATCATGATGGGGGCAAGGTGGTGCTGTTGATCCACCGTGCGGGCGACATTGCGAATAAATGTTTTCAGTTTTTCTTCGGGAGCCTGCGTATCTATTATGTTGTGTGCAATACCCTGGGCAGCGTCAGCGAAGATATCGCGCAGCACTGCTTCATACAGCGCTTTTTTGTCACCAATGCGATAATAGATCATGGCTTTATTAATTCCAGCGTGTTTTGCGATTTCATCGACTCGCGCACCGGCAAAGCCAACCTCAGAAAACACGTTTGCAGCCGCCTTAAGGATGCGTTTGGTACTCTGGGTCCGTTTCTCTTTTAAGGTTAGTGATCCCATTTGGTGCTCCTTAATAATAAAGTACTAAATAACAATTTAAACTAACCAGTTATTTAAACTAATTAGTTAATACATTCTAAAAAATTTGTCAAGATTTAAAAAACGTCATATTACATGTTTTCTATAACCCTACTTTATGATATCTGAACAATAATTTATTCCGCTACAAAAGAATTGAATACATTTTGCTATGCGTTTTTCGAGCTTGGTTCTAACATCGTCCACGGCTTAATCGTAGGTTGGGTTGAGCATTCCGATATCTTTTGTTGGGTTTCGTGCCTCAACCCAACCTACGTGCCAGCCATTTTTGTGCATATCAGCGAAACCCAACAAAATGGCCGGAGATAGAACCCCCGTTTTTCAAGGGTATCGGGATCAACTCCTAAAGGATAGCCGGACATAGAATCGACATAAGAAAGGTCTCGGATATATGAAATGGATCATAGGTGCGTTTTTACATGAAACCAACAACTTCTCCGTCGTTTCCACAGACCTGGACGCCTTTCGCGCACAGACCTTTAAGACAGGGGATGAGATCATTGAATGGGCGCGGGGAACGGAGACGCCAATCGGCGGGTTCATTGACTCCATTGAAGAACGCGGGGACCTGATCATCACAACGGCGGCCGCAGCCGCAACCCCCTCCGGCCTTGTGACACGCGATGCTTACGATACCGTTTCAAACACAATCCTCAATGGGATCAGCCGTCATCAGGATGCCGATGGGGTTCTGCTTGACCTGCACGGCGCCATGATGGCTGACGGCATCGATGACGGTGAGGGGCATCTCCTGAAGAAAATTCGTGAAATTTACAATCCGAACCGCCCCGTAGTAGTAGTGTTGGATCTGCACTCCCACGTGACCCACAAAATGTTGACCCATGCCACCATGCTCATCGGCTATCAGACATATCCCCACACCGACACCTATGAACGGGGGGTTGAAGCCGCCGGAATCATTGCCCGGATTGCAGAAGAAAAGATTTCACCGGTTTATGCCGTCGAACAACCGCTTATCCTGCCGCCTTGCAGCACGTGCAATACCCAATCCGGTCTGTACTCATCACTGTGGAAGGAAGCGCTTCGATCGCACCGGCCGGCAGGAATTCTATCAACCTCACTTTTTGCGGGCTTCCCGCATGCCGACCACCCGGATGCGGGATTTACCGTTCTGAGTTATGCAACCGACAACGCTACAGCAAAAAACGAAACCGATCATTTGTCAGAAATTTTAATGAAGCGCCGGGCTGAATTCCGCTACAGCCCCACTTCCATTCCGGATGCAGTTGCCCAGGCGATATCGAGTCCCCAAAAACCGGTGATCATATCGGATATGTCGGACAATCCGGGCGGCGGAAGCTCAAACGACAGCGTCGAAATCTTAAAGGAACTGCTGAGACGAAACCAGGCCGATGCCGCTGTTGCAACCATATACGATCCGGAAACCGTCAAATCGGCAATAGCGGCCGGAGTCGGGAACCCCATTGCAGCGCGCCTTGGCGCCAAGACAGATCGTCTCCACGGCACGCCGCTGGATATCAAGGCCGTCGTTGAAAACCTTGTGGACGGCCGCTTTCAGTACAAAGGCCCCATGACCCGGGGGGCGTGGGGCAATATGGGCCAGACAGCCGTTTTGAACATCGCCGGCATTCGGGCCATCGTGACTAGTGAGCGCATACAGGCCAGAGATCCGGAGATGTTTCGCGTGTGCGGCGTGGAACCCGCCACCATCGGAATACTGGTGGTAAAATCAGCGGTGCACTTTAGGGCCGGATTTAAAGACATTGCAGGGAAAATCATCGTGGCGGACGGTCCCGGGCTGACTGCAGCGGATTTAACACTGATGCCGTATAAACGGATTCGACGGCCCATGTTTCCCATAGATGATATTTAGAAAATTTGTTGGGCTTGCGGACGCAAGGTGGAACTTAGTTCGCTTCGCTCACAATTGGAATGGTGGAATATTGGAAAAATGGGTTTTGGCCGCCGGATCGTGGAGCCTACGCCTCGGAGAGGATACTGGAGGGTTGGGCTAATGGCGTAATCGTCAAATCTGAAATTTTACTTATTGTTCTTTTACCCAATTTTCAGCATCCGTTAAATTGGAGAAAACCTTAAACTCTTGCGGTAAATCAACAGCGATTTTAGTAAATGATTCCGCCAAGCTTGTCTGCAAACCGGATTCGACAACAATTGCGGTTTTGTTAATGCTGGCATCTTCGGGATAGTTTTCTTTGATGATGCCCTTCAGCTTATACAAATCATCGTAGGATAAATTTTCCGGGCCTTCATGGAAAACCCAAATTCTATTTTGCTCTGGAATTCCTTCCACGTAGAATAACCTTGCAACACCGCGCTGTATCTCTCTGAAATCAGTACCTTCTTTGGGTTCTATTAAAATGTAGTCCTTTTTTATGGTTATTCTGGGTGACATTTTCTCGATGATATTGTTTGGATTCATGTAGTTGTGGTTACCCACGGAAGGGTCTTTTTTTGAGCTTGATCTATTAATATCATCTGGCATCAGAGGAAGTCAATACAATGACCAAAAAAAAGAACGGGGACAAGGATGTCACTCCGATTGGTGCCCACATTCTTGAAATTTTGGCGCGAATGCCTATGTCGTTTAAGCTCATTGTCGGCGATATCGACAATGACATACTACTTATCGAATTTTAGCTAAAACCTCCTGGAAAGTTTTTCCTGCATTTTATCGTATTAGAGGGCTATTATTGCTGCCAGTGTGCCTATGCAGACTATAGCCAGCAATACTTCCAATAATGTAAAGCCTTTTGGGCTTAAAACAGGTGATCTATTTTCTTTATTAACGATTTTCATGAACTAATTGCTTACCCGGAATTTTTAAGGTTTTAAAAAGCATTATTCGGCCAACTACTATTTCTTGTTCCACACTGAGTAAGATGCAAGGGTAGCAAAAAGCGTGCAAATTATAGCTATTAAAAAAATTGAATAAATCCGTGTAATAATAGTCAGTTAACTTAATGGTATTCGGGGCGCAGCTAATCGTTATGAGGAAAAGTGCCTAAAAATAGGAAATTTATTTATCAATATGATCAATTTTAGAAAAGGCAGGAATCAAGCAATGGGTAAAGTTAACAAAAAGTTGCATTAAGCAAATTTATGATATAAAAAAAATATGACAAAGATAACGATCGGCTTAAAAGTATCTCCGGAATTCAAAGACATCATCAAAATATATAGGCTCAACAGACATTCTAGTGGGTCT
>PVMK01120030.1_pt1 | contig 10819 bp, 12 predicted proteins | sample 1853481 | NCBI WGS metagenome assembly PVMK01 (sample SAMN08533507, study PRJNA380276) | Marine sediment metagenome, whole genome shotgun sequencing project. | reverse complement strand
TTAGTTACCCTTAAATTCGGTAAACGTAGCAAAAAGGGTACGTGAGGCACTATGGGGTATCGCTTTATTAGGTAAGTACCCAGAACAGGTACAATTTTTCGACACAACCCTCCGCGATGGAGAACAGACCCCCGGGATCAGCCTGACACCGCCAAAGAAACTAGAGATAGCCAGGGCCTTGGACGCCCTGGGCGTCATGGTCATAGAGGCGGGGTTCGCGGCAGTATCACCGGGAGAGCGGGAGGCGGTCGAGCTAATCAGTAATGACGGCCTGGAGGCTGAGATATGCAGCGCCACCAGGAGCGTAATCAAGGACATCGATGTGGCTATAGACGCCGGGGTAGACAGCGTTAACATCATCATACCCGTGAGCGAGCTACACATCGACAAGAAGTTCAACAAGAAGCAGGAATGGATCCTGGACGTCACCACGAACGTGGTACAGCACGCCAAGGACAGGGGCGTCATCGCCGAGATCTGCCTTGAGGACGGCTCAAGGACCAAGATGGATTTCCTGAAAAAGGTCATCGGCAGGGCCATCGACGCGGGCGTTGACAGGGTAACCCCCTGTGACACCGTTGGCACGTTCACGCCCGAGCAGAGCCTCGCCTACTACGGCGAGCTACACCAGGCGTTCCCGGACATGGTTCTGGGGGTCCACGTGCACAACGATTTCGGGTTAGCAACCGCCAACACCATCGCGGGTGTGGCAGGCGGAGGTACCCACATCCACGCCACAATCAACGGCCTGGGCGAGAGGGCGGGTAACGCCAGCCTGGAGGAGAGCGTCGTGGCGCTGGAGATGCTGTACGATGTCAGGACCGGCATCAACATGCCCAAGATCACCGAGACCAGCCACCTGGTGAGCAGGGTGACCGGTATGCACGTCCAGCCAAACAAGGCCATCGTGGGCAGGAACGCCTTCGCCCACGAGTCAGGCATCCACACACACGCCATACTCAGGGACCCAACCACGTACGAGCGGATAGACCCCGCGCTGGTTGGGGCCACGAGGCGGCTGGTGAGCGGCAAGCACGCGGGATCATCGGGTCTGTTCAACAACCTGGCGGTCATGGGGCTTGAGCCAACAGAGGCGCAGTTCAACAAGATCATGGAAAAGGTCAAGTCAGTGGGCGACCAGGGCACGCTGATCAGCGACACCGACCTATACGAGATAGCAACCGACGCCATGGGCGTCATCAGGGTGACCCCGCTGGTCATCGACGAGTTCATAGTCACGACGGGGAACAGGATCACGCCCACCGCCAGCATAAAGCTGCGGAGGAACGGCGAGGACTTCATGGAGGCAGCCACAGGCAACGGTCCCGTTGATGCAACCTTGAACGCCCTCATCAAGGCAGTGAGCCTGGACGACCCTGTCAGCCTTGAGCTGTACCAGGTAGCGGCAATCACTGGAGGCACCGACGCCAAGGTGAACGTCGAGGTCATGCTCAAGCAAGGCGAGCGGGTGCTGAGCAGCAGGGGCGTAGACGAGGACATAGTCCTCGCCAGCGTCAAGGCGTACCTGAACGGGGTTAACCTGTTCCAGAACATGAAGAAGGACAAGAAATGAGCACAATATCAGAGAAAATCCTGGCCCACGCAAGCGGGCAGGAATCAACAAGGGCAGGCGAGTTCATAAAGGCAAAGGTGGATGTCGCGCTGAACCACGATGTTACCAGCGTCCTGGCCTTCGAGGCCATGAGGAAGATGGGTGCGGACAGGGTCTGGGACCCGGACAAGGTGATAATGATCCTTGACCACGTCGCGCCGCCCAGCAGCGTCAACAGCGCCAGGGTCCACAACGTCATCAGGGACTTTGTCCGCGAGCAGGGCATGAAGAACTTTTTCGATGTCAACAGCGGCGTCTGCCACCAGGTACTGCCCGAGCACGGCTTTGTGAAGCCCGGCATGGTAGTGATTGGAGCGGACAGCCACACATGCACCCACGGAGCGTTCGGTGCCTTCGCCACGGGCGTCGGAAGCACCGACATGGGCGCTGTCCTGGCTAGGGGTAAGACCTGGCTCAAGGTGCCCGAGACCATCAAGGTCAACGTCAGCGGCAAGCTGGCCAAGCACGTCCACCCGAAAGATGTCATCCTGGCAATCGCCAAGGAGATCGGCGTCAGCGGGGCCACATACATATCACTGGAGTACCACGGCGAGGTGGTGAGGGACATGACCATCGCGGGCAGGATGACCCTGTGCAACATGGCGATAGAGATGGGCGGCAAGGCAGGGCTGTGCGAGACTGATGCCAAGCTGTACAAGTGGCTTGACCAGCGGACAAGCGGGCCCTATGAGAAGGTCAAGGCAGACGATGACGCGACGTACAAGAGCGTCCTAGACCTTGACATGACCGGCAAGGAGCCGCAGATCGCTTGCCCGCACAACGTGGACAACGTCAAGCCGGTTTCGGAGCTCAGCAAGGTCAAGATCAACCAGGCTTTCATCGGCAGCTGCACGAACGGCAGGCTGGAGGACATGAGGCAGGCCCACGAGGTGCTCAAGGGCAGGACCATCCACCCTGATGTCAGGGTACTGATCGTCCCGGCGAGCAGGGCCATCATGAAGCAGGCAATAGCCGAGGGCATAATCACTGACTTCATCGACGCGGGCGCAACCGTCAGCAACCCAAGCTGCGCGGCTTGCTTCGGGGGTCATATCGGTCTTCTGGGCCCCGGCGAGAAGGGGATCGCAACCAGCAACAGGAACTTCCGTGGAAGGCAGGGAAGCCCCGATGCCGAGGTCTACTTGAGCTCAGCGGCGGTAGCTGCGGCTTCGGCGATTACAGGATACATCACACACCCGGAGGCAGTGCAATGAAGCTGACTGGAAACGTCTGGAAGTACGGCGACGACATCAACACCGATTACATCATCCCAGGCAGGTACATGGAGCTAACCGATCCGGCCGAGATGGCCGAGAAGGTCTTCGAGGAGCACGACCCATCGTTCAGGGAGGGAGTCAAGGCCGGCGACATCGTCGTGGGCAGGACGAACTTTGGATGCGGGTCAAGCAGGGAGCACGCGCCCATAGCCCTGGCGGGCAACGGCGTCAGCGTGGTCCTGGCCGAGAGCTTTGCGCGTATCTTCTACAGGAACGCAATCAACATCGGGCTACCGGCCCTGGAGTGCCCAGGAATCCACGACGCCGTGGAGAAGAGGGACAAGCTAGAGGTCGATGTCACCGGTGGCGTGGTCAGGAACCTGACCAACGGCAAGGAGCTGAAGTTCAACCCTCTGCCAGAGTTCATGGTGGAAGTGTTAAATGCCGGCGGCTTAGCACCCTATCTAAATAAGACTGAGGAATGGTAAATGGCAAAATACAATATCGCACTTTTACCCGGAGACGGGATCGGGCCAGAGGTCGTTGACGCGACCATCAAGGTCATGGACGCCCTTGAGAAGAAGGCGGACATCGAGTTCAACTACACCACCTACATGATCGGCGACGCTGAGAAGGCTAGGTCGGGCAACGCGCTGCCCCAGTCCACCATTGACGGGGTCAAGGCAGCTGACGCGACCCTGTTCGCGTGCGTCGGTGAGACCGCCAAGGAGACAATCCTGCCGCTGAGGCAGATGTTCAACCTGTACGTCAACCTGAGGCCCGCCAAGGCATACCCAGGCGTCCCCGCGGTCCGCCCTGAGACTGATCTCATGATCGTCAGGGAGAACACCGAGGGCATCTACAAGATGATCGGCCACAGGAGCGAGAAATCGGCGTTCAACGTCAGGGTCATCACGTACGAGGCTTCATACAGGATCGTCAAAGTACGCCATGGACTACGCCGTGAAGAACGGCAAGACCAAGGTGACGGTGGTACACAAGGCAAACGTCCTTGACTACACCGACGGGTTGTTCCTGGAAGCCGCCCGGGACGCGGCCAAGGGCTACGAGGGCATCGAGTACAGGGAGCTCATCGTCGACGCGGCGGCCATGTGGCTGGTCATGTACCCCGAGTCATTCGAGGTCGTGGTCACCACGAACATGTTCGGCGACATCCTCAGCGACGTTACTGCCGGACTAGTCGGTGGGCTAGGAATGGCCCCATCGGGCAACGTGGGCGACGACATCTGCATCTTCGAGCCAGTACACGGCTCGGCGCCTGATATCGCGGGCAAGGGGATCGCAAACCCCAGCGCGTGCATACTCAGCGCCGCAATGATGCTGGAGTGGCTCGGCGAGGAGGACGCGGCCAAGATGCTGGAGGCAGCCGTGCTCAAGGTGCTGGTGGAGGGGAAAGACCCTGACGCCGGACCTCAAGGGCAAGGCAAACACGAAAAGAGTTCGCGGCGGCGGTTGCTGCGGCACTCTAGCCTTATATCCTTCATTATTTTCTAACATTTATACGTGGACGATTACTGGTATCCCGATTGGGACTTTTATGTGGATACTCACAATGTGCTGATTCAACAGTATGGCGGGTTTTCCGGGTTTGAGTACGAGAGCCAATGGTTCAAAAAAGCCAGTTTGGCGCTATTCCAAGAAATCATCAAACAGGTCCGCGATTGTGATGGTGATATAATCAAAAAGTCAGCCCTGATGCTCGTCAGGTTGACTCGTTCACGTATCTGGGCAGACGGGCAGAAAAGGACGGCATACATCACCACTAAAACATTCATGGAGGAAAACGGTGCCACGATGGCCGAGGATGACTCAGTCATCGTGGATAAATTCCTGAGAAACCTAACCTTCAAATACAGTCATGATCAAGTCGAGAAGTGGATAAGAAATGGACAGAGATCCCTACAAGACCCGTGACGAGATAATCAAACGGGACCACGAGCTCCTAAAAAGGCTCAACGGTGGCTCTAAAAAGATCAGGGTCAAGAAGAAACCCAAGAAATAGTCCAGTTCAACAACTTTATTAAATCCCTCCAGTATACAACCTCAGGTTTACAACCGGGTTGAAGGTTATGTCTGAGAAAAAGGACAAGATGAAGAAGGGCACACCCACCGAATTTGAGATGGTGGTCGAGGTGCTGGGCAACCCGGTGCGGAGACGGCTTATCGAGAAGCTCAGCGAGGCCCCTGATTACACCCTTCGCCTCAGCAACGAGCTCAACATACACCAGCAGCTGGCCGCCAAGCACATGAAGGTGCTCAGGAACGCCCAGCTCGTTGATGTGGTGCGCCAGAAGAGCAAGAAGGGCGCGGACAAGAACGTGTTCAGCCTAAACAAGTTCTACAGCCACCAGATAGATTTCAGCCCCCACCTGTACAACCAGCGGCTAATCAGCTTCAACAACCCAGACCTCTGGACCACGGCCGACAACTACATGGACAAGCTTGAGGACAAGGTCACTGACCTGGGCGAGGAGGGCTCGGGCATCGACAAGATCAACCCCCTGGGCAACATCGTCCAGAGCATCGACGACGAGCTTGAGAGCCTAGAGAAGCGCAGGGCCAGGCTCCTATACATCAGGAACCTCGCCATGAACGCCAGCGTCAAGGCGCTGGACGAGCTTGACAGGAAGAAGAGGCAGGTCATGCATTTCATTCTCAATCAGGGCTCAACCACCCTTGGCGCAATAAGCAGGCACATGCAGATAAGAGAAGATGTCATCAAGGACCTTGTCTCAGACCTGGTGGACGAGGATATTGTCCGGTGCACCGGTAACATGGTTTATTTAGTTGAACTGTGATACTTCTACACCCGACCAGAAGGTTTTTTAAAGGTTCTAGGTATACAACTTGCGGTTTACAACCAAAAGTGGTACACTAATGAGCGGTGAAAACACTAGTATCAGCATAATTAATCACACATCTACACGCCGCTCGCCACTGAGTTGTAGCATATAGGAGTAAAATTACAATGAGTGCACAAGGACAACAAGTTGTCATCCTCAAAGAGGGGACCCAGCGCTCTACCGGAAGGGACGCCCGAGCCAGCAACATAATGGCGGCAAGGATTGTCTCTGAGGCGGTCAAGACCAGCCTAGGTCCAAAGGGAATGGACAAGATGCTGGTGGATAGCTTCGGTGACGTAACCATCACCAACGACGGAGCAACGATGCTCAAGGAGATGGACGTACAGCACCCAGCAGCCAAGATGATGGTAGAGGTCAGCAAGACCCAGGACGATGAGGTAGGCGACGGAACAACAAGCGTTGTCATCCTAACAGGAGAGCTTCTCGGAAAAGCCACTGAGCTTATGCTGAAGAAGGTTCACCCCACGGTTATTATCGAAGGCTACAGGCAGGCCGAGGAGAAGGCCCTTGAGATCCTAGAGTCGATCGCGATGAAGGTGGAGTCCAAGGACAAGGAAGTCCTCATGAGGGTCAGCAAGACCACCATGGCGAGCAAGCTGGTCAACCAGCACAGCGAGTACCTCAGCAACATCAGCGTCAATGCGGTACTCCAGATCGCGGAGCCGGAGGGCGACGGGTACACCGTTGACCTCGACATGATCAAGATCGAGAAGAAGCCAGGCGCGTCCATGACGGACACCAGGCTCGTCAGCGGTCTCATCATCGACAAGGAGGTCGTCCACGACGGCATGCCAAAGCAGATCAAGGAGGCCAAGATCGGGCTGCTCAACGCGGCAATGGAGATCGAGAAGACCGAGTTCGACGCAAAGATCTCAATCGAGACCCCTGATGAGATGCAGGCTTACCTGGACCAGGAGGAGCAGATGCTCCGGGACATGGTCAAGAAGGTCAAGGACGTTGGCATCAACGTCCTCTTCTGCCAGAAGGGAATCGATGACATGGTACAGCACTTCCTTGCAAGGGAAGGAATCCTGGCCGCACGCAGGCTCAAGAAATCCGATATGGAGGCACTGAGCAAGTCCACAGGCGCAAAGGTCGTCAACAGCGTTGACCAGCTGAGCGCGGAGGACGCGGGCTACGCCAAGCTAGTCGAGGAGCGCAAGGTAAGCGACGACAGCATGATCTTCGTTGAGGGCTGCAAGAACCCCAAGGCCGTGACCATACTGATCCGCGGCGGCACAGAGCGTGTCGTCGACGAGGCAGACCGCAGCATCCATGACGCGCTATGCGTCATCAAGGACGTTGTCGAGGAGCCAAAGATCGTGGCCGGTGGAGGCGCACCCGAGATAGAAACAGCGAGGCTGCTCAGGGAGTACGCCGAGAAGCTGGCGGGCCGTGAGAGGCTCGCGGTTATCGCTTTCGCTGACGCCATCGAGGTAATCCCCATCACCCTAGCTGAGAACAGCGGGATGGATCCCATCGACGCCCTGAGCGAGATGCAGAGTGAGCACGCCAAGGGCAACAAGTGGGTAGGGGTAGACGGCATCAAGAACGAGGTCGCCGACCTATCAGTCCTCAACATCTACGAGCCGATGGTCGTCAAGGCCCAGGCAATCAAGTCAGCCACAGAGGCAGCCACACTCCTGCTGAGGATCGATGACATCATCGCAGTCAGCAAGATGAGCGCGCCCCCAGGCCCACCCGGCGGAATGGGTGGTGGAATGGGCGGTATGCCTCCAGGAATGGGCGGTATGCCCGGGATGATGTAGGAGTAACAAAAAATGTCATACTACACAACAGCAAGCGGACAGCAGGTCATAGTCCTCAAGGAGGACACTGATAGACAGCGCGGACGCGATGCACGCAGATCCAACATGATGGCTGCGCAGATCATCGCCGAGGTGCTAAAGACCACACTCGGCCCCAAGGGCATGGACAAGATGCTCATCGACAGCCTAGGCGACATCACCATCACAAGTGACGGAGCCACGGTTCTCGAAGAGATCGATGTACAGCACCCGGCGGCCAAGATGATGATCGAGGTAGCGAAGACCCAGGACAAGGAAGTCGGCGACGGGACCACCACAAGCGTCCTACTCGCAGGAGCCCTTCTGGGGAAGGCATCCGCGCTCATCGATGACAACATCCATCCAAGCATAATCATAACTGGTTACCAGGCGGCAGCCGAGAAGGCCCTAGAGGCCCTTGAGGCGGCGGCCATCGATGTTGACATGGATGACCACGAGACCCTCATGAATCTGTCAAACACCAGCATCAGGGGCAAGGCGGTCAGCAACGCGAGGGACCACCTGAGCGGGGTCGTCATCGACGCAATCAAGCAGATCATTGAGCACCGCAACGGCGACGTAATCGCCGACGTTGACAACGTCCAGATCGTGAAGAAGGAAGGCGGGAGCCTCCGGGAGACATCTCTGGTCAAGGGAATCATCGTCGACAAAGAAGTCGTCCACGCTGGCATGCCCAAGAAGATCAAGGGAGCCAAGATCGCGCTAATCGACACACCTCTAGAGGTCAAGAAGACAGAGTTCGACGCAGAGATCAGGATCACCAGCCCCGAGAGCATCAAGGCATTCCTAGACCAGGAATCCGATATGCTCAAGAAGAAGGTGGACCAGGTCGTCGCCACAGGCGCAAACGTCGTCTTCTGCCAGAAGGGCATCGACGACATGGCACAGCACTACCTAGCCAAGGCAGGCGTGCTGGGCTCAAGGCGTGTCAAGAAGAGCGACATGGAGAAGCTGGCAAAGGCCACGGGCGGCAAGGTCATAAACAACTTGGCCGACCTGAAGGTCGAGGACCTGGGCCTATGTGGAGCCGTCGAGGAGAAGAAGGTCGGAAACGACAAGATGATCTTCGTCGAGGAGTGCAAGGACCCACAGGCCGTAGCTATCTTCATCAGGGCAGGACTTGAGAGGATGCTGGACGAGGCAGAGCGCGCGCTGAACGACGCCCTCTACGTCATCTCTGACGTTGCCGAGGTACCCAAGATGGTATCAGGCGGCGGCAGTATCGAGATGGAGATGGCAAAGGCGGTTCGCGAGTACGCTGCAACAGTCGGCGGACGTGAGCAGCTGGCCATCGAGGCGTTCGCGGAGGCACTGGAGGTTATCCCCAGGACCCTCAGCGAGAACGCCGGCCTTGACATACTGGACACGATGGTCGCCATGAAGGCGGCCCACGCCAAGAAGGGCGGCGCATCGATGGGAGTCAACGTCTTCGACGAGGGCGTCATCGATATGCTGAAGGAAGGCGTAGTCGAGCCAATGGTCGTCAAGGAGCAGGCCATCAAGAGCGGCATCGAGGTCGCGTCAATGATCCTCAGGATCGACGACGTGGTCGCGGCGCGTTCCGGCGGAATGGGCGGCCCAGGCGGCCCACCCGGCGGCATGCCTGACGACATGGACATGTAAGTCCAACCCAAATTTTTCTTTTAATTATTTTAAATTCTAGGCTAGTTTTTTAATAAATTAGTGGTTACTGAGCCTCGAAAGAGGGCTCACATGTGGTTGATGTTTCTGGCTTCCAATGCTTTTATCAGCGTGACTCCGAGGAGGCCGCCGATGGCTCCCCCTGCCCCATGAATACCCGCGAAGACAATCAGGCCACCGAAGGCCGACGCCAGGAAGTTTGGGTTCATGAAGAAGGTGCCGATGATGAGGCCGGCGACGGCTGTCGATGCGACTGATGCCACCAGGAGCAGCCCGATTCCAGTGTTACCGTTGTCAAGGACCCTTTCGTACCCCAGTGCAAGGGTGATTGCCTCGAAAACGAAGGTCGCGCCTGTGAAGCCCAGGAACTGGACGCCGCCGGGGTTCATGATGAAGCTGATGAGCGTGGCTATGAGGCCCACGATTATGGACGCCCCCGGCTTCCTGACCCACCAGACGGTCAGTGAGAGGGTGGCGATGCCCAGCATATCGCACAGGATCGGCAGGTGCGTCATGTTCCAGAAGGCCGGCCCCACTACTGCGTTGATTACCGCCCAGAGGGATGCGGAGAGAGTGATGGCCGTGAGTTCTTTTGTGTTGAATTTTTGCATGTTATTCACCTGATACGAGCCACCCCAGCGGAACGACATGTATTAAACGTAATCCGCTGAAAAATGGTAGGTGATTTATCGGGTTTTGATGAAACCCACGATGGCATCCGCAAGGTCCACGATGTATTTCTCACCGTGCTCCCTTGAGGCGTCCCTCGGGTCACCGAGTACTCCTATGGGCGACAGCGCAGCGATGCCGTCGGAGAATATCTTGGCGGTCGCCTCCTCGTCAAAGACGCCGACGTAGCCCTTAGCGTTCGGTATGCGCTCCTCCCTGACCCCCTCCGGGTTGGCGTACATCATCATGGATACCTCGGCCTCGCCAGCGTGGGCCCCTGCTGCCTCGTGTGACACACCGAAACCGTCACTGGTCTTCATGAGTATATCAACGAACTCAAGCAGGTCAGTGTAGACCACCACTTCTACCCCGGGGCTCATTCCCTGTAGCTCTGCTGATATCTCCTCAATGGGCCCAAAGTTGCCCCCATGGGAGGGCAGGATGATGATCCTCTTGAAGCCGTGCCTCCCGAGGCTTGAAACATAGTCCCTGAGCAGGTCGTGGAGGGTCTCCTTCCTCAGCGTGATTGTGCCGGGGAACTTCATGTGGTGCTCTGAGCAACCGACCCTGATGGTGGGGGCCTTCAACGCGTTGCCTAAACTCTCCGCCACCCCCAGCGCAAGGGTGTCACCCAGGACGGCGTCAGTCGAGACCGTCAGGCATGGCCCGTGCTGCTCGTTGCTGCCCACCGCGAACACTACCGTCTCGAACCCTTTTTTGATCGCCTCCCCCACCTCGAGGGATGTCATCTTTGCTATGTCTATCACAGAGAATACTTTGAGGCGTTGCCTGATAAAACACTCGCACCTCTTCGATAGGCTTTTGTAACCATCAATCAACCCTTCTTTGATTAGATTTGGACGAGAAAACATGCTGCAAGCCAAGGGACATCAAGGGCTTCACCGAGGGGATGGAGAGACACGCCGGGTATTTCACGTATCACTGGGACGAGGCGGAGGGAAAGGTCTGGCTGGAGGTGGACAAGTT
>PVMK01143331.1_pt1 | contig 10822 bp, 8 predicted proteins | sample 1853481 | NCBI WGS metagenome assembly PVMK01 (sample SAMN08533507, study PRJNA380276) | Marine sediment metagenome, whole genome shotgun sequencing project. | reverse complement strand
CGACCGATAACCGCTTTTACATACAACGCCGGTTATGCGGGAATGGTTGATTCGCTTTGGACTCTTGGTAAAAGGTTAAAAATTAAAGGTGTCCCAAATCCTTTTGAGTTACTTCATCAGGCAATTGAAGAAGAACATTTAAGTAAAGCGAAAGAAAGTTTTAAACTCGCTGCAAGTGGAATTGAATCGAACGAGACTCCTGTGGAACTTCCCCCGATAATCGTTTGTTTTTTAGGAAAAGGGAAAACTGCACAAGGAACACGCGAAATGTTCGATATTCTTCCTCACGAAGATATTAGCATAGAACAGTTAGAGGAAATTTATAAAAACGGTTCGAGGAAAAAACTTTATGCGCTGCATATTGATATCGAGGAAATTTACAGATTAAAAAAAGAGAGTCAATTATCAGGGGAAGAATATAACAAGCTTGATGTAAAAGATAAGTGGCAGGTGTATTTCGATCACCCCGAATTTTTTGAAACAAACCTTGATTTAGTATTACCATACATTACAGTTTTAATGAACTGCATTATTTGGTCTTCAAAATATCCGCGAACCACAACCAAAAGTTTAATTAAGAAAATTTATAAAGAACATAAAACATTACAGGTTATCGGAGATATTTCCTGCGATCCAAACGGCTCCATTGAATTTTCAAAAGAAAGATGGATTGATGATCCGGTTTACATTTACAATCCCGAAACCGAAACGATAACAGATGGATTTGAAGGTGAGGGTATCGCGGTAATGGCTGTAACAAATCTGCCTTGTGAATTTTCCGCAGATGCATCTATTCAATTTGGCGGAGACCTGGCACCGTTTTACAATAACATAGTAAGTGCTGATTATACAAAATCTTTTTCTGATTCAGAGCTGGCACCGGAAATTAAACGCGCTGTTATAATGTGGAAAGGTGAATTTACAGAAGAGTTTAAGTATATGAAGGAGTTTATTGAGGTATAATAATTATAACTCTTTGAGATTTCTGAAAAGATAATTTGTTTTTATTATTCTAAATTTTAGTTACAATCTCTGTTGGTTCAATACCATATTCAGCTAACTCTTTTAATGTTGGTCTGAATATATCACGGTGAATGGGAATGATTACCCCTCTCTCTTTAATCTTATTATTTAAAATTAAATTAACACCTATACCCAGCGGAAGTCCTACCGTTCGAGCCATCGCTGTATGTTCATAGTCTTCTCCTTTAATCACCAAAGATGAAATTATTTTTTCCTTCTTATTTTTTATTTCATACTCAATTTCTGTTTGTAGAATAACCATATCGCGGTCACTCTTTTTAAACTCCCATTTTTGTATCAAGAGGTCTAACAGTATTTCTGCGGGTGTTGCATTTTTTATTCTAATTTTTTTATTCCCTAACAATCCAAGCCATTCCAATCTTTCCATTACCTCACTATCGGGTGAAATGTCTAAAAATTCAAGCATTGCATCTTTTGTTGTCCTACCGTTTCTTTTTATCAGATATATGGACAGCCACTCTTTATAAGTAAATCTTTGAGATTCGGGAACAATGTACCTGTTATCCGTGAGACCTATTTTAACCAGGGCATTCCAGGCCTCGCAAAAACCAATTTTCCGCAATGAGCCGCGATACACATTTGGTATTTTATGAAGATGATAAATCTTTCTGTATTTTATGGAATCTCTGTTTGGGTATGATTCGTATTTTCCAACACCCGGAACTTCAACAATTTCCGTATCTAAAAACAACCTGTTGTAAGGTACTATTTTTAATTTACCTTCTTTAACATAACGCGCACTTGCCATTCCTGCAGTTACAACATTCATCGGGCTCCAGGTAATTTTATAACCCCACGGATTCGTATCACTTTCTGGTGTAATTAATCCGCCGCCGTAAGATTTTAATGAGAATATTTTACCGCCTTTATCTTTTATTTTCGTAATCAATCTCATTGTATCCATGTGATCTATGCCGGGATCCACACCCATTTCATTAAGCAATATCACACCCGATTTAATTGCATTTTCATGGTGCTTTCTCATCTCGGGAGAAACATAGGATGCCGTTAGCAGGTGAACTTTATATTCCAAACAATCTTCAACCAGCTTTACATGAAGAGTTGGCGGAAGCAAAGATACGACAACATCAGATTTTGATAATTCTTTTCTTCTTTGTTTTGTATTATTAACATCAAAGCTTATAGCACGAGTTTTGGGATGTTCCCCCGTTTTTTCCTGTGCTAATTTGAGATATTGATCTGCAACTGTTATTTGCCAGTTTTGCTCTTCGGCTTTCTTAATTAGGTAAGATACTAAAGTGATGGAGGTCCTGCCTGCACCAATCACTAATATTTTGTTCATTCGGTTAGAGGTTTTCCTAAATTCTTTTTAATGTGAATGTAAAACTAAACGAATATTATAATATCAGTCAAATCAAAACAATAACTTTGCCAATATTATTATTCTATTAATTTAATTATCGTACAATTATTGGTAAATTTGATGCCTGAAAACAAGTAAATTTCGCAACATCCGGGCATTAAAAACATGATAAAAGTAAATTTTTTATTAACCGCAACATTTTTAATAGTTGTTATAATAATCCAGCAAAAAACATTTTCTCAGGATAGTACAGATACCAACACTCCTGAAATGAATGTAACGATGAAACAAGTTCCTGAAGGATTAACTGCAAATGGTGTAATTGATATTTATTTGGAAGCAATGGGCGGAAAGGAAAAATTTTCAAAAGTTGAAGATCGAACAACTATTATGCGCGGCGAAATAATGGGACAAAATTTGAGCATAGTTATTAAACAAAAAGCACCAAATAAACTAAAACAGAACATCCGCTCCGGGGAAATGAAGCAAACCATACTTTATGATGGTATAAAAGGAGTTATGATTGTAGGTGATGAGAAAACTGAGTTTGATAATAAAAAACTGGAAAAATTGAAATTGGAAGCAGCAATGAATTTTCTTCTTGATCCGGAAGCGTTAGGAGTTTCGCTTGAATTAACAGGAATTGAAAGTGTTGACAGCACTGACTGTTATAAAATTGAATTGACAACTGAAGGCGGAACAAATTGGGTGCAGTTCTATTCAATTGATTCGGGATTAAAAATAAAAGAAGTAAAAGAGGTTGAAACCACACAGGGAAGTTTTCAGCAGGAAACTTTTTATAGCAATTATAAAGAAGTTGACGGTTTGAAATTTCCTTTTAAAATTAAACAATCATTCGGTATGCAGACAATTGAGATGAACGTTAGCAGCGTAAAGTTAAATAAGGGGTTAAAAGATTCTGTTTTCGAGATACCTGAATAATGCAGAAAAGAAATTATTCTGTTATTGTTTTTGATCTCGGTAATGTGCTCATTCCTTTTGATTACAATATTCTTATAAAGAAACTCGATGCAGTTAAGGAAGGATCCGGCAAACATTTTGTTAATACCTACTTCGCAAATTATGATTTCCACAGAGATTTTGAACGAGGGAAAATTAGTGAAGAGAAGTTTATTGAAAGAATGCTTGAAATTCTTGACCACTCCATCGACGGAGAAACATTCTGCAATTATTTTTCTAGCGTCTTCAAACAAAACAAAGAGGTTGCTGCACTTCTTCCCGCACTAAAAAAGAATTACAAACTGATCCTGCTCTCAAACACAAACTCAATTCACGAAAAGTACGGATGGGAACACTATGAATTTCTTAAATATTTTAATGACCTGCTTCTCTCACACAAAATTGGTGCAGTTAAACCGGAAGAAAAAATTTACCGTGCTGTTGAAAAATCTTCCGGCTCACCTGCGGAAGAACACATTTTTATAGATGATATTGAAGAATATGTAAATGCAGCAAAAAGCTTTAGCTGGGATGGTGTACATTTTAAAGATTATAATTTTTTAATTGAGGAATTGAAACTAAGAGATATTATTCAAAATTAAAGTGTAACACATTAATCATTATTCCCAAAATTCAAGCTAATTAGTTTTCGTTTTATTAAATTATTGTAGAAAAAAATTCCAAATAATTTTTTAGTATATGTGCTTAATAGTTTTCGCATACAAGTCTCATCCGAAATATAAATTCATTTTTGCTGCAAACAGAGATGAGTTTTATGATCGTCCAACCGAACAAGCTGATTATTGGAAAGATCATCCGGAATTGCTTGCGGGTAAAGATTTACAAGCCGGGGGAACGTGGATGGGTATAACAATGCAGGGAAGATTTGCAGCAGTTACAAATTACAGAGATCTGACAAATATAAAAGAAGATGCTCCTTCACGCGGAATGCTAACATTGGATTTTCTGAATAACAATATTTCAGCTGATAAATATTATGAAAACATAAACCCTTCATTAAAAGATTATAACGGATTTAATCTTATACTTGGCAGCGTTGATGAACTGTTTTATTTTTCTACTCATACAAACGGATTTAAGAACCTTGAGCCAGGTATCTACGGATTGAGCAATGCCATTTTAAACACAGAGTGGCCAAAGGTAAAAAAGAGCCAAGATGTTTTATCACTCTTAATTAAAAACGATGAAATTCATCCATGGGAGTTACTAAGCATTTTAAACGATACAAGAAAAGCAAAAGATGACGAGCTCCCCGATACAGGTGTAGGGATGGAATTGGAAAAGGTACTATCATCAATCTTTATTCAATCTCCAAAGTATGGAACAAGGTGTTCAACCGCAGTGGTTGTAGATATAAAAAATAATGTTAGATTTGCCGAAAAAAGTTTTTTTGGCAACCAGGGAGCATTTTCTAATAAAGATTACAGTTTTAAAATTAAAGATTAGTTTAAAGGTTAAGAATGGATATTGAAGTAAAACACGATAAAGAGAACGAACGCTTTGTGGCTGAAGTTGAAGGACAGAAAGCATACTTGTCTTACAATATTCTTAATGATAAAATTGATTTCTCATCTACATTTACACCTCCTGAATTAAGAGGTAACGGTATCGCCAAAATTATTGTTGAGTACGCTTTCAATTATGCAAAGGCAAATAAATTAAAAGTAATACCAACCTGTTCTTATGTGCGGGCGTTTGTTGAACGAAATGATAATTACAAAGATCTCCTTGCCTAATTTTTTTAATTTTATAAAAGTGAAAAAGTTTTAATCAGATTAAGATTAACGGAGCAAAAATGACAAACAAAATCACTCACGTTATAAAAAGAAGCGGTGCTATTGTTCCCTTTAACCAGGAGAGGATTGCAAATGCAATTTACCGCGCTGTAGTGGCCGTTGGCGGAAGAGATAAAGAAACAGCCAAAGCCTTGTCCGTCCAGGTGGTTGAAATTCTCAATCAAAAATTTTCTGCTGAAACAAATCCTCACATTGAAGATATTCAGGACGTTGTTGAAAAAGTATTAATTGAAAACGGTCATGCCCAAGTTGCCAAAGAATACATTCTCTACAGGGATGAAGCAGCAAAAAGGAAAGAAGCTGAGGCACGCCATCATTCAAAACAAAATGAAAATATTCCCTGGGCTAAAATCTGGCGAAACCTTGATTGGGCTGTTTCTCATAACCTTCACACAGTTGAGGCATTAAATGGAAGAATTGCAAGAGGAGAGTTTGCACAAATTGTACATGAATCTGAAAATCTTTATGAAGATGATGTTTCATTAGCCGGTGAATTGATAATTGAAAGACTTGACAGCTTAAGAATGGTAATGATAAGCGGACCTTCTTCATCCGGTAAAACAACAACTACACTTAAGGTTGAGCAAAAACTGATTAAAAAAGGATTTAAGTTCAAAGTGCTTAATGTGGATCATTACTTTTTTGATCTTGAGCTTCATCCAAAAGATGAATTTGGTGATTATGATTTTGAAACTCCACAAGCATTAGACTTGCAATTAATCAATGAACACTTACTGAAGCTTAGTCATGGCGAAGAAGTATTAATTCCATCTTACGATTTTAAAACCGGAACCCGTAAACTCAATGTTACTCCGATGAAGTTAGAGGAAGATGAATTACTGTTGATTGATAGTCTGCACGGTTTGTATCCGGATTTCAGTAAGGATATTCCTTTAGATAAAAAGTTTAAATTGTATTTAGAACCATTGCTTCAGATGAGAGGACCTAACGGAAAATATATCAGATGGACAGACATAAGATTGATAAGGAGAATGCTAAGAGATTCTGTGCACCGTGCATACAATCCGCAGCAAACTTTAGAGCATTGGCATTATGTGCGTTCAAGTGAAATGAGAAATATTATTCCTTATAACAGCTCAGCGGATTATATTATCAGCAGTGGTATGCCTTACGAGCTTCCTCTTTATGCGCACCTGCTTTTAAACAGCTTTGCCGGATGGGAAAAGAAATTTGAGGGTGATCCTCTAAAGGCAGATGCTTATGAACGATCGGCAAGAGTATATAAAGTATTAAAAGATATTTCTCCGGTTGAGGATAATTCCCCGGTCCCGGACGATTCGGTTATGAGAGAGTTTCTCGGCGGAAGTAAGCTGGATTATTCTTAAAAAATAATTCACAGTATTTTAGACCTGCAGCTCCTTCAAAACTGTCATTCCCGTTAAAACCTGCCTGCCGGACAGGCAGGCGGGAATCTATTTTATTCATATCGTCTTCATTTTAGGGATTCCCAATCAAGCCTGCCTCGGCGGCAGACGGGTTGGGAATGACAGCTTGGCTAATTATGAGATGATATTGACCATTTTTCATATCACATTTTGCACACCATCCTATACACTATTGTTTCGATAAAAATGCAATGGATTTTTAAATGATTCGTTTTTCTCTCAATTTCAAATGAATTTATAGGGAACAGAAATTGCCCTAAGCTGTCTAACAAATTAACACGATTAAAGAACAAATCGCACAGGACACAAATTCTATAATCAATTAAAGGTACAGCAAATGAAAATTATTAGACTAAACCTGAATATTCTGATTATTGCAAGCATCTTAACTATAAATACTCCCGATCTAATATTTGCACAAAATAATTCCAGCCATCAAAGGCCAAAATCTACTACTACACGGTACCAAAATTTATACGATAATTCCAGCAAATCCACTCTAAGCGAGGCATCTGACAGACATTATAACCGTAACACAAAAAGTAGCGATAACTTTTTAGATGAATACAGAAGAAACAAAAAGAGCCGGGATAATGATAATTACAAAGACTGGCATGAACGAAGAGATCAATACACAAACAACGATAATTTTAATAACAGATATAAGAAAAACGAAAAGAGAAATTATAACGAAAGATATGAAGACAACAATTCATCCAGAGAAACAAGAACAGAAAATTACTTTCATATTGATAGAACAGGCAGAACCCTCTGGGATGGAAAGCATTGGGAGATTACAGATTTCCCGCTAAAAATATATGTTAAAGAAATTTCATCACGTTATTATGAACCTGTTTATAAAAATTATGTTAAATATGCATTGGACGTTTGGAGAAAAGCTGATGACAGAATCAACTATACTATAGTAAGCTCTAAAAGAGATGCAGATATCTCAGTATATTTTATTGAAGACCTCGGAGAAAAATATAATGAAAATTATCTTGGTCTTACAGAATATGATTTGAATAGAGATAAAGTTATAGATTATTCCAAAGTCCAGATAAGCTTAATAAAATTTGGTGATGAGGTTGTGAGCGACGGCGAGATAAAAGCAACTATCATTCACGAACTTGGACATGCGTTTGGATTGGGACATAGTGATAATGAATATGATATTATGTATCCATACATCTCTACCGATCACACATCAGAAATGACTTACGATGAACTCTCGCAAGGAGATAAGGGCGCAATAAAAGATGTTATAGCTCTTGGTGATGAGGAGATTTATGTGAGGAAATAAGCTTTAAAGGTTTTTTTGTAAGTGCTGAGTTATTTGTCATTCCCGTGTAAACGGGAATCTAAAACCATTATTACAATTTAGATTCCCACTTTCGTGGGAATGACATATAGGTAGAACTACCTTTAACATATCCTCTAAATAAAAAAGTTACTTAAGCAAAATCATCTGCTTTGTTTGGACAAATGATTCTCCGGCACGTAATTGATAAAAATATATACCGCTTGTTAGAGTAAATGCATCTCCGCCGGAGGCGGATCCGCCTATGGCGGAAAAATCAACCTCATATTCGCCGGGTAGTAGTTCCTGGTTTACTAGCGTTGCAATTTCATTTCCCAAGACATCATAAATTTTCAAGGTAACCAACCCACCCCTTCCGTCCCCTCCAAGGAGGGGAGACTGAGATACGGTGAATTTAATTTTTGTAGTTGGATTAAAAGGATTAGGATAATTTTGTGAAAGAGAGAACTTCTCAGGGGAAATATTTTCATCATCAATACTTACAGCATTATCATTTGTAAATAGAATAAGCAGATCATCTAATTCATCAATTCCTGTCATATCCATATCACCATCGTTATCTCTATCGTGCAATACCGCACAGCTTCCTGCTGAGTTTGCATCAAAGTTTCTTCTATTTATATATTTACCTGTTCCGTCATTTTCATACATTGTATAATCTGCGGTGGAAAAGTTGATTGTAACTACCTCTAAATCCCCATCACCGTCAATGTCACCAAGATCGATGGCAAGAGGAAAACTACCCGTTGGATAATTTATTGGAGCGGATAAATTTCCATTGGCATCAGCAAAAACAACAGAAAGATTTGCTGAACCAGAATTTGCAGAAACAACATCCGGCACACCATCATTATTAACATCTCCCGTTGTTATCATCCATGGTCCACCTCCTACCGTAACTTTGGATGAAAATGTAAATCCTCCATCACCATTACCCATAAAAAGAATTACTTCGTTACTGTTTCTTGCACCGACATATAAATCCATAATGCCATCGCCGTTTACATCAGCGGTTGCACATGCAGTCTCTCCGTTTCCTTTACCATCAAAATTGACCGGTAAAGCAAATGAACCGTCACCGTTCACATCAATTACACTCAAACCACGCACTCCCTCATCAGCAACATAATTTTGAATGCTTGAAAAACCTCCTGTTCCATCACCAATAAACACTGTTACCTTATTGTTAGCACTATTACCTACTGCCACATCAATCATACCATCCAGATTAAAATCCATCCCTTCGTTTGTGCTTGGGCGTGAACCGCCAATAATTTCGAAAATTGTAAAGTCGCCATAATTGCCTGCGTTATCATTCATAAATATTCTAACGTCATTCGATATTTCATTTGGGACAAAAAAATCGCTCCAACCATCTCCATTAAAGTCTCCAGCATAAGTGCCGTAAGTTTGTATGTGTCCCTCACCCTTTTCTCTTACTTCAATGGTGGCTATACGTGTTAGATCAAGAGAACCCTTGGTGGTAATTGTCCAGAAATTCCATGCATAACCAAAACTTAAGTTATTCCCCATTTCATCTTTTATTCCTTTCGATAACGAAACAGTAATCCACTCTCCGAAAAAGAAATCATCATCAGGATGGAAGTACGCAATTGTACCAATGGAATTAAAATCTAATATCCCCTTATGAACACCGGACCATCTTCCCCAAATCATAAAAGAAGTATCGGTAAACGAGGTTGGATCGACACGCATATTAAATTGGACCTCAATTATTGCAGAAGGTTCTGCTGAAATTGATTGTGGTACAGGCAAAACATTAATTACTTTTAAGCTGTCACCGGCAATTATATGCCCGTTAAATAATATAAGTGTAATAAATAAGACAAAAAACTTCATAAAGTTATCCTTATTTTTCAATTACTAAATAAGTATTGTGTTTTGTATAATGAAACGAGTCCTGATGAAGCGGGATGAGTTTCCTGATACATCGGAACGAAAATATAAAATTATAAACAGATGAAATCAAACACTAAATACTGTGTGTGAATTTGTTGACAATTCAGATACTATTCGCATTTTATTTGTCTAACGCAAGAAATTAGAAAAAAACTTTATTATTTTTGAAAATAATATCCTGCCTAAATTAAAAATAGATTTGGAAATGAGCACACTTGAAGAAACATCGCTAAAAAGTTCAACTGCTATTAATCCAAAATTCTTGATTGATAACAGATTGAAGCTTGTTACATATTATAACAATGTTAGAGGATTTACAGAAAAACTTTGCGAGCCCCTCGAGACTGAAGATTATGTAATTCAAACAATGCCGGATGTTAGTCCGACTAAATGGCACCTCGGGCACACAAGCTGGTTTTTCGAAGCATTTGTTCTCGGAAAAGCAGACGTAAATTATAAATCAATTCATCCATTATATACATATTTATTCAATTCTTACTACATACAGGTTGGTGAAAGATGGTTTAGGCCGAATCGCGGTTTGTTATCGCGACCAACGGTTAAAGATATTTTTGAGTATAGAAATTTTGTTAATGAAAATGTTTTAGAATTTATCGAAAAAGCTGATGAAAAGATTTACAAAGAATTCGCTCCGATAATCGAAATTGGATTGAACCATGAACAGCAGCATCAGGAACTGCTTTTAACGGATATAAAGCACGTGCTGTCTATCAATCCTCTTAACCCTGTTTATTCTGCCGGAGATATTATAATTCAGAATGAGTATCCGGAAATGAAGTGGATAAATTTTGACGGTGGAATTTATGAAATAGGAAATGAGGGCAATGAGTTTTGTTACGATAATGAAACCCCACGACATAAAGAATTTCTAAACCCTTTTATGCTTGCAAACAGATTGGTAACCAACGGTGAGTTTATAGAATTCATTGAAGATAGCGGTTATAAAAATGCACCATTATGGCTATCAGATGGGTGGGCAATTATAGAAAATGAAAAATGGAAAGCTCCT
>PVMK01126713.1_pt1 | contig 10822 bp, 7 predicted proteins | sample 1853481 | NCBI WGS metagenome assembly PVMK01 (sample SAMN08533507, study PRJNA380276) | Marine sediment metagenome, whole genome shotgun sequencing project. | reverse complement strand
AAAAAACGAAGGAAAGGGTTCTGGAGAAATACAAGTGAGTTAAAAAGCTCAATGAAGAGGCCATGGAGACTGTCCTTAATAAGGTGGCGGGATATAACTTCCATAACAGGAGCAAGTTCGATTTCAAAAAGCTGATTGCTGATCCCAACAATCTGGCCATGAATCTTCGTAACTTCATAAATGGTTTTTCAACCGATGCCAGGGAGATAATAGAGAAGTTCAAATTCGATGGTCAGATTACATACCTCGATCAACAGGATCTTCTTTTCCTGGTTGTGGAGAGATTCGCTAAGATAGACCTTCATCCCAATGGGGTCTCTTCCATGGAGATGGGATATGTATTTGAGGAGCTTATTAGGAAGTTTGCTGAAATGTCCAATGAGACCGCAGGAGAGCATTTTACGCCCAGAGAAGTTATCAGGCTTATGGTAAACCTCCTGTTTATCAATGATAGGGACATCCTCTCCAAGAAGGGCATTGTAAAGACACTCTATGACTGCGCCTGTGGAACCGGTGGCATGCTTTCAATATCAGAAGAATATCTGAATGAGCTTAACCCGGATGCGCGGCTTGAAGTGTTTGGCCAGGAACTCAATGATGAGTCCTACGCCATCTGTAAATCAGATATGATGATAAAGGGCCAGAAGGCCGTCAATATCAAGTTCGGTAACAGCTTTACCTATGACGGGTTCCCTGATGAAAAGTTTGACTATATGCTCGCTAATCCGCCCTTTGGTGTGGAGTGGAAGAAAGTCCAGAAGGAAGTAAAAAACGAGCATGAAAAAAAGGGTTATGGTGGCCGGTTTGGTGCCGGACTGCCACGCATATCAGACGGTTCTTTCCTGTTTCTTCAGCACATGATCTCTAAAATGAAACCGACAGACGGAGGCTCTCGCCTCGCCATTGTCTTTAACGGTTCCCCTTTATTTACGGGTAGCGCGGGAAGCGGTGAGAGTGAGATACGCAGATGGATCATTGAAAATGACATGTTGGAGGCCGTGGTGGCCTTGCCCGACCAGCTATTCTATAACACCGGGATACTGACCTATTTCTGGGTTTGTACAAACCGCAAAGAGCCAAAACGAAAAGGTAAAGTCCAGCTTGTTAATGCTGTTAGCTTTTTCAAGAAGATGAGCAGATCCCTTGGTAATAAGCGTAATGAGATAGGTGAGGAAGATATTGAAGAGATAACTAAGATATATGGTAATTTTAGGGCGGGAAAATATTGTAAGATATTTCACAATTCTGATTTTGGATATAGCAGGGTTGTTGTGGAAAGACCTCTGTTTGAAAACGGTGAAATTGTTACAGATAAAAAAGGCAATCCGAAACCCGATACCAGCTTAAGGGATTATGAGAATATACCTCTTAAAAAAGGTAAAATGGAATCATCCCCTAAAGATATTCAGGAATACGTGGAAAAAGAGGTTTTACCTCATGTTCCTGATGCGTGGATAGATGAGAAAAAGACCAAGGTGGGATATGAAATAAACATCACCAAATATTTCTATGAATATAAACCGTTGAGACCGCTGGAAGAGATAAGAGCGGATATACTGGCGCTTGAGAAGGAGACAGAGGGATTGTTGAGCGAGGTGATTGGATGAAGCCGTATCCTGAATATAAAGATTCTGGGGTACAGTGGCTTGAAGAGATTCCAGTAAGCTGGTCTGTAAATAAATTAAAATATATGACCGCATTCCAAACAGGCTGGACTCCACCCACAAAAAACCCTGAATATTTTATTGGATCAAACGTTTGGGTTACAATTACAGATCTAAATAGAAAATTTATCTCCGACTCCATACAGAAAATATCAGATGAGGCTGTAAAAATAGCGAGAATGGCGATAACTCCAAAGGGCTCCTTAATGTATAGTTTTAAATTATCATTAGGGAAAGTGGCTTTTGCGAATAGAGATCTATATACCAATGAAGCTATAATATCTATTAAGCCTCAAAATGATATTGATTTGAATTATTTGTATTATTGTCTCCCATCTCAATTATTAAATAATGCTAATGAAAACATTTATGGAGCAAAAATATTAAATCAAGAGCTAATGAGGAATACGTTCCTTGTTTTTTCTTCGCTCCCCGAACAAAAACAGATCGCCAAATACCTTAACTACAAGACCGCAAAGATAGATTCCCTTATTGAAAAGAAAAAAAGGTTAATTGAACTTCTCAAAGAAGAACGCACCGCTGTTATCAATCAGGCTGTCACCAAAGGACTTGATCCTGATGTACCCATGAAGGATTCAGGGCTTGAATGGTTGGGGGAGATACCGGCGCATTGGGAAATAGGCACATTGAAATATTTTTTAAAAGTAATCGACTGTAAGCATATAACAGCAGAGTTTTTCGAAGAAGGTTTTCCTTTGGTGAGTATTAAAGAAGTCCAAAGCTGGGAAGTTAATCTTACAAATGCGAAATTTACAAATGAAGTTTTTTATAGAGTATTGATAGGTGGCAATAGAAAACCTGTGCCCGGTGATATCATTTACAGCCGTAATGCAACCGTCGGTGAGGCAGCTTTGGTTACAACTAAACACCCTGATTTGGCTATGGGGCAAGATGTATGTTTACTCAGACCTGAAGACAAAATAATCTCAAAATTCATCTTATTTCAATTAAAATCCAAGATTGTATTAAATCAGCTTGAACTTCTTATGGTTGGCGCAACTTTTAAGCGAATTAACGTAGAAGATATAAAAAACTACCATATCACTGTTCCTCCTATTTATGAACAAAGTGAGATTTCAGAATACTTGCTAAGTCAAACCTCCAAAATTGATTCCATCATGGCCAAATCTGAAAAAGAAATAGAATCCCTACAAGAATACCGCACAGCCCTTATCAGTGAAGTTGTAACCGGCAAGATTGATGTCAGAGAGGAAAAGACATAATGCCCGGCATTCATACCGAACAGACCTTTGAGGAAGCCATTGAAAAGGAACTATTGACCAAGGGCGGTTATGTGAAGGGCTCTCCTGATGATTTTGACCGTGAGCTTGCCATTGATAAAAAGACCCTCATCTCCTTTCTTAAGACATCCCAGCCGAAGGAATGGCAGAAACTGGAAAACATCCACGGCCCCAGCATTGAAACAAATGTCATTAACAGAATTATCAAAGTGATCAATAACCAGGGATGCCTTGAGATGATCAGAAAGGGATTCACTGATTACGGTGTCAATTTCAAAATGGCGTTTTTTAAGCCTGAAACAGGGCTTAATCCTGATACCCAGTGGTTATATGATTCCAACATTCTTACAGTCACGAGACAGGTCAAGTATACCACTAAAAATGAGAACTCTTTTGATATGGTCCTTGGGCTAAACGGTATTCCCGTTGCCACCATTGAGCTTAAAAACCCCATGACTGGTCAGACAGTGGAGAACGCGAAAAAACAGTATAAGTTTGAGCGCGATGCAAAAGATTTGCTTTTTCAATTTAACAAAAGGGCTCTTGTCCATTTTACGGTAGATACAGACGAGGCCTGGATGACCACCAGGTTGGCAGGTTACAAAACAGCGTACCTACCCTTCAATTTAGGATTTAATACCGGCAAGGGCAATCCTCCTAATCCCGATGGTTATAGAACAGATTATTTGTGGAAATATGTATGGGCTAAAGATAGCTGGATGGACATTATAGGCCGTTTTCTTCATCTCCAGAAAGAGGAGGTGGAGGTAAGGGGTAAAAAGACCATTAAGGAGAAGATGATCTTCCCAAGGTTCCATCAGCTTGATGTTGTGCGCAAGATATCGGCAGATGCTAAACAGCAGGGGGCAGGAAAGAATTATCTGGTTCAGCATTCAGCCGGATCAGGCAAGTCTAACAGCATTGCCTGGCTTGCCTATCGTCTATCCAGCGTTCACAATAATCTCGATGAGCGTATCTTTGATTCTGTGGTTGTTGTTACTGACCGTAAGGTATTGGACAACCAGCTTCAGGATACCATTTATCAGTTCGAGCACAAGCGGGGAGTGGTCAAAAGGATAGACAAGGATTCAGCACAACTGGCAGAGGCTATCTACAAGGGCTCCAATATCGTAATCACCACATTACAGAAATTCCCTTTTGTCATAGAGAAGATAGCCGAGATGGAAAAGGAGGAGGGAGACAGGGCCAAGAGGAATTATGCGGTTATTGTTGATGAAGCCCACAGCTCTCAGGGAGGAGAATCATCACGGAAGCTGAAAGAGGTCTTGGCTGGTAAAAACCTTGAAGAAGCCATGAAGGAGGAAGCCGAAGATCCCGATGCTGATGATATAGAGGACGAGATTCGCAAATCTATGCTCTCAAGGGGTCAGCACAAAAATCTCAGTTTTTTTGGGTTTACTGCCACACCGAAAGCCAAAACACTTGAGGTGTTTGGTGTAAAGGATGAAGAGGGTAAGCCCAGACCCTTCCATCTCTATTCAATGAGACAGGCTATTCAGGAGGTTTTCATTCTTGATGTGCTCAAGGGTTACACCACATATAAGACCTTTTTTAAGCTCACAAAGGCAATTGAAGATGATCCGAAGGTTGATAAAAAGAAGGCAAAAAGGGCCATAGCAAGATTTGTATCCCTTCACCCACATAATCTGAGCCAGAAGACAGAGGTAATGGTCGAACATTTCAGGCAGATTGTATCAAAAAAGATCGGTGGTCAGGCCAAAGCCATGCTGGTCACTTCGTCCAGGCTCCATGCGGTGAGGTACAAGAATGAATTTGACAGGTATATTAAAGAGAAAGGATATACGGACATCAAGACCCTCGTGGCTTTTTCAGGCATAGTGAATGATGGAGGTATAGAATATAAGGAGACAGTAATAAACAGGTTCGGGGAAAAAGAGCTTCCAGATAAATTCGCTACCGAAGGGTACAATATCCTTATTGTGGCAGATAAATATCAGACCGGCTTTGACCAACCATTACTCCAGACCATGTATGTGGACAAGAAACTCTCAGGCGTTAAGGCAGTCCAGACACTATCACGCTTAAACCGTACCTATCCAGGAAAGGAAGATACCTTCATATTGGATTTTGTCAATGAAGTGGAAGAGATCCAGGAATCGTTTCAGCCTTACTACGAAGAGACAATACTTGAGAGCACGACCGACCCTAATCACCTTTATGATATTAAAACCAATATAGAGCAAACCGGGGTTATCTGGCCGTCTGAAGTGGATAACTTTGCCAAAATATATTTTGATCCTAAATTGAACTCGGCAAACCAGGCTAAGTTAAACGCATATCTTGATCCTGCCGTTGAGAGATTTAAGGAGTTGCCTGAAGAGGCCACCATAGAAGGGACGATGAGCAAGGATGACTTTGAGAATGCCCTGATCACATTTACAAGGCTCTATTCCTTCCTCTCTCAAATCATGCCCTTCCATGACATCGAGCTTGAGAAATTATTTCCATATATCAAATTCCTCATCAGGAAACTTCCAAAGGATAATATTGAAAAGCGCCTTAAGCTGGATGATGAGGTAGCGCTTGAATATTACCGGGTCCAGAAGATGGAAGAAGCTATCATACATCTTGAACCTGCTGGAAAATGGGAGATATCCCCAACAAAAGAGGCAGGAATCCGCAGAGATAAGGATGAAGAAAAGGCTCCTCTTTCAGAGATTATTCAGGCTCTTAATGAGCGATTCGGCACTGATTTCGATGAGGCGGATCGTCTCTTCTTTGAGCAGATAGTTGAAGACTGTGTAATTGATGAAGATCTTGGAACCCAAGCCCGTGCTAACACATATGAGAATTTCAAATACCCCTTTGAAGATGCGTATAAAGATAAGGTTATAGACCGCATGGATCAGAACCAGGACATGTTCAACCGGTTGATGGAAGAGGGTGATTTTTCCACGCTGGTGTTTAATGCCATTATGAAGGAAGTCTATAAAAGGTTTAATGCCGAAAAGATGGACAACATACAATTGAAAACTTCGGAATAGGGGACGAACTTCGGAATAGGGGACATCCTATAATGTACCTGTAAAGAAGAAAAATGAATAAAAGGAATTGCTGTAATGTCAGGGGGTTACAAGGAGTGACTTATTTTGAACAAACCTGTAGTGTCCCATTAATGGGCTTTTTTTCGGTGAGTTTCTCACTTTATGCGAACTTTGAGCCTAATCGTTACCATTATCCGGCATACTGCACAAAGGCAGTCACCAATCATCCCTTATTCAGGCTCCAAAATTCAGCGAGAGGCCCTGTATTGTCCCTCCCGAGGTCCTTTGTGGCCCCAACGTTGTTTATCGGGCTCTCTCACCGAAGTAGGTTTAATTATTGATTTTTCTCTTAGCACAGAAAAAACATTTATTCAATAAAAATTCAAAAAGGGTATTTTCTTGATGTTTTAATATATAACGTAGTTACTTTGTAAGCGTACCGGGGCGTCCTTAAATAATTCAATAACTCAGGGTCCAAATGAGATGCCAAAGGAAAGTTGTTTGATTATTTAAGGACGTCCCCAAAACCTACACAAAGAAGAAACGAACGGATTGCGGACATATTTCACAGGGGTCATTTTGTTGAAAGATGGGACGGAGAGTCTGGAGCATTTTGTTCTGGACTTTTTCAAATGATAGCGATTCAGAGATATGGTTTAAATATTATGGCCAATTGAAAAGCCTGACAAAAACTTACGTGAAACCCCATTACTGGGATTCTATTAATTATATGCGCTTCAGGTTTTAGACGAGAATCAAAATGCCCATGTCACAAAATGAAGTCGAGAATCTGAAATATGCAAAAGATCTATTAGAAAACCCGGGCCTGGCTGCAAGGATGACCGATGCGTTGGGGACTGCTATTGATAAGGGTTTTGAAATTTTACCAGCCAAATGGTCAGAGGCGGTCCAGCAGGCTACAAAAGAATCATTGCGCAAGGCACTGGAATTCGCGGTTATAACGATGGATGAACGGCCAAGGGTATCTTCTTGGAATTTCTTACACAAAATGCTTGCTGCAACTTCCGGTGCAGTGGGTGGTGCCTTTGGTCTGCCGGCCCTTACAGTGGAGTTGCCTGTCTCAACAATCATCATGCTCCGTTCCATTGCCGATATCGCACGGAGCGAAGGCGAAAAGATCAAAACGCTCGAAGCAAAATTGGCTTGCCTGGAAGTTTTTGCCCTTGGAGGGAAATCACCCGGAGACGATGCAACTGAGACCGGTTATTTTGTGGTGCGGGCTGCTTTTTCCCGCAAGGTTTCTGGGGCCGTCAAATACATAGCGAAAAAAGGGTTGGCAGAGGAGGGTGCCCCGGCGATTTCCAGGTTCATAACCGCAATTGCATCCCGTTTTGGGGTAAACGTCTCAGAGAAATTTGCAGCACAGGCCGTGCCTCTAATTGGGGCAGCGGGAGGTGCATTGATAAACACGATTTTTATCGATCATTTCCAAGACATGGCACGTGGCCACTTTATTGTACGCAGGTTTGAGAGGGTCTACGGGACTGACGAGGTTCAGCGTCAATATGAGAAACTGTGATTAGTGGAAAACCAACGAGTAGCAAACAGCGGTATATAACGACCGAAGCAGGAAAAGAGACCTTAAAAAACATAGACAAATTTCTAAAAGCTTTTCTTTAATTGCGCCAAAAAGAGAAACCATTATGATGACATTACGACAATTTTCCGCGGAACCATCTACGATCCCCACAATCGCCAGTTGGTATATTGCCGATTTGAGTAAAGCACAGGGCAAGCAGGAGTTATTCACTCATCAATCGCCTCAAAAACTCAAGATTCTTCGAGAACATGCCTTAATTGAAAGCGCTGTTTCTTCAAACCGTATTGAAGGCGTAAATATTGACCAGTCACGGATCAGAACCGTTGTTTTTGGAAAGACCCTTTTAAAAGACCGGGATGAAGAGGAGGTCCGGGGCTACCGTGATGCTTTGCGACTCATCCATGAACAAGCCGGGGAAATTCCAGTTTCAGAGGAAACTATCCTGAAATTCCATGGACTCACGCGCGGGCAGATATGGGATGCGGGCAAGTATAAGGAAAAGAATATTGACATCATCCAGAAATACCCAGATGGCCGCCAGGGGGTGCGCTTTGAAACTGTTCCCGCAGATCAAACACCTCAAGCTATGAGCGAAATGATTGAACTCTGGTCACGAGGGCTCCGAGAACGATGGGCTCACCCTTTTATCCTTCTGGCAGCCTTGAATCTCGATTTCCTGTGCATTCATCCCTTCCGCGATGGTAATGGCCGCATCTCCCGGCTTCTTTTGTTGCTGACCTGTTACCACTCAGGACTTGAAGTTGGCCGCTATATCAGCCTGGAAAGGTTGATTGAACAAAACAAAGAACGCTATTATGAAACGCTTGAGCAAAGCTCGCAGGACTGGCATGAAGGCAAGCATGACCCATGGCCTTATATCAATTACATTCTCTCCATTCTCAAAAATGCTTATCGTGAATTTGAAGATCGTGTCAATCAACTGAAAAGCCCCCGTGGAGCCAAAACAGAGCAGGTCGAGGCAGCAGTTAAGGCATTCTCCGGAACATTCACACTCTATGAACTTGAACGCGCATGCATGGGAGTAAGCCGGGATATGGTGCGAAAAGTGCTAAGGAATTTACAAAAGGCAGGTTCCGTAGAATGCCTGGGCCGGGGTCCTGGGGCACTTTGGCAAAAAAAAGGGTACTACCCTTAAAAAAGGGTAAAAAAGAGGGTAACAAGTTGTATGGCACAAACTCGTAAAAAGTCAGAAATCATCCGTTTTCGTCATTCCCGCGAACGCGGGAATCCAGGGAAATCAGGCACTTCTGGACTCCCGCTTTCGCGGGAGTGACGGCCTTGGAGACTTTTTACGAGACCATCAAAGATTACCATGCTTGAAAAAGGAGATTGACATATGACAGACTCTGATGAAATAAAAATTGGGATAGAAAAAGTCGACAATAAAACCACAGAATTAATCATGGAATTTCAGTCACATTATAATGAGTATTGTGAACTTCATCCAGAAGATAAAGATAGAAAAGATGAGATTTTCCAATCATGGGTAATCCAGAAATTGGCCGGAATTCAGATTAGCTTATTAGAGCTAACTGAAAGTATTAATTTATTATTCAAAACAAATCGTCATAATTAACTAACCCTCTTGTGATTCCCTAATTGGGCAATGCAAAATTATGAAACGAGGGGTTAAATAATTTAAGAAATAAGAAATTAAGGAGGAAACAATGGCGTTAATGACAAAGGAGCAGTATCTGTCCAGTTTGAGGGAACTCGATCACCGGGTGTTCATTCAGGGGGAAAGGGTTGATAACATACCGGATCATCCCATATCAAAACCTCCTGCCATGGCGTTGGCCGAGATTTATCAGCAGGCCGGACAGGAGGACATGAAACAGTTGTTCACGGCACAGTCTCACCTCACAGGGGAAACAATAAACCGGTTTACGCATATCCAGCAGAGCGTAGAAGATCTCACAAAAAAAATCCTTATGCTGAGAGAGATGGGTAGAAAAACCGCCTGCTGCTTCCAGCGTTGTGCGGGCCTTGACTGTATGAATACCGTATATGCCATCACCTACGATATGGATCAGGAACTCGGAACCCGGTATCATAATCGCTTTGTAGATTTCATGAAATATATCCAGTCAAATGATCTCGTGCCCGCGGCCTGTATGACAGACCCAAAAGGGGACCGAAGCCTCCCCCCTTCAGAACAGGAGGACCCTGATCAATACATGCATATTGTTGGAGAGAAAAACGGGGGCATCGTAGTTCGCGGGGCAAAACTGCATATTACCGGTGCAGTAAATTCACATGAACTGATCGTCGTTCCCACAAGGGCATTAAGGGAAGAAGACGCAGAGTACGCTGTTTCTTTTGCGGTGCCTGCAGATACTAAAGGTGTTACTTTCATATACGGCCGTCAGCCATCTGATACAAGACGTCTTGAAGATGGCCGACCAGATGTGGGCAACCTCTATTACGGTGGTTGTGAAGCCATGGTGACCTTTGACGATGTTTTTGTGCCGGAAGAAAGGGTGTTCATGAAAAGAGAATATCCAATGGCCGGGCGGCTTGTGGAACTTTTTGCAGCCCACCACAGGGCCAGTTACGGGGGGTGCAAGGTGGGGGTAGGCGATGTTCTCATCGGGGCAACAGCGGCCATAGCCGAGGCCCACGGCACGGAGAAGGCTTCCCATATCAAGGATAAGATAGCGGAGATGATCCACCTCAATGAGACGCTGCATGCAGGGGCCCTGGCAAGTACAGGGAAAGGCTATCCAACACCAAGCGGCGCCTATGCCGTGGATCCCCTCTTGGCCAATGTGTGTAAACTCAACGTCACACGCTTTCCCTTTGAAATTTCCCGACTGGCCCAGGACATAACCGGTGGTATTTTAGTTACCATGCCTTCATTAAAGGACCACGAAAATCCCGAAATAGGACCATATCTGAAGAAGTATCTGGGGGGCATGAAGGGCGTGGATAGCGAAAAACGGATACGAATACTCCGTCTTATTGAAAATATTACTCTTGGAACCGGTGCGGTGTCCTATTTAACGGAATCGATTCATGGAGCCGGCTCTCCCCAGGCCCAAAAAATCATGATCACACGATTGGCCGACATGGAGTCTGCCAAGTCCTGCGCCTATCAGTTGTGCGGAGTTTGATTCTAAGGGCTGGATAAAACAGAATCCGGGGGTTATGACCATGAAAATAAGACCGGGTATTTCCCAAATGATTATCTTCCTATCATTCCTGTCGCTGATTTGTTTTTTGCCGCCAGCCTCAGCCGGAGACCGTGTGAAAGTTTTCGTGAGTATTCCTCTGGGGAGGAATACTCAC
>PVMK01125132.1_pt1 | contig 10823 bp, 9 predicted proteins | sample 1853481 | NCBI WGS metagenome assembly PVMK01 (sample SAMN08533507, study PRJNA380276) | Marine sediment metagenome, whole genome shotgun sequencing project. | reverse complement strand
GTGCCGCATTCTTGAACAGGCCGACGTCAGCGGCGACGGCCCCTCTTAGTCCGAGCATGCCGGCCTTGCAATGGTCCGTCTTCAACCAGGGGGCGTACAGGCGGTGATGTGCCGCAGCGGAACCGAAATCCCACAGGTAGGGATCGGCGTTACCGGTAAATAATGCAAATCTGCAGACCTTGTCGCGTGACCACTCGCCAATCACGCTGCTCGTCAGGTAACGAATATTATTGTTATCGAAGCATAATAGCGCCCCGAGGCCGGAGCCTTTCAATGCCTGTTGCGTCCGCCCGACGCGGTACCTGTGCAGCCGGCGAAAATCCACGCGCTCCTCGAAATCAACATGGGTGTGCCCCGGCGCACCGATAGGGCGATCCCACTTCCAGCCGGGCTGAATATCTTCCGGTGTAATTATCGTCGGCTCTGTCGCTTGTAATTTTGTCATCATGTCACCTGTGCTGGAACCCTGGCCTGTGCCCGATCTTTCTCCACATCATTTCCGCCGGCCCGCAGCATGACTCTACCGAAGTGCAAACGTTTGCATAGTTTATATAACTTCCAATTTTTGTTCAAGTGCATCCATCGGCAGAAGCGAAAGATTTGCGGAATACCCTTACCTGAGTGATTTACGCGGTAATTACTCAAGCCGTTGTAATTCAAGTCTCTGTAGCGCCTGCTGGCGCTGCAACTCGATGGCTTCTGGCAGATGATCACCGAGCAGTTTAAACATGACCTGCTGATCGCCCACCTCGATCTCACTTATCTCCTTGTCGAAGCTCATCAGACTGGCAAACTGTTCTTCCGTGTAATCAAGGCCATTCCAGTTGATGTCCCCGTATTGCGGTATCTCTCCCAGCGGAGAGTCGACACCGCCGGCATCTCCTCTTACGCGCTCAACGATCCATTGCAGGACCCGCATGTTTTGTCCGAATCCCGGCCACATGAAACTGCCATTCTCATCCTTTCGAAACCAGTTCACCCTGAATATACGCGGTAACTCGGGGACGCGTAATTTCATGTCCAGCCAGTGCTGCCAGTAATCGCCCATGTGGTAGCCACAAAACGGGATCATCGCCATTGGGTCCCGGCGTATCGCCGCCTGATTATCGGCAGCAGCCGTCGCCTCAGAGCCCATGGTCGCCGCCATGTAGACACCGTGATCCCAGTCGCGAGCTTCATACACGAGTGGGAAATTGGTGCTCAGCCGGCCACCAAATATAAAGGCGCTGATCGGCACGCCCCCGGGATCTTCCCAGGCCGGGTCTACGCTAGGGCACTGGTTGGCCGGCGCCGTGAATCTCGCATTCGGGTGCGCGGCCTTGCGACCGCTATCCGGTGTCCAGTCCTCACCCAGCCAGTCGACGAGGTGAGCGGGCGGTTCCCGCGTCATGCTCCCACCAGACATCGCCGTCATCGGTCAGGGCAACGTTGGTAAATATCGTGTTCTTCCTTATCGTCTCCATCGCCGACGGATTGGACTTCATCGAGGTGCCCGGCGCAACACCAAAGTATCCGGCCTCGGGGTTGATGGCGTAGAGACGTCCGTCTGCCCCGGGTTTTACCCAGGCGATATCGTCCCCGACCGTCCATACCTTCCAGCCGTCGTAACCCTCAGGTGGTATCAGCATGGCAAGATTGGTCTTGCCACAGGCGCTTGGGAAGGCAGCGGCAAGATAGGTTTTTTCTCCATCAGGAGACTCTATACCTACGATTAGCATATGCTCTGCCAGCCAGCCCTCGTCTCTTGCCATCACCGATGCAATCCGCAACGCGACACATTTCTTGCCTAGCAGTGCATTGCCGCCGTAGCCGCTTCCGTAAGACCAGATAACGCGCTCCTCCGCATAATGCACGATGTAACGATTCTCGACATCGCAGGGCCATGCGACATCCTCCTGTTCGTCCTGTAGCGGCATACCCACAGAATGCAGGCACTTGATGAACTTGCCGTCACCCAGTACATCAAGGACCCGTGTCCCGATTCGCGCCATGATACGCATACTAACCACCACGTAAGGCGAATCGGTGAGCTCGACCCCGATCTGTGCGATATCCGAACCCAGCGGCCCCATGCTGAACGGGATGACATACATGGTTCTTCCACGCATGCAGCCGGAATACAATTTGCCCAAGGTCATTTTCATCTCGTCGGGGGCGACCCAGTTGTTGGTTGGCCCGGCATCAGACTCTTTCTCGCTGCAAATGAACGTGCGGTCCTCAACCCTGGCCACATCCCGGGGATCAGAACGGCACAGGAAAGAACCGGGCCGCTTGTCCTCATTGAGCCTGATAAATGCGCCGCCATCGACCAGCAGTTGGCACAATTCATCGTATTCTTCCTGCGAGCCATCGACCCAGTGTATCGAATCAGGCGTGCAAAGCGTGGCGAGTTCGTCGACCCATGCCAACAGGTCTTGATTGGTTGTTGGCGGCTGTGCTGATAAATTCATGATAAAAAGTTCCACATACTGGCGTCTGCCAAATCAGGTTTTTATACAGATTGATGAAGCATGGTTTTATGAAGTCCGGGTTTATGGAGCAGACCCGGCAAGAGTATTAGTGCTCTTTCAATGTGATAATTACGGATTCAGCGTCTCTGTGGTGTTTCGCAGCAAGGCGCAGTGCGAAGCCAATGGTCGCTCCCTTGTCAAGCACTGGAACGCAGCTGCGGGATACCACGGGGACGCCCTTCGGGTTAGCTTGTCATCGCCCACGGACTGCGTTCCGCCTCTTGCCAAGGGAACGACCATTGCCTGCGAGGCGCGCCTTGCCGTGAACGATGACAAGCTAACTGAACTCGTAATTATCACATTGAAAGAGCACTAGTACCAACGAAATCTAATGCAATCATATAAGTCAGTCAACAGTCAGAAACAGGTATCATGTGGCACTGGTTCTCACTGTGTTCGACTCGGCCCTTCAAGCACCTGCAATCCTGAAACGAGAGCTAACCCTGACCGCGGATTCGAGGTGCCGGGCAATTTCCATTGCACACTGCAAACACCTTGGGTAACATTTGCATACGCCATTTAAGGAAATCATGTAATGCCGACCTATACTTACGAGACCTGCCCCCCCGACCCGGGTGGATTACCACGTCGGTTTGAAGTTATTCAGAAGATGTCGGACTCTCCGCTGACGACCGACCCCGAGACGGGCCAGCCGGTGCGCAGGGTCATCAGTGGCGGACAGGGTTACAAGCGAAAAGGGTTGAAGCGAAGCACCACGATAGACAAGACGAGTCCGGCCGCCACTGCCTGCGGCTGTGCCGGTGGGCATGGACATCATCGCCACTAGCCAGCCTTCTGGCGACAGAAGTCAAGGATCAGTGACCCTCGTACATAAACGAAATCTCGTTCTCGTACCTGTCGATTATCCGTGGTCGTTTTAACTTCAGGGTCGGGGTGATCAGCCCGCTTTCCACGGTCCATTCGTCCAGGCTCACGAAAATTTTACGGATATTTGCGTATCCCGGAAATGCCGAGATCAGGTGAGCGATACGCTTAAGCAGTAAATCGTGTACAGCTTCCGAATTGGCGTCGTTTGCACCGACTCTCAATCCGTTATGCTGACGGTACTTCTCCCAGGCATCTTCGTTCAGTACAACCAGTGCTGACAGGAAGGGCCTGCCCTCACCAACCACGAGGACCTGTTCAAATAGCGAATCTCCGGTAATCGCCAATTCCATGTCTACGGGCGGGACCTTTTCACCGTTTGCCAGGACAAGGATTTCCTTGAGACGACCAATAATTCGAATATAGCCATTATCGAATGCGGCCTGGTCCCCGCTGTGCAGCCAGCCCTCATCGTCTATTGCGTCACGCGTTGCCTCCTCGTTGTTCCAGTACCCCATCATAATGTTGCTTCCCCGGGCCAGTAACTCGTCGTTCTCGCCGATGGCCACCTCGACCCCACGGATCGGCAGGCCGATGGTATCCGGCCTGTTGTGCGCAAGTGTGTTCACGCTAATCACCGGGCTGGATTCCGTCAGTCCGTAGCCTTGCAGCAGCGGGATACCGAGTGCCGTGAATGTCTTGCCCACTTCCGGGGACAGCGCGGCACCGCCGAGAATCGCAAAGCGAAGATGTCCGCCAAGCCCATTTTGTATCTTTCTTGCCACCAGGGCGCTGAGCACGGGTTGCAGCAAGATGACCGGGCTCCACGACCCGCGTCCCTGCAGGTATTCAAACCGGCGCCAACCGACCTCGACCGCCTTGCTGAATAACCACCGTGACACACCCGGACCGTCACGTAACTTGTCCTGGATACCACTATAAATACGCTCGAATATGCGGGGCACCGAGATTATCTGGGTAGGCTTGATGATGAGAAGATCCTCGGCCAGTTCTGGTATCGATCTGTTAAAGGCGACTCGTGACCCCGCCATCATCTGCAGATAATAGCCAATCGTCCTTTCGAAGGTGTGTGACAAGGGCAAAAACGACAGCGCGACATCCGACGGGTAGATCGGCACGCTGCGCAGACCACTGTAGGCATTGCTTACCATGTTTGCGTGGGAGAGCATCACACCCTTGGGGCGGCCCGTTGTACCCGAGGTATAGACAATGGAAGCGAGGTCCCCGGGTTCGGCAATACCACGCTCAAGGTGCTGTCCGGACTCGGGGAGCCAACCTGTGACGTTTCGAACCGGGCCGGTATCGTCATCACTGTCACCGGACAGACACAGGACCCGCCGCAATGACCCGAGGTCCTGACCCGACTCACGCACCCCCGCCCATTCCTGTTCCGAGCTGACAAGCAGCAGGGACGAACCCGAATTCTGTAACACGTAGGCAATATTGTCCGGCCGGTCATCCACGAACAACGGCACAACCGCGAGACCCAGCCGCAAGGCCGCCTGGTCGAAGATGACCCAGTCACAGCCATTAGGCAGGAGGATAGCCACCCGATCCCCCTTGACAAACCCCTCCTCCCGGAATGCGACCTGCCAGCGCGCGACCTCGGCCGCTATCTGGTCCCAGGTCCGGTCCACCCAGGAAGATGACGCCGGATCATACTCGGTATAGGCCGCCCGGTCGGATGATCGTCTGACACGCTCCCGGAACAACTGGTCCAGGGTGGGGGCCATGTCCGGGTTGATGATATCGAGCGCATCATCGCCGGTGATGATATCGGAAGGATAAAGCGTGGCCTGGTTTTCTGTCATAATCAGCCGCTCAGCGCCGGTACCGTCACTTGTACTCGATGTGCTGCCGACCAGGTGCAAAGTCATCGACCTGTATCACGTTGCTGGTCGCTTCGTGCGAGGCAAGCACGACCTGCGCATCGTCGCCACTCAATACTTCTGTCTCGACAAGCTCGGCCAGCCACTGATCAATGCTTACGTATTCGGGCACCCGTACCCCGTCCTTGCGTAGCTTTCGAAGCAGTGGTTCTGCCGCTACATATTTCTCCAGCGCATCATCCATTCGTCCGGTGACATCATCCGGATCCTTGCTTGTATAGATACCTTCGGTCAAGCGGTCACGGGAACTGCCCGGGCGGGTAATCAACTCGGCGACATCGTGACCGAGATCATCCGACGGAAGTTCGTGCCGGCGCCCCAGCGGAAAAATCAGGATACGGGACACAATGCCGACCGCCGCTACAGGGAAGTTTCTGAGGATTCCGTCGAGGGCCTGCTGAATTTGGTAAAGGTTGTATCGACATGCCCACTCAACAAGCGGCAGGTCTTCGGCCGGCTGCCCGGTATCACGGAATCGCTTCAGAACCGCAGAGCACATGAACATATGTGTCAATGCGTCGGCAAACCTGCCTGACAGCTTCTCCCGGCGCTTTAGAGCGCCTCCCAGCACCAGCAGAGCCACGTCCGACAGGAAAGAGAACGCAGCGCTGAAGCGTGTCAGACTCTTGTAATGGCGATCAAGTGCCCCCCCTGCCCCCTTTGCGAGCAGGCTGCCGCTGAGACCATCTACAAATGCGCGGATTGCGTTCACCGTCGTATAGCCAAGGTGTGCAAAAAGCAACGTATCAAAGGCCTGCAGGGACTCGTCTTCATCATCGAGTCCGGCGGCAGCAATCTCGTCGAGAATATAGGGATGACACCGCATCGCCCCCTGCCCGAAGATGATAAGTGTTCGGGTCAGGATATTCGCGCCTTCCACCGTGATCGCGATGGGCATCTGCTGGTAGGACGTCGCAAGATAATTATTCGGACCCATCATGATACCGCGCCCCCCATGCACATCCATCGCATCGTTAATGACATCACGCGCGGTCTCTGTCAGGTAGTATTTTGCGATTGCCGTCACTACCGCAGGCTGTTCACCGATTGCGAGACCGGCAATCGTCAGGCGCCTGCCGGCATCAAGCATATACGTAAGGGCGCCTATCCGGGCGAGGGCCTCTTCAACACCTTCGAACCTTGCTATCGAGATACCAAATTGTTCCCGGATTCGCGCGTAAGCGCCTGTCGTTCGCGTAGCCACCTTGGCGGCGGTCACGCCGGTCGCCGGCAGGGAAATGCCCCTGCCTGCCGCCAGGCTGCCCATGAGCATCCGCCAACCCTTGCCGATATACTCCTTGCCACCGATCACAAGGTCGAAGGGAATAAATACATTTACACCCTGTATCGGCCCGTTCTGAAACGAAGAGTCCAGCGGATTGTGCCGATTACCAATGGTAATGCCCTCGATATCGTGGGGGATGAGCGCACAGGTAATACCCAGCTCCTCTTCCTCGCCCAGCAGGTGATCGGGGTCACGGGCCTTGAATGCCAGGCCCACCAGGGTCGCCACCGGCGCCAGCGTTATGTAACGCTTATTCCAGTTCAACTCAAAACCGAGGACCTGCTCCCCATCGACTTCCCTGCGGCACACTACACCGTTGTCCGGCATCGCGCCGGCATCCGAACCCGCGACCGGGCTGGTCAGGGCAAAACACGGGATCTCTTCACCACTGGCGAGTCGCGGCAGATAGAAATCACGCTGTTCCCGGGTCCCGTAATGCAACAACAGCTCCCCGGGTCCCAGCGAGTTCGGCACCATGACCGTGACGCCGGCGGTTCCGCTGCGACTGGTCACCTTGCAGACGATGTCGGAATTCGCGACAGGCGAGAAGCCCAGGCCGCCATACTCAGTGGGAATATTGATGGCAAAGAACTTGTTGTCCCGCATGAATTTCCATACATCGGCAGGCAGGTCGTTCAGGTCATGAGTGATCTGCCAGTCATCGATCATTGAGCACAATTGCTCGACCGGGCCATCCATGTATGCCTGCTCGTCAGGGGTCAGCTCAGGCCGTGGGATGGAATGCAGCTTGTCCCAGTCCGGGTTGCCGCGAAACAACTCTGCCTCCCACCAGACCGTACCGGCCTCGATGGCCTCCTGCTCTGTGGCGGAAATGGGCGGTAATACCCTGCGGATATAACGCAGCATCGGTTCACTGAGAAACTGTTGTCTCAATGGTGTGACATTCAGCAGCGCAACGGGAATAAATACAATCCAACAAAGCAGGTCCAGCCACGCGGGAAACACGTTGATGAGCAACGACAGGATCAGAAGGGCGCCGGCGATCGACGTCCATGTGATAAACCTTGCCTCCAGCCTCGCAATCGCAGCAAGGAAGATGAACACCACCAGTATTGATATCAGTACAGCCATCAGACCAGGACCTCCTGCCCCCGGCTGGCACCGGGTTGTGAGCCAGCGACACGATCTACTAAATAGAGGCTTTCTAGTATCGCATAGATTTCTGATGATACCCCATCCCGGTGACGTGGTAGTACACAACCAGACGGGCCCACAGTGTAGAGTTGCCGCTGCTGAGAATTGGCACGATATGTTAAAATTATTGCCCGTCAATCTCCGTTTTAAGGTCCACTGAAAAGACGCCCCGAAATGCCCCCCGTGGGCCCGGGAAGCCCCACACACAACTATAAGGAACCTCTGATCTATTACTGCCGGAGTCCGCAACATGAAACTAATTCTCCTAGGTGGCCCCGGTGCAGGAAAAGGCACCCAGGCCGGGTTTATTACCGGGAAATATGACATCCCCCAGATATCGACAGGTGACATGCTCAGGACGGCCGTGCGTAATGGGACGGAGCTGGGTATACAGGCGAAGAAAATCATGGATGAAGGCGCCCTGGTATCAGACGAGCTTATCGTAGAACTGGTCAAGGAGCGCCTCGCGCAGCCCGATTGCGGAAACGGTTACCTGTTCGACGGCTTCCCCAGGACCATACCCCAGGCAGATGCAATGAAGGCGAATTCAATCGATGTCGAATATATCATTGAGATTGCCGTACCGGACGAAGAAATAATCCGCCGCATGGGCGGTCGCCGGGTACACCCGGCCTCTGGACGCACCTATCATGTGATCTACAACCCACCCAAAACGGAAGGGCTTGATGACATAACAGGGGAGGCGTTAATTCAGCGTGAAGACGACCAGGAAGAGACGGTGAATCACCGTCTATCGGTCTATCACGAACAGACCGAACCCCTGATACGATACTACTCCGGTTGGGCAGAAAGCGGTGAGCCGTTGGCACCGTCCTATGTCAGGATAAACGGTGTGGGCTCGGTCGACGAGATTCGCGACAACATCCTGGCCGCCATAAGTTAAAATAAATGCCTCGCCCCTGGATGGGGCGGGGCATTTACTGGCAAAACTTTACTGAACGGCGCCGGCCAGATGTGCATCCGCGCCTTCCTTATCACCGGCATAGAGCAGTTCTACTTCGAAGATCAGCACCTGGTTCGGGCCGATCTCTTCCGGTGCATTCACGCCATACGCCAGTTCAGGCGGGATAACCAGTTCATACTTGCTGCCGGCCTTCATCAATGCAAGACCTTCCTGCCAGCCCGGAATAACGCCGTTTAACGGAAACGAGATCGGCTGCCCCCTGCTGATAGAACTGTCAAATACTGAACCATCGGCCAGAGCGCCCTGGTAGTGGACGACGACGGTACCCTCGACAGTAGGCATCGCACCGTCACCCTCGGTGATAACCTTGTACTGCAATCCACTCTCGGTTGTGGATACGCCTTCCTTTTCCTTGTTAGCGGCGAGAAATTCATCGCTGGCGGCCTGATTTTGTACCGCCACCTGCTCGGCTTCGGCCTGCAGCCTGCTGCGATAAGCCTCTACGACCTGCTGCATGTCGGCCTCTGTGATTTGTGGTTCCTTACCAGCGAAAACATCTTCGATGGCCGCCAGCAGTGCCGCATTATCAACCTGGCCGATAATACCGGTATATTCGAGATTCTTCGCTATCTGGAAGCCAAATGCGTATCCCAGTTTCTGCTCCTCGGAATCCAATGCGGTCTGGGCCTGCGACGCGCCTGCCACCAGGAATGTTATTACGATGGCGCCAAATCTAAGGTGTTGCATTAAAGTTCTCCAAATTCAATTAAAAACGGCCATAGAAACCTGGCCGATGCAGGGAGTGCCGACAGGCTCCCAGGGCGCGCGCTAGTTTACAGGAAGGTGCTACATCCTGCACGCATAAATACTTCCGGTAAATGGCAAAAAATGGTGTAAAAACAGTTGCGTCCTTCCTAACCCGAATATTTCATGAAAGATTCGAGCTAACACTCTGTCAACAGTCAATCGTCCGGCATCGGTCCGACCAGTAACTGTGGATCGATGCGGCGCTCGAACAGGTTCATTCTCCAGTCGAGGTGGGGACCCGTGGCCCGGCCCTGAACCCCAACCTCACCGATCAGGTCACCTTGTTCTATGCGTTGATCGACGTCGACCAGTACCTTGCTGAGATGGAGAAAGGCCGAGGAGAGTCCATGACCGTGATCAAGGATAACGAGCCCGCCTGAATAAAATGTATCCGGGCTTGAGAATGTCACCAACCCCGGCGCCGGCGCATGAACGGGTGTCCCCACCGGCCCGGGCACATCGACACCATAATGAGGTCGCTTCGGTTCGCCGTTATAGAAGCGCTGCGAACCGTACACGCCACTGATCCTGCCGGTCAACGGCCATTGCCAGTCCACCATGAAATCCTGCCTGGCATCGTCATGCTTACGCGTAGCGCCAATTTGTTCGGCCTCACGAATGATCCGCTCCATTGCTTCCGGCGGAGGCGTCACCGTTTCCTGCGGCACGCCCTCTATATACTGGATATCGTATTCCCTTTGCTCGACGTGCAGGCTCTTTCGAACCATCTCGCCATCCGGCCAGGTCACCACCAGCGGGACAGATTCGGGTTCATCACGGTTGAATCCGACGATAAAATCACCCTGACCCGAAACCCTTATCTCCCTTCCATCGAATACAACGGTACTACCGGTCGACACCTTGCCGAACAGCAGTCCTCCCTGGACATAGTTACCATCCAGTTCCAGCACCCGGGCATCCTGGGCGACTACCATACCAGCGCACAGGAAAAAGGAAGAAACTGAACTACCGAACAGGAGTGCCAGCCCTGGTTTCACGTTAAACCTCCGCTGCGACCAGCGGCGCACGAGTGGTTATTTCTTCCCGCAATTGGGGTAACAGTTCGTCCAGCGTAATGACCGACTGTTGTTTACTGCCAAACCGTCTTGCCGCAACGGTTGCCTGTTCAGCCTCACGGTTCCCGATGGCCAGGATGTACGGCACCTTCTGTACGCTGTGTTCCCTGACCTTATAGGAAATTTTCTCGTTTCGAAGATCGAGTTCGACGCGGAAACCCGCCTTCCTTAATTTCTCAGCCACCTCAATGGCATAGTCATCGACATCAGAAATGATCGTGGCAACGACCAGTTGTACCGGAGCCAGCCATAGCGGGAACGCACCCGCATGCTGCTCAATCAATATCCCGAGAAACCGCTCCAGGGAGCCCAGTATTGCACGGTGCAGCA
>PVMK01188085.1_pt1 | contig 10827 bp, 12 predicted proteins | sample 1853481 | NCBI WGS metagenome assembly PVMK01 (sample SAMN08533507, study PRJNA380276) | Marine sediment metagenome, whole genome shotgun sequencing project. | reverse complement strand
TTTTACGAACCCGTTATTTCGGTGGCGGTGGAACCCAAAACCCACGCGGACCAGGAAAAAATTGAGGCGGTTTTGGAAAAATTCCTGGCCGAAGATCCAACTTTGCGAGTACGCCAGGATGAAGATACCGGTCAAACCATCCTTTCGGGTATGGGTGAGCTTCATCTGCAAATTATTACCAGCCGCATGCAGCGGGAATTTAACACCCAGGTCAACGTCGGTCAGCCCCAGGTCGTTTACAGAGAAACCATCGCCAACCGGGCTGAAGCTTCGGCCATTTTCGATAAAGAGATTGCGGGACAGCGTCAATACGGTGATGTAAGCTTGCGGGTATTGCCGTTGCCCCGAGGGACCGGTAGGCGGTTCCTATCTAAAATTTCCCAGCAAGATTTGCCGCAGGGTTTTATAGATGCTGTTCAAAAAGGGTCCCTGGAGTCACTGGAGAGTGGTGCCATGATGGGGTATCCGGTGGTTGATGTTGAAATCACCCTTACCGGAGTTAACCATAAAGACTCGCTGAGCACTGAGTTGGCCTACACCGTAAGTGCATCCATGGCCTGCCGAGACGCCCTGGCAAAGGCTGCGCCGTTTTTGCTGGAACCGATCATGGATGCGGAGGTATTCGTACCCGAAGCATTTATGGGTGATGTGATTGGCGATTTAAATGCGCGCGGCGGAAAAATTGAGTCAATCGACCACAAAATGGGGTCTCAGGTCATCAGGGCCACGGTACCTCTGGCACGTATGTTCGGTTATTCAACCTCATTGCGCTCCGCTACCCAGGGACGGGGGACTTTTTCGATGCAATTTTCCCATTTTGACCGCAGCTAACCTCACCCGGATAAACCGGAAATTCCAAAACACAAATAACAAATAACAAATAATTCCCAAATTCCAAGCTCCAAAAAATCCCCCTTTGGAATGAATAATGTCGAATGAAGAATTTTGGTGTCGCTTCGCTCCATTAATTCCTGAATTATGACAATCAGGAAGCTTTTATTGTAATCCTTTCGGATACGATACAATAAAAATTGATGGAATTCCTTAATTATTCATTCGACATTCGTCGTTCGTCACTCCAAGGGGGGAAACAGGTTTGGAATTTGAGTCATTGTATTTTGAGATTTGGGATTTAACCAATTTCATTCTGGAAAAGAATTTACTAATAGATCAATCCGAATTTTGCAAATTAAATCTGGGACACGACACTATTGTGCCTATCCCCCTTGTTGCGATTTGTCTTTTGATCCCTTGGGGTCCAATTTACCCAACCAGTCTTGAATCTGCTTTCGCTTTTCATCATCCTGGGATGTGCTTCAGGGCCTGTTTCAATTGAATCGTGGCGCTTTTTAAAGTTTCTCTTTCTTAGATAGAACACACCGAGATAATAGTGGGCGTCGCCGAGTTGCTGCTGCTTTCCCAGACTTTGGCCCAGGAAAATAATAGGCCGGGGTGAACCGGGGAAATTGCCGGGTGAGTTTTAGAAACCGATCCGAGGCATCTGCCAGATTGCCCAGCTCCATCTGGGTACGCCCCAGATAAAAAAGGCATTCCGGGTCTTCGGGAATCATGGCCCGCGCACTTTCCAATGTTTTGAAAGCCTGCTGGTATTTGCCGTCAAGAAAATATACCCAACCCAGATCTTTTAATATATACGGGTCAAAGGCTCTTTTGGTCAACGCGATCCGCAGCTGCCCAACAGCTTCCTGAGGTTTCCCAACCCTGGCCAAAATCAATCCGTAACGGTAATGGGCCAGTGGGTCCTGAGGATTTCTTTCCACTTCGGCCTCCAGCTTGCTCAAAACAGTTTGCTCATCACCATAGCGTGTTTCCACCCGCGTGTGCACCCGGTCAAATTGCTCCGGATTGACCAGGGGAAACGGCTTCGAATTTTTGTTGGTGGTTTCAATCCAGGAACTGATAAAGGCAATGCGGTCTTCAACAGCCGGGTGGGTCATTAAATAAGTCGGTATTTGATCGGACCCGAACCAGGTTTTGCTTCGGATTTTCTTTAATATTTCCAGCAAACCACTGGCGTTGTAACTGGACTGCTCGAGAAATTTAAGCCCGAACTGATCCGCCTGCATTTCGTCTTCACGACTATATGCCAGTTCAGCGGATTGCCCGGCTGCCGTAGAACCCATGGTTACCGCACTGGCCGCTTCACTGGCGCCACCGAGCCCCATCAAGATGCCGGCAGCCATACCGGCCAGGGTTGCCATCCTGATCTTTTTGGAGCGTTCGATCTTCTGTGAAATATGCCGGCAGTACACGTGGGCTATTTCATGTCCGATGATGCCCGCCAGTTCTTCTTCTTCATCCATGGCCTCTATCAGACCGGTGTATACAAATATGTGACCGGCCGGTGTGGCAAATGCATTGTAAACGCTTTCATTGATAACATGGAAATGATATTGGAAAGGTTGCTTCGGTAAAGATGCCAGGATCCGTTGTCCGATTTTGTTCACATACATGACGACCACGGGGTCATCAATTATGTCAAAGTGCTTGTAAATCATCGCCATCATCTGACGCGACATATCCTCTTCCTCTTTGACCGTGATGCTGAAAACGGCCGTTGCTATAAAGCTGATCAAAGTGAAGACGACGATCACCCCGATGATGATATTTTTGGAGATAAGTTTCATCACGCCTGAATCATGCCACATTTTTAATTTCTTTTCAAACAACAAATTTTATGTTAGATCAAACCAATGGCACGGGTAATATGCATTGCAAATCAAAAGGGCGGTGTCGGAAAAACGACCACCGCGATCAACCTGTCGGCATCCCTGGCAGTGTCTGAAAAACGCACGCTGCTGATCGATTGCGATCCCCAGGCCAATGCGACCTCGGGTGTGGGGATTGACCATGGCGCCATTGACAGGACCCTCTATCATGGGATGCTCGGCCAGATGGGAGCCGAGAGCCTGATCATGGACAGCGCCATTTCTTCCTTAAAAGTGATCCCTTCCAATGTGGAATTGATCGGATTTGAAGTTGAAATGATGTCCAGTCCCAATCGAGACAATTCACTGAAAAATCTCATTGCCGACCTTGACGGCTCATTTGAATACATAATCCTGGACTGCCCGCCTTCACTGAGCCTTTTAACCGTCAATGCCCTGACCGCCGCCGATTCACTGCTGATTCCGCTGCAGTGCGAATTTTACGCCCTCGAAGGTTTGGGCCAGCTGCTGCGAACCGTGGAGCGCATCAGACAGGTCCTTAATCCTGAGCTCAAGATCGCCGGAATCCTTTTGACCATGTTCGACAAACGCACCAATCTGTCATACCAGGTCGCTGAGGAGGCTGAAAAATATTTCCCCGATCTGGTTTTTAAAACTATTGTTCCACGAAACATAAGATTGAGCGAAGCGCCGAGTTTCGGCAAGCCCATTTTACTTTATGATGCGACTTCGACCGGCGCCCTCAGTTACTTTGAGCTTGCCAGAGAGATTATGCAAACTGAAGGGGATGTATGCAAAGAAGTAACCTGACAAAGACTTTCGGATCAACTACCACCAAAAAAAGAAAAATGGCTCTGGGCAAAGGTTTGGGTGCCCTTATTCCGGCGGTTGAATCGGACAAAGAAGAAAAGAAGGACTATTTTTTCTGTGACATCGACCTCATCCGCCCCAATCGTTTCCAGCCCCGTCTTAATTTTTCAGAAGAAGATTTGCAGGGACTAACAAATTCAATCAAAACCCAGGGAATTCTGCAGCCGCTTTTAGTGCGCCAAGATGATCCCGGCTATGAATTGATTGCCGGAGAAAGACGCTTACGAGCAGCCAAACGCGCCAAATTAACCCAGGTGCCGGTGGTGTTAAAGCGGGTCAACGATGATAAAATGCTGGAAATGGCCATTGTCGAAAATATCCAGCGTGAAAATCTAAACCCCATTGAAGAAGCTGAAGCCTATCATCGCCTGATAACGCAGCTTAATTTGACCCAGGATCAGGCCTCGATGCGGGTGGGTAAAAGCCGATCGGCGGTTGCCAATTTTCTACGCCTGCGGCAATTGCCGGAGCAGATCAAGGACAGCATTACAGACGGCTCGCTGAGCATGGGACATGCAAGAGCGATCCTGGGGGCCGAAGCATCGGCCCAGCAGCTGGCTGCCTGGCGGGCGGTTGTCTCCAAGGGGCTGTCGGTCAGACAAACTGAAGCCCTCATACGGCGCTTGAAGTCGGAGAAAAAAAAGCCGCATGTAACCCGAAACCGCACCGAAGAAATATATCTATCCGGCCTGGCCGAGGATCTTGCCCGCCACTTCGGCACCAAAATTACGATTAAAAAGGACGGGCAAAAAGGCAAGGTCGAAATTGAATTCTATAACAATGACGATCTTGACCGCTTGATTCAACGCCTCAAAAAAAACTAGATACGTGCTGGATAAGGAGCCCATCAGGATAAACAGATAACTAACTGAAATTATACAATTCATCAATTTCGCCGTTTTTTTAATTTCCAAATTCCAAGCACCAAATTACAAATGGTTCGACAGGCTCACCACCCTGAGCCCAGTCGAAGGGTAAATCACAATTTTCAATTACCAATGACCAAAACAGTTAAAGAGATTATACGCCATGGCTGGGTAACTCTTTGACCGTCGGTGACGAAGCCAATTAGCTCCAATGCTGTCCGAGCATGGTTTGGAATTTCGAATTTGGGTCATTGGAATTTGTTTGAAATTTGGTGCTTGGAATTTGAGATTTATTTTGACATTGCCCTGGTGCTGGATACTCTATGATTGATGCTGGGGATTGAACACGCACTATTGACAGACGACGATGTCCATTCATATTATTATAGATGGTTATAATGTAATCCGTCAATCAGCCAATCTGAGCGTCCTGGACCTGCAAGATATCCAATTGGGACGCCAGGCTCTGGTTGATATGCTGGCGACCTACAAAAAAATAAAAGCCCATCGCATCACCGTCGTTTTCGATGGAACCCGGGCACCTCAATTTTCAAGGCTGCAGGACAGACAGAAAGGAATCGCCATCATATTTTCCCATAACGGTGAGTCGGCCGATGCAGTGATAAAGAAAATGGCTGACCGGGAAAAGCAAAAGGCCCTGGTGGTAAGCTCCGATCAGGAGATCGTCCGATCCGCAGCGTCCAGTGGGGCAGCAACCATCAGCGCACTTGAATTTGAAAATAAATTGACGATGTCTGCTCACATGGCCGGCATGGAACCCGACCGGGATGATTATGAGGGCTGGAAGCCGACGACAAAAAAGAAAGGTCCCGGCAGACGCTTGTCTAAACGGCAGCGCAAAAACAGGGCCAAAATTTGCAAACTTTGAAAATGCACTTCCCCGCGGCAAGCCACGGGGTATCAATGAAGGATAAATTCAATCCTAACGCAGCAAGCTGCGGGGAATTAAACCCGGCAGATTTCGCAATCTCCACCTCACATTCATTATAATCTGTGTAATCTGCGAAATCTGTGGATTAAACCATTTAAAATGAAACGAATCGGTGTAATAGACGGCCAGGGCGGTGGGATCGGCAGCACCATCATCAAGAGACTAAGGAACGCTTTTGAGGAAACCATCGAAATTGTAGCCTTGGGCACCAATGCTATTGCCACCACTCAGATGCTTAAAGCAAGGGCCAATCGAGGCGCCTCCGGCGAGAATGCCATTGTACAGACGGTAAAAACCCTGGACGTTATCGTTGGACCGATTGGGATTATAGTGGCCCATGCCATGATGGGCGAGGTGACACCTAAAATCGCAGAAGCCGTAGCAAGCTGCCCGGCAAAAAAAATCCTGATCCCGCTTTCCCAGGAGAACATAGAGGTCGTTGGGATAGCTCAGCGTCCCCTGCCCAAACTCGTAGAGGAACTCATCGAAAAGCATTTACAAAGTGGATAACCTTTCATTATAAAGGAAGACATCATGTGTGAAGCAAGCGCCTATCTGATTGAAGGCCAAAACAGTACGCTGGTCATGGAGTCTGTTGATACCATCGAACCGCAAGAAGACGGTATTCAGCTCGTCAACATTTTTGGAGAGCAAAAATTCTTAAAAGCCCGGATTCACTCACTGACACTTGTGGATAACAAAGTTTACTTAAAACAAATCGAATAAAGCACCAAATGAGAATACTCATCGCCAAAACCTCCGGGTTTTGCATGGGGGTGCGTCGCGCTGTTGAAATGGTGCTGGACGCGCCCGATCAGAATTCAAACCCGATTTTTACTTATGGACCGCTGATTCACAACCCTCAGGTGCTCCATCTTTTAAGATCCAAGGATATCACCGTGCTGGATGAGATTCCCTCCCGGGGCTCGGGTACGGTATTGATCCGGGCCCACGGGGTGCCGCCAACTACCAAGGAAAAACTCAATAAAGCCGAGTTTAATGTCATCGACGCGACCTGCCCGCGAGTCATAAAAGTCCAGGCCATTATTCGTAAACATGCCAAAAAAGATTACACCGCGATCATCGTCGGTGATAAAGATCATCCCGAAGTCATCGGTCTGTTGGGTTATGCCCTGGGAAAGGGCTATGTGGTCGGCAGCATGGAGGAGATTAAGTCGCTTCCAGCCTTTGAAAAGGCCATCATTGTCGCACAAACAACCCAGAACACCCAGTTTTTTAAATCCGTAAAGCAGTGGTCCGCCGCCCAACATCCTCATTATAAAGTTTTTGATACGATTTGCGATTCCACCGCAAGGCGCCAGGCGGAAGTCAAGCGCCTGGCTGAATCGGTCGATGCCGTGATTGTTGTCGGCGGCCGCAACAGCGGCAATACCCGCCGGTTGGCTGAAATTGCAAGAGAATCCGGCAAGCCGGCCTATCATATAGAATCTGAAACGGATCTGGATACCATCGATACAGATGTGCTTATGACCGCCAGGCATATTGGAATAACAGCCGGTGCCTCCACTCCCAACTGGATTATTAAAAAAGTATACCGGGCCCTGGAAGCATTGCAGGTCCAACGCAAGCAAGGCTGGCGCAGGATATTATTCGCACTGCAGCGGGCGCTCTTGCTGACCAATATCTACGTTTCATTGGGGGCCGGGTGCTTGAGCTATGCCAGCTTAAAGCTGCAAGGATTCGGTCAATTGTTTCCCTATGTTCTGATATCCATGCTCTACGTTCAATCCATGCACATTCTTGCCCACCTGACCGGGAGCAAAGCCGATCAATACAATGATCCGGAGAGAGCCAATTTTTATATAAAATACAAACAGCTGCTGGCAATCCTGGCCATAGCATCCGGTGGTGCGGGCCTGGTAATTGCTTATACCCTGGGGCTGTTACCGTTTTTATTACTTCTCGTTCTGAGTCTGCTGGGATTATCATACAATCGTCGGCTCGTTCCTGGTCGCTTTTTTTCCGGAAAATACCGAAGACTTAGAGATATTCCAGGATCAAAAACGTTTATGATTGCCGCGGCCTGGGGAATTGTAACCGCGCTGCTTCCGCCGCTGTCACTGGGCGCAAATGCCTACTGGATCAGCGTGTTGATATTTTTGTGGACAGCCGGAATTGTATTTGTCAGAACGGCCTTCTTTGATATTCTCGATATGCAGGGTGATCGCATCGTCGGCAAAGAAACCATCGCCATCCTGCTGGGAGAGAAACGATCGCTGCGCCTTTTAAAGATCATGCTGCTGATTCTGACAGCCACCCTGTTGCTGCTGAGTTCTTTTCATCTCATCTCTTACCTTGGATTTGTGCTGATCGCCAGCCCGATTTCTCTTTTGCTTCTCCTTTCAGCCTATGAACAGGGGGTTTTGCTGCCAAGCATCAGGCTTGAGTTTCTGGTTGAATCCAATTTTATCCTGGCCGGAGCAATTGCTTTTTTATGGGCGCTGATAGTCGTATAAAGAAATTTCGGATTTCGGATTCATCCGATTTGGGATTTTGGATTTGGGATTTCGGATTCCTTCGATTGGGGATTTCGAATTTCGGATTTGGGATTTTATAGAGATGGATAGCCCGTGTGCGATGCAGCAAAGCCTGACATATAGAATTGATAGAAGCTATCTCAAAAATAGTAGATTCCGTTCAAGGACAAGGCGTCGATTCGGTTTAAAAGCGGAGCGTACACGTTAGTACGTGAGCATTTTAAACCGAATCGTGATGCACCTTTACTATAAAATCGATGCTGAATCAGGCTTTGCGTGGCAACGCAGCCATTGGACGTAAGATGCATTTTTGAGATAGCTTTTAAGATTATTGCTTATCCTTGAATGTGGGTTCAGTTCCGGATATAAGCCGTTTGATGTTCTCCGTGTGGCGAATGAAAATGAAAACAGACATCGTTGCGGCAGCGCCCGTAATTCCCCAGGAATTGGTGGCAAACCATACGGCAATCGGCAGCACAATCCCCGCCGCCAGAGAGCCTGCGGATACGCGGCGGGACAGGAGTAAAAAAATAATAAACGCCGACAGCGCCATAAGACAGGCCAGGGGGGCGAGTATGACGAAGCAGCCTGCGGTGGTTGCCACGCCTTTGCCCCCGCTTTTAAACTTCATAAATAGTGGATAAAGGTGGCCGAAAAATGCCGCCAGGCTGACAACTGACAGAAAAAGGTCATTGACTCCTTGATTTTGAAGCGCAAATCTCAGTGCCAGATAAACCGGAACCGCCCCTTTAAGCACGTCACCGGTAAACGTCAGCAGGCCCAGTGTCGGCCCGGCCACCCGACTGACATTGGTTGCGCCGATGTTCCCGCTTCCCTGACGCTTTATGTCGGCTGAGGAACACAACCGGGTCAAAACTAGCCCCCAGGGAATGGACCCCAGCAGGTAGGCGAAAATGGGCAATCCCCACACAAAAATGGTATGTTGGACGCCTGTGTTCACGAACAGTCACTCCGCTTTTCATCATGGAATTGCATAATCAGTTCGTTTACGATCATTAAGAAGCTAACCCGGATAAACCGGAACCAAACAGGTTGGAATAACCATTTTGATTCTAATTCACTGCTTAGGTTCTCCAACAAATGCCTAAAATGCCAAAAGTGCCTAAAATGCCTAAAATTATGGTGTTCCGTCTATTAAATAAAAAGTTTTTGCATTAAATGCAAAGAAGTCACAACTAAGACTCTAAGGATACCAACCGTGGAGCCTGTAAAAATACCCATCGCCGATTCACTGGACCTGCACACCTTCCTGCCCCGCGAAATTCCCGATCTTTTGGAAGATTACTTTGCCGAGTGTCTTAAAGCCGGTCTTTGTTCGGTACGCATTATTCACGGCAAAGGCAAGGGGATACAGAAACGACGGGTTCAGGGACTTCTTCAGAAAAACCCGCTGGTCATCTCATTTAAAGATGCGCCTCCGGAAGCCGGCGGGTGGGGGGCAACATTGGTTGAATTAAAAAGGAGCTCTAATACGGGAGGCTAAAGCTTAAATTGCTTGCTGGCATAAGGCCCTTGACAGCGGCGTGCATTAAAGACCCGAATGACGTCGCGGCTTAAATTCCCCTCTGCGGGAGCGGCGGACCAATGATACAGGGTGAGCCTTGATCAGGCCTGGTTCAGAATTTCTCCGATTTTTTCAGACAGCCCCTGCATGTTAAACGGTTTTTGGATAAACCCTTTGCAGCCGCGTTTTATAACCTCGCTGGTCAGCTGGTCAACACCGTAGCCGCTTGAAAGCAAGATCTTAATCGCCGGATCAATCACCTGTAACTCATCGCAAGTATCACCAGCTCCCATGCCCGGCATGATCATATCCAGAACAACAAGACTAATTTTGTCCTTATTATTTCTGAAAATCCCAAGTGCCTCCTTGCCGCTGGTGGCTGTCAATACGGAAAATCCGAGTTTTTCCAGCATTTGCTTGGCAACCCCGATGACTATCTCTTCATCATCGACGAGTAATACAGTCTCCGTTTCATTAGCCATTAACTTCTCGCCTTTCTTATCTTCTTGGGAACTCCATTTCGTATCCTTTAGCCAACTTGAGATTCAGTTTACCAGATACACGAAGAAATTGCAAAATATTCGGCCATGTCTGAACAATCAATTCACAGGATCAGATGACACACTATATCGGTCTGGGCGTCGACAATATCATCACCGATTCCGGCCAAACTGGTGGCGTTGCATGCGGAAAGAAATTCTTTGAGCGACGTGGAGAAACTGATACTGGCAGCAGCAAATATACTGAAAAGGTAATTCCGGATTCAAATCCTACCCGGATAGCGGAGGGCGTTAAGCTGAAATCCGCAATTCCTCAAACCATTTTAGAAGATATCGCGCAACTTTTTTTTGAAGCACTCGAACAGCAATTCTAAATCTATCTGATAGGGTCAGCCACATAATTTCTTTTAATGGTAGCTATCCAATCTGGCTGTCTGGACGTCAATTGACTTCAACTTGATCAGGCTTTTAATCGCATAATAAGCCATATAAAATAGCCAGATCAGGAGCCACACCTTGTATTTTTGCCAGATGACTTTCATCTTATTAACGGTTGTATCCGTGTATCCTAAGAGTTTTGTTTTGAAAGTTCCAGATCGGGATGGGGGTCCAAGGCCTGCCCTTCCGCGGAATACCAATTGCCTTGAACCCGCTCCCTTTTACCAATCCATTGACAGCAATTTGTGTGCCACTACCGCTCAATTTAAGATTTATTGTAAATTTAGATAGTTAACGAAAAAAGCCAGAAGGGAGTAAAGGTAATTATGAAATTTTTTTTATAGAAATGGGAAAATAATTTCATAAAGTTATCGACAAATGTAGGATTGCTTTTTAAACTATAACCTATTTTCCTATTAAGAAGTACAGCTGCCAGCCCAGCAATGAAAGGACTGCAGCCAAACAAATCACCACGATTGCAGTAATTA
>PVMK01182607.1_pt1 | contig 10828 bp, 9 predicted proteins | sample 1853481 | NCBI WGS metagenome assembly PVMK01 (sample SAMN08533507, study PRJNA380276) | Marine sediment metagenome, whole genome shotgun sequencing project. | reverse complement strand
ATTGCCTGGTCGAGAATGTCTGCAAGCTGCCAGTCCTCGGTAGCTGACCCAACCCGGGTAAAAATCCACTCGCGCCAGTCCTCCCCGTATTCCTGACCGTCTATTTTCAGGGCTTCCAGCATTCCGGGCTCCAACACGGTGGCCAGGTTGATGTAATGGTGCCACAACAGGCTGAGTTTGCACTGGAACCAGAATCGTTCCCTGGACAGGTCAATGACCCCTTGTTCACACAAAGCTTCGTAATAAAGATCGATGAGGGGTACTTCGTGGATGCGCCGGTCATCCACGCTCAGCTCCGACACAATCAGCGTAACGACATCTTCCGCCGCCCAGGCTTTGCAAGGGAATTGCCAGTCAAACAATACGAATCGGGGCAGTTTCTCGGTTGCGAAGAACATCTGGCCAAGGTGCACGTCTGTGTGGACCAGGGTGTGGCTGTCATGGCCCATGCAAAGCATGATCTGGTCCCAGTTCTCGAGCCATTTGTCACAAACAGACCACGTATAGCGAGAATGTTGATCAGGGTACTGCTTTTTCGCCTGGACAAGGTTGTCGGCCCAATGTTGTTTCAGGGGAGGCGGATTCTCCAGGTCTGAGGGTTGGGCAATCCAGTGGTGCTGCTGCAGCTGCGGGTCTCCCCAGAACTTCCCATGAATCTTTGCCAGGTGAACGAGAGCGGTTCGGATATCTGCGATAATTTTACCGGCTGAACTGGTACGTGCCGCAGACAAATCCTCCATCAGCAACACGAAATCACCGCTTTCCTGGTCAAATTCGGCGCTATAGCAAATCGGGACTGGCAAAGAACGGTCCTTGCCCAAAAATTGATAAAAGCGCACTTCCTTCTCGTAAATTCCAAGTCCTTCGAACATCTCGCGAGTCGATGAGGAGCTTCCATGAAATTTGGCCACCAGCGATTGTGGCGCGTCCCCTGCATTTCCCTGGTATTCAAGCCCGATACGGTATACGGACGATGTATATCCCCCGCTAAGCGGTGCGCAAGAAAATCCGCATACGACCCCACCCTTCAGAGTTCCATGAGCACGAAGCACACGGGTTAACCATTCAGCGGTTAGAGATTCAATATTTGGCGGAAACGGCGTTGACAGCATTTCTCTTTTGTTGCCAGGGATAATTCAATCATTGATAATCCAGTTGAAGCATTTGCCTGACGATCACAATAATTCATAGAGCTGGCCCAGTTCATTTCTCCAGGCCACCTGCATTTTTGGTTTCTGAAATTTTGGTTTACGGGCAAGGTCCGCCTCCAGCAATCTTTCCAGTTCGACGATACGTACAAGCACGTCATCTTCCGTTGAATGATCCTGAATTGCACTGACATCGTCCGAAGCATCGCCCCTGTTATCAACAATAGAAGAAACCCGGCTATAGAAGCTATCGGGGTCATTAATTTCCCCGAGCAAGCCGTTTTCAATGAGCAGGTATCTTTGCGCGATAATATCCACAAAGCGCCGGTCATGGGAGGTAATAAGAATCGTAGCATTTGAATCCAGGATTTGCTCCTCAAGCTCCTGCCTGCCCTGAATATCGATGTGATTGGTTGGCTCATCGAGTATCAGGAAGTTTGGCTGGTTAAGTTTGATGATGAGAAACATCAACCGCGCTTTTTCCCCTCCGGACAGGACATCGACGTGTTTGTCCAGGTCACGGTATGGAAATCCCGCTTTAATCAATGCTGACATGAGGGTATTGTCGGCACCGCCACACCGATCTCTCAGGATTTGCAACATACCCATAGAAGGGTCCAGAAGCTGCAGTTCCTGGTCGTAATATCCAATTTTACATTGCGGATTAAATTTTATTGCCGGATCCGAATTTTCCACACGGTAGCTGTGCATAATCCGGTTGATCAACGTCGTTTTACCTACGCCGTTATGTCCCAGCAGGGCCACTCGTTCTCCCGGCCGAATCATCAGGTCCTTGATCGTGAACAAAGCCGCTCCGTCGCCAGGGGCATTGATGGCATAATTTTCGATGTGCAGCATCCGGTCTGCACGGGCGCTGCCCACATCAATGGTCAAATTAAGGCCCGAGCCTTTGGTCACAAAGGTGCGCTCTTGCTGCAGGCGCTTGACACGTTTTTCCATGCTCTTCGCCTTACGGGCGAGTTTCTCACTCTCATGGGCCCGGCTCCATGTCGCAATACGCCTGGCGCTTGATTCGAGGCGCCTTATATTTTTCTCTTCGGCCTCCCGTGACGCCCTTGCCGCCTGGTCGTGCTCATCCAGGGCTTCTTTGGCCCGGCTAAATGGCAACTCAAAGTAATACAGCTTTTCATCCCGTAAAATTACGGTCCGGGTTGTGACTGAATCGAGAAACTGCCGGTCGTGGGAAATGACAAGAAAAGCCGATCGCATTTCCAGTAGAAGATTCTCGAACAACAACAGGGTTTTCAGGTCGAGGTGGTTTGTGGGTTCGTCGAAAAGAACCAGGTTGGGGTCGTTGATCATTGCACGGGCAAACATCAACCGGTTCTGCTGGCCGCCGGACAGGTCTTGTACCGCATAGTTGTATTCACATTCTGTAAAACCCATTGATGCAAGCATTTGGTCAGCGCGATAGTGACTCGCGACACGTTGGTCCGCCGGAAGTTTTTCGGCAAGGGCTTCGAACAGCGATTTCCTCAACAGGCCCGGATTTATAAATTGCTCGACGGTTTCAAGCTGCAGAGTACTGTTCCGGGATAACTCCCCATCATCAGCCAGTCTGCTCCACTAAGGAGAGAAAGAAGTGTCGATTTACCGGAACCATTGTGGCCAACCAGACCGATCCGGTCTCCGCTGCTGATGGTCAGGTCGAGGTTGTGAAATAAATTTTTAGTGCCAACTGAATGGGTTATTCGGTGGCACTGGATCAATACAGCCATTTGGAAAAATTTGGTTGGTGTTAAGCAATATTTGCACTGCAGGGGCAAGAGAAGGTTAACCCAGGAATCTCACCACCGGGTTTTGCCTGCACGTCGGGGTGTGCCGTTTTACTCAGTACGCCTCACTCCGTCCCCTTTATCAGAACCGGTCAATAATCGAATCTACGGACCAGTCTAGTTGGGCAAAGGCGCTTGTGAAAGGACGATGGTCAGGTCCGAGTTGTCGATTCCAATATCAACCGTCTGGCGATGCGCCACACCGGTATCGGTGGTCAATACCAGTTCGTGCTCTCCCCTGCCAATGCCCTGGAGTACGAACTGCCCGGAAGAGCTCGTTATGGTATGCCGATTGACTACACTGTGTATTCCGGTGCCGGTTTTCTCCCAACCCAGGACCACCCTGGCGCCGCTCACGAGATTGTTGAACTGGTCATAAACCTGTCCCCGCAATTCATTGGGGCCATGATCCACCACAAGGGTGATCGGGGCCTGGAACTCTCCAGCAAATTGATGCCCGGTGATTCGCAGCGGGTCCCCGAACGTAGAGGAGAACTCGAGTTCACCAATGGGAATGTTATCAACCCGAAACCGGCCGACCTCATCGGTGATAGCTGTTGCTGACCATTTTAACCTGTTCGGGATTACAACTTTTACGCCATATCCGGGTATGGTGTATCCGTCCGCGTCGACCACCTCTACGCTCAGGGTAGCCACAGGAATAGCAGAAACAATGGCGGACAAGTCCGTTTCACTGGCGGTAAGGTCCAGGGACTTCCTGATGTGCTGCCGGTAATTGCCACGGGGGATTATGCGCATGAAATAGTCTGTGGCAGGCGCTATCCTGTCTATACGGAAGTAACCGGTATAATCACTGTAGGCGCGGTACGACCAGCCACGTGTGGGTGAATACAGAAGGATCTGGTCATAACCCGGAATATCACCAAACTCTGTCTGGATGATTCCCCATACCGAGACTTTATCCGCAAGCAATTTCTCCGGCAGGATAATCTCTGGCGCACTGTCATTGTTGACAATTGTCGCTGCTGTTTCAGAAATCTGCCGGGACATGACGGGCTGCAGCAATCCGATTTCGGGAGATTTTGCGGGAATACCGATATCAAAAACGCGAGGCTGGACTGGCAGCGGGCCGGGAACATGGACAGATTCATCAAAAACCACCAGATTCGGCACACCAAGCCCCACCATTGCTACCATCATGGCAGACAAAGTTTTAACAATAAAATTTATGCTTCTCACCTGAGTCCATTGTCAAAATGCTTTCATAAAGTATAAACTAATCTGTTACCGACTATCAGTTCCCGTAGTGTCGCTCATCTTGTATCCGGTGGAACATAGATCCACATACCCATAGGTTAATAACGTTCTTCAGGCATGTTCACTGAAAAACGGCCGACTTGTATCCTCAAAACCCGACAATAATAATTCGACCCGATCATGGACAACCCGGCCAATCCAGCACATAAGTTTTCGATAATTCTCGCCATCATGGTGTTAGCCGGTTCAACCAGCATCATGTCAACGGACCTGTACGCACCAAGCCTGCCCTATCTGACGGATTACTTTGCAACCACCCCTGAGTTGATGAAACTGACCATCAGCCTGAACCTGATCATTTTCGGGCTGGCACAATTGATTTATGGCCCGCTTTCTGACCGTTTTGGACGGCGCCCGGTATTTCTCTGGTCCATCATGCTGTTTTGCATTGCAAGCATTGCCTGTGCTTTCGCACAAAGCATTGAACAACTGCTGGCCGCTCGGGTATTTCAGGGTTTCTTTGCGGCCGCCGAAGCGGTGTTGTGCCTGGCAGTGTTCAAGGATCTGTTCACAGAGAAGCAGCAGGTAAAGGCATTTGCGATTTACGGTATGGCAATTGCCCTGACCCCCGCGGTTGCGCCAATAGCCGGCGGATACATTCACGTGCTGTTTGGATGGGAATACAATTTTTATGTCATGACGATAGCCGGGTTGCTGACGGTCCTGCTCATTTTCCTGATGCTGCCGGAGTCAGCCACACCCGACCCCAACGCCCTTAAAATAAAGTCCCTGGTCCGAAATTACCTGTCGGTAATGACAAACCGGGTATTCCTGGTTTACGGAGTACTTGCCGGGTTGGACTTGGCCTGATATACGCCTTTGTGACCGGCGCACCATTCATCCTGATAACCTATTTCAATATCGAGATACAGAATTATGGCTATTACTATGCGGTACTGGTGGTTGCATATTTCCTCGGAAGCCTGCTGGCAACACAGCTGGTGGACCACTGGAATTCGCTCCGGATACTCAATTTCGGATTGGTGCTGATGATTGCTGGCGCCTCACTCACCGTAGGGTTTATTTTCATTGGCGGCCTGTCAGCCAATACCCTTACCTTTGGCTATGCATTCATTGCATTTGGCATTGGCCCTATTTTTGCGGTTGCTCCTTCCAAAGCCATGGCTACAGTTGAGCACTCAGCCGGCAGTGCCGCCGCCGTGTTCGGGAGCCTGGAAGTCGGGCTGTCAGGCGTGGTTGCTGCGATGGTCAGTGTATTTCACGACGGGACCCTCGGTCCATTCGGAATCGTTATCGGGGTTACCGCCATTATCGGCGTTGGGTGTGGAATCTTCGTAAACCGGATAGATAAATCGGTCAACGATTAACGCAGCCCGTTACTATCAACCGCATTACAGGTAATTCAGGGTCAACGGCGGCTCTACCGCAAACACCTGCATAGACCTGGATTTGCCTCTAACCACAACCTCATGAACAGGCCATGAGCTTGAATTTACCCCGGCCAGTTCGGCAACTTCGCTGGAAACAACAAGAACACAACTGAATTCCTTGCTTAGTGCTTCCAGGCGCGCGGCGGCGTTTACACTATCTCCGATCGCCGAATGATTTGGCGATGTCGGTGGGCCCATGGTTCCGACGATAGCATCACCGCAGTTGATACCGATACCTATGCGCAAGGGCTGGTCCAGTTCTTTAGAAAAATGTTCGTTCATCCGGTCAACCCTGGCCTGCATCAATACTGCACCTTCCAGGGCGTCACGACAGCCCTGCTCAAGGCCCCGGGTGAGTCCGTACAACGCCATCAGGCCGTCACCGGTAAACTGCGCGTAGTGGCCATGGGTTTGTTCCAGGACCTCTGTCATTTCCGAGAAAAAGCGATTCAATATAAACAGCACATCATAGGGCAGATGTTTTTCGGCCATCTGGGTTGACCCGCGCATGTCCACGAACATGGTCACCACCTGCTGCTCGCTGCCCTGTACCGCACCAGGCCGGCGCATCGCACGAACGTCGACATCGGGCTCCACCAGCGGCGTAATCTGCACATCATCCAGCGGCCGGGTCTGGCACGCCAGACGAACATTGGGATCGGCTTTTATCCTCAGCAGTGCCTGTTGCTCCAGCTGCTGCGGTGGTGGACAGTTTTCCAGGCCCACGCCCACCCGTACCCGGCATGTGGTGCAGCGCGCGCGGCCACCACACACTGCTGCGTGGGGTACACCGTGTTCGCGGATTGCCTCGAGCAGCGTCTGCCCGGCCCTGGCAGTGATCCTTTGGCCGCCCGGGTGGAGAATCCTGATTTCGCCTTTGCGGCGAGAAACCCAGAGGCGTAACCAGCGTCCTCCCAGGGTGATTGCCAGTAATCCATAAAATACACCGAGAATGGCGTGCTTGAGGTCATCCGGTGACCAGGCCTGGTCCGGTTCGGTGGAATCCGGGGAAATTTCGTATTTTCCGGTACCACCAGTGGATTTATCGCCAAATCCGCTCCCATACCTGCTGGCGGTGCCAGTGCTTTCGGTAGAGGGTGTGGCGTAAGAATAGCGTCCGCCTGTGCCCGCCTGGTCGCCGCCTGCACTGGAATAAGAATCAGTATCGATCGATTGCTCGAGATCACTGGAAACCCTGCTTGCCCCGGCCAGGGCCAGCAGGGGAATCAATACTGCGAAAATATAGGTAACGGGCAGCGCCGGTCTATACCAGCTTTTCAGGCGCAGCCAGAAGTGCAGCCCGATACTGACGTGGAACCAGGCAATCAGCACCAGCAATAACTGGCGCACGCTCCACCAGTCGTCGCTTGAAATTGCTTTGATGACAAACTCATAGTCGATGTCTATATCGAGCAGGTTTCTCGCGCCCCAGGTCCCCGCGATATGCCCCGCGGCCAGGGGAATAATGGATAGTCCGAGCACAATCTGCCATAGCTCCCAGGCCGGCATTTTCAGGGTTGAGCGGCGCGCAAGGGACCACAGGGCCAGCAGGAAATGGGTCATCAGCGAACCATAAATCAGCAGCCCCCCCACCGGACTGCGCCAGAACGGGGTAACCACAACGCGCATGGCTTCCATGGCGGAAAGAGATATCAGGCCGAGCCCGTGATTGAATAGATGCACGGAGATATACACAGCCAGGATTACCCCGGTCCAGATTCTCAGTCGTCGCTCAAGAAGCGTGTAGTGCACCAGGTTAACTCACTATAGATGGTTAAGACACCAGTATACTAAAGGTGCCGGTAAATAGACCATACAGGTTCTCCACCGATCGAGGATGCGGGATTGCGGGATATGCAGGATAATTCTCTCTGATCCAACCCCTGGTATTTAACACCCGGCAAATACGTATTGACAAACACAACCCGTATCTTCGTAATCAGCCCATGAAATCAGGATTCCCATTCAAATTTGACGACGAAAACTGGTATCAGGAATTTGATAGTGGCAGACCGGGTCCAACCACAGCGTTACTGGGATGTATTCACGGTGACGAAGTGGCCGGTCTCGAAGTGCTTCGTCAAATATCGCCCCGAATCGATTGTGGAAAACTTTACCTGATTGGAGGAAATCCAAAGGCGTATGCCGAAAATGCAAGATCGACGGAAGAAAACCTGAACCGGTGCTTTGGCGAGAACCTGGATGCCGGACTTTACGAAGTCCGGGTTGCCCGGCGAATTGAAAAATTGCTGGATCAATGTGACTATGCCCTGGACATACACCAGGCCTTTGGCAGCGAAGTGTTTACTTTTTCGGAACAAAACTGCCTCGACTTCGCAATCCAGTTATCGAGTACCGAGTACGCGATCACCCTGCCAAAAGGCAATGATCTCAACCTGGGAAGCACTGACCGTTACATGAGTGACCGGGGCAAAATGGGCATCTGCCTGGAAGCGGGAGATATGCATGCGGATGACCAGGCTGAAAATATCAGTCGCGCCCTCGGTGAGGCCCAGCGGTTTTTATCCCTGGCCGGAAATAACCTGGCTCCGGTTGAAACGAGAATCGGGGCACCAAAAATCATTGAGATCTACCTGCTTCACAAGACCCGAAAGGATTTCTGCCTGGCGCCAGGACTCAGGGATTTCCAGGTGCTGGCAGCCAACGAACTGGTGGGTACTGATGGGGGTCAAAAAATTTATACTCCCGAAGAGTCGGTATTGCTTTTCGCCCAAAGCCAGCAAGGCCCCGGTGAAGAAGCTTTCCAGCTGGCGCGTTTCCTTTAGTCGCTCGCGGATTTCCTGAGGCTTACAATGTCATTTATCACTCTCTTCCTGATATTCCTTGCAGTACTGGGCGTTCTTTACCTTGCCAGGCGTCCCATTTTCCGAACCGTTGGAAATTTTCTCATATCGAAAGACAAAGCCCACGAACACCCCGATGCCATCGTCTTGATGAATGGAAATATCAGCACCCGGCCCTTCCGTGCAGTGGAACTGTATAAAAATCATCCAGCGCCAATATTGCTTGCGCGACTCGCGGATACCCAGGAAGTACGCATGGGAGTAATCCCCAATATCAGCGAAGCGACCCGGGACTTGCTGGTGAAACTCGGTGTTTCAGGTGCGCATATCCATCTGCTCAAGAGCGACCGCTGGATTGCCGGAACCTGGAATGAAGCGATCCTGCATTGTGCAACTATCCGCAATCACAACTTTCAAAAAATCACCATCGTTAGCGACGCTTTTCACACTCGCCGCGCTCGCTGGACATTTCGCAAGGTGATGCGAGATAATGAGGTGGATTTTCGATGTGCAGCGACTCCATACACACTCGATGTTTCGAAACAATGGTGGCGATCAGAATATGGACTGGTCCAGGTGGTAGTCGAATACCTGAAATTCCTTCATTACCTAAGGATAGAACGCGATGCCAGACACAAACCCGCGCCGGTTGAATCCGAACTGCCAACCGCTGATGAGGTCCGCCCGCTGATCCACGGAAATTCCGAGCTGGAAAAATAGTGTGCTGCCAGGACGAAACGAGCCAGGCATCACTGGTTGATAACAATGACCAGTCAACTGAACCGATCATGATGCGACGGCCATCTCTTCTGTGCAACGCACATTGGCATTCGGAGCGAACTTCATTAATGGGCTCACTATTAAACCCCTGAGGCGACTATTTAGTAAAAAGTGGTAGTTTGTATCTTGATGGATCCCGACCTCTCTTTGCGGGACGGTAACGGGCATTACCGATTCTGGAGTAAAATTGGTATGTCACACGGGCCGATTCGTGACCGGCTATGCTTTCCCAAAGACCTCATGGAAGATATTATTGCCAATGCTGCGCGCAGCTTCGTCGTCCACGCCCGGGGATCACGGGCTGGCAAGGACGATATCGAATGCAGCGGATCCAAGGTGCATTTTTCCACCTCGGGTTCTGCAGTCACTACGTTCGAGCCGGAAACCCGGACCTATCGAGCCTCCACCCTGCAGGATGTCTATGACTTCACCCGGCTCACCGACAAGCTCGACAATATCCACATGGTCGGCGACACCGTAGTTCCCACGGACGTTACCGATGATTACGAACACGACCTGAATGTTCCCTATGCAATGATGAAGGGAACCGAAAAGCCGCTGTGCTTCGCATTTCGCAGTGCTAACAGTATAAAACCCGCCCTGGAAATGTTTGACATGGTGCTGGGCGGTGAGGGCCGTTTCCAGAAGGAACCGTTTGCCATATTCGGTGGCTGCCCCATCGTTTCACCGCTGCGCTTCGGGCTGGAAAATCTCCAGGTCATGATGGAAGCCAGCAAGCTGGGGCTGACCAGTGACCTCGCAGTAGCGCCGCAAAGCGGAGCAACAGCGCCTGCCCCCCTGGCCGGAATCCTGGCCCAGGTCATCGCCGAAACCCTGTGCTGCCTGGCCGTGGTTAACCTCATCAATCCAGGCTGTCCCATGGCCTTTGCCGCCTGGCCATTCATTACTGACCTACGCACCGGTTCGTTTACCGGCGGTAGCGGTGAAGAAGCGTTGCTTTCTTCGGCGGCAGTGCAGATGGGCAAGTACTACGACCTGCCAAATTCAGTGGCAGCCGGCATGACCGACTCCAAGATTCCCGATGTCCAGCACGGATTCGAAAAAGGCATCACCCTGGTGCTCGCCGCCATGGCGGGGGCCAACCGGGTGTGCGAGGCCAGCGGCATGATGGGCAGCCTCATGGGCTGCAGTTTTGAATCCCTGGTGATCGATGATGAAATCCTCGGCATGGTGCTGCGGGCCACCCGGGGCATCGAAGTCAACGACGAAACCCTTTCCCTGGATGTCATCAAGGAATCGGTGATCGATCCCGGCCACTTTCTCGGCCATGACCAGACCCTGGAATACATTGAAACCGAGTATTTCTACCCTGCCCTGTCGGATCGCGGCCCGGCCGCAACCTGGGAACGGGAGGGATCCCTGGACCTGTACGAGCGAAGCTGGATTGTGGTAAAGGAAATCCTGGTATATCATAACACGGACTATATTGACCCGGAAATCGACAGCGCAATACGAGACAGGTTTCCAATCCTGCTGCCCTGACACAATTCATAAAGGGGAAGGAAGGTTCAGCTTTAAACTCTTCCTTACTTCTTGCCCTAAACAAAAAATTCCCAGGTTTTCTCAAAAACGCTCCCTTCCAGTTCGTGCTGATCGACGCTGATGACATC
>PVMK01145523.1_pt1 | contig 10829 bp, 10 predicted proteins | sample 1853481 | NCBI WGS metagenome assembly PVMK01 (sample SAMN08533507, study PRJNA380276) | Marine sediment metagenome, whole genome shotgun sequencing project. | reverse complement strand
GGTATATTGGCCGTATCTTTTAAAGTATTCACCTAACAGATCCTCGGCCTTGTCCACCGCCAACATATAGGCCACATGTTGATTATAGGATTGAGAGTAGTTGTAGTGGTCATGATAATTGATATGAAGTTTTTTCAACGACTTGTATATCACAGTCAACTCGTTGGATAGATCATAGTCCAACAATTCCTTTTCGAGCTTCTTCAAGGTTGCAATAGCTATGGCCTTTTTTTTGGTGAAGATTGTCTCATTGATATTGGCCACTTTTTTCAACAGATCCGTGCGCGGGCTTTCGAGCTGTTGGAGCAGGTACTCCTCGATCTTCTGGTTCAGCCGTGATCTCAGTGTGTAATAAGCATTAGTATTTACTTCCAACTCAGACATAGTCTTGTTGTCGGAAGTAGACTTTTCCCGCATTGACTTTAGAAGGTAGGCAGATTTATTGGCTCCAGTCTCCATAAGAGAATCGTAGATGGCTTCAAAATCTGGTTCAGAAAGTTGCTTAATGATATTCTTTAATTTGGCCATGTATAAAAATAGTAAAGAGTAGAGATAAAAATTAATAAAAAACGTACAAATATATTACGCCAGTTTTCTCGAAGATCATTTCTTATTGCGCCCTGTTAGAAATCAGGCTTGCCGTCTTGGTTTTTCATTTAAAAAATATCTGAAATAAGGAATATGTAATGTTCGAGGGCTTTATGCACATTAATTAAAGGAACCTTATATACCTTCCAGGAAGCTCATAATTGGTAGGGGTATAACATCTCTATTAAATGGTATCCTAACCTACCTGAAATTTTTAATCGTTAACCCCTACCATTATGTGGATTTATATAATGACGTACAGAGATGTAAATTACCCATGCTGCTTTAGCATATGTTATCGAGATTTTTTACAAATTATATCCTAATTCAGGAAGAACAATGTCCATTATGTCAAATTTTGTAATTCGATTTTCTCGAGTATTCATGATTATGACAGTTGTTTAATTTCCATTTAAATTTTTTCATTACCTCTCTAATAATAATCCTTTAATAAACTCTGTAATTGTTCTTTCTTCACCAAAGTAAAGCAATGTAATACCTATCATATCATAAAACCCATGTGTGAACATTGCAATAGAAAGATTTTGACGATGTCGAAAAAATATCATTCCCATTATAAATCCAATAATTCCAGTGGTAAGTACTCCTGATGTTCCTTGATAAATGTGTCCAAGCCCAAATATTATAGCAGTAATTGTAACCGCTATAATCCAAGATTTGTTTGTGTCACCAAAAATTATTGCAAGCCTTTTTACTATATAACCTCTAAAAAGAAATTCTTCTCCAAAACCAGCAACAATCCACATCAAAAGGATAAAAATCAAATAACTTATAAAGTTTCCTTTTATTCCATCAAAAGCTTGTAAATTAATTTCACCAAAGAGATGTTCAAAAATAGGTTGAATTATTATATCTACTAAAACAAAAATACCGATAGAGTAAAGCATGCCACTAATAATTGATTTAATCCAATTTGGCTTTGATAGTCCAAAGTAACTCCAATCCCATCTTTTTGCCCAAAATGTAATTAAAGCTATAGTTATTCCAAAAATGAATCCATGACCACCACCCGTTAATGTAGTTAGTATCACAACAGTAATTATTGCTAAAATAATAAAGAGTGGCTTCTCAAATAACTTACTAGTTCTGTCTCTAAAGTTTAATTTATTTTTATCCATATTCGTTATTATAATTACCGCCAACTATACAGTGTTTTATAGAAAGTTTGCTCAGTCAATTAATTGAAGATATTAAATAGGGTTGAGGATTTCTAATCAATAGCAAGTGTCATGGTAGTGGGTAGGCAAACAACAATTGAATCTACTGTTCTAAACATCCCTGAGAAGCTCATAGATGGTAGGGGTATATGGACATCTCCTTTAAGTGGTATCTTACCCTATCTGAGAATTTTTGTTATTAACCCCTACTTTATAAGGAATAGCACGATGTAATTATGGTATGACGTACAGAGATGAATACAGACTTGCCACCATGCAGTTTTGGCTGTTGTTATGCTATGCTTTTGTTGTGCTTAGTTTTTTCGGATATCAATTAACCTTTCATCGCTTTCTTTAGTCTCTTTTCTGCTTTTTTTTCTTTTGGAGTTTTAGCAGCTTCTTTTTTAACGTTTTTCTTTGCGTCTTTACCTTTTCCCATAATACTATCTATTAAATGTTATTAATTTCTCTATTCTACCTGCGTGTCTATTAATTCTGATGTAAAATTCCCTTCTTAGAAATTCTTGTTTTAAATTAAGCACAACTATACAGTGTTTTATAGAAAGTTTTCACAGTCAATTAACTGAAGATATTAAATAGGGTTGAAGATTTCTAATTCATGGGAAAGTGGCAGTGGGCTAATCTCAGTAATTCATGAAGTAGGGTTTATATTTTGACCCTCTGTGAAGCTCATAGATGGTAGGGGGTTAGGACAACTTCGTTAAAAGATATCTAACCCTACCTGATATTTTTTATCGTTAACCCCTACCTTATAAGGGATAGCACGATGACGTACAGAGATGTAATATTACCTATGCGGTATTAGCACATCTTTGAATAGACCAGAGGCCCACTGGCAGTCATTTAGGCTGTCAGCGGCCTACTGGATTGGCATTCGTTGTTTCAAATAGCTATTCCTTTAAAACCACCATTTTAGGTCATCAAAACAGAAAAATAACTTTCCACTATGGTTTGAAGACTTACAGTTTAGTCATGTTCCAAATTGGAGTTATAATACTTAATCAAGCTTACTAGATCTGACTCATTTTTTAAATTCAATAAATTCTCTTTGGAATATTCTTTCAAGGATTCAGATACGCCGGGAAATATTGTAGAAATGGATTTCATGTTTGTTTTCACTTTGTGAATTTCTTTGTCTGAAGTCATTATGAAGAATTTCTTTATACCATGAGAAAATTCGTCATTTTTTCTTGTGTTAAAATCACCCTTGATCTCATCAGCTTCTAATAAGTGTTTGCTGTGTTTTGCCATCAGTGTTGCCTTCCCCACGCAAAGTATCTGATAGTATGAATGCATAAAATTCTCAAAATAAACAGTATCCACCGTATCCGTAACAATTGCGAAAGCCTTAACACGATCTTTTGTAATCAATTGTGGAACATTCTTTTGCGGATTCATTATTAAAATCCGGTCCATGTAAATATCATATTTTATTTTTTGGTGTATATATAGCATTGAATTCTTTAATGTAACACTACCGTCCTGCCAATCATCAAAAAGAAATGGAGTACCCTCTACTTTTTTATCTGAAAAATCAAATGTATCGATCCCTGGTATTAGACCAGTAAATACTGTAATCTCACCAGTTTGTTTGATGTTACTATTTTGGGCAGATCCTAACAGTGGAACAATAAATGCCAAGTAAAAAATAAAGTTTCTCATGGTTATGTTAAATTATAGATGAAAAACAACTGAAACTTCGTTTTAGATCTTATTTAACTGCTGTATGCTCAACGTAATGCAGTTATAATTCGCTTAAAATAGATATTTCATTATTAGGGTTACCTACCAATAAGATAGTGATATTTAGGATATTAAATATTGAAAATACAGTTCTAAAATTCAGGTTTATCTAATTCCCCTTTATGATAGAATCTAGACTAGGATGAGTTATGGATACCATCCATTTTAAGTCTTAAAATGGTGACCCAATTTTATCAGGAATCTATAACAATAAATTTTTCTAGAAATAAAGTGTATGAGCGACTATATCTTTAAATATCAAAATGTATCCAAAAGAAATAGATCGTTCCATGAGCAGCTTTCTATACACCTCTACAAGCATCGTAGTGATAGATATGTTGAGGATGTTGTAACGGAAGATTACTTGATATGAAAAATCAGTAAAAAATAGCCTTGTTTATTAAACAGTATCATAGTTAAATATTAAACTCTAATTTCAATATATAGGAATTTATTATCCTGGAAAAGTACTATAACATCTCATTCCTGTTTTCATATAGAAAAGTCCCTCAAAATGAATTATTTCATGCCAAAATGATCTTTATTCTAATTACTTAGAGTTGATGCAGCTTAACTAATCATACAAGAGTTAGCAAAAACACAGGTTTAATTACAACAATCTTTGTTGTATCCTTTTGGCCATAAAAAGTTCCTGCTTAAAATCACATATAGGTTAACAAATATCATTTTTGTTGTCCATATCAATAGCGAACTTCTTGCTTTCAATTTACCTATGATATTATTAATAGTAGATAATAGCGTCTTTCGAGAGAATTTAAAGGAAGCATTTGAGCTAAGCAATTATCACGTTTGTGATTTAGAAAAACTCAGCGACTTGGAACTTTTAAGCGATATAAAACCTGATTTGGTAGTGTATTGCAACACAAAAGATATCGATGGCCGAAGGTTCTGTAATTGGGTCATTGGGAACAAAATGTTTAATAACCTACCGATTATTCTACTGACGCATGATAAGATTGAACAAAAGAATGAAAAAGACCAAACTTATGTAGGATGTAATTGCATTCAATTACCATTTGATCCTAATAACCTCCTAGAATTGGTTGAGGGTTTACTTACGGAACTGGAAACGTGACCTGAAATAGGTAACCTTTTTTCCATCATCCAAGGTCGGTTATAATTAAACCCAGGGTTTGTTTAACTAAGATTTCTATTGTAGAGGTCACTGCTGATTTCCAAAAAACCATGTTGGTAAACATCCAATTAAGAAAAATGTATAGTTTTTTTACCTGGAATCTGGTTTTAGTTATCCAAGTGCGTGCAACTAGCACTTGGTAACTACTTCCACCTATATATGACAATAGACACCTATATATAGGGGGTTGGCAAGTGTCATGTATCATTCTTAATGTCCTAAACCATACAATTTAGGTTAATAGACCCGTCAATTCCGTTCATTTAGTATCAATAGGAATACTTATCACATTAACGAAAATCAATGAAATGTAGCTTTACTAATCGTAGGGGATATATATTTGGTTATTAGGGGTGCTTTTGAGTATAGTTTGTGGAGTGGGTAGGCAAATAGCCATAAAACCCCATTCATTCATAGGTGTTATTGTAGGTAGTTTACTTTTTAAAATACGTCTTAGCATAATTTAAAATATTTTTCTTCAATCCGTATTCGATACATTCTGTATGTCCCTTAAATGATCGTTGAGGTAGATAACTCATAGATTTATATTTTTTAATGAACATAGCTTCTTCGGACAGGCCCTGATCTACTCTTTGGCTAAATATAACTCTATAATCGTATGGGAATTGACCTTTTAAAAATCGACTTGTTATGTCTTCAACAGTTAATCCTATTTTCAAGAATCTTTCTCCGTGCCCGAAGGCTTCAATTACGTAGAAGAATTTTGGTCTGTTAACAGCCCATTTTGAACTATTTGAAAAACCACTCTTTGTTCCATCATCACAACTGGGACATCCACGTCTATCTTTGTAATGAGCTCTTGGTCTCATCAAAAATTCTCCATGTTCAGGGCAAACGATTATAACTTTATCTTCAGTTGTTTTATACTCTACTTTGGAGTAGTCATACCTATTACCGTGAGCAGAAAGTGATCGAGATAAAAAGTCTTCATATGTAGTTCTCATGTTCTTTTTATAATGTAGATCATTACCTACAACTAACTAGTGTTTTATAGAAAGTTCGCTTAATCTAGTTACTGAAGATATTAAATAGGGTTGAGGATTTCTAATCAATGGAAAGTGGCAGTGGGGTAATTTCAGTAATTCACAAAGTAGGGCTGATATTTTAACCTTCCAGGAAGCTCAGAATTGGTAGGGGTGTAGGACATCTCCTCTATATGGTATCTTACCCTTCCTGAAAAATTTTATCAATACCTTTACCATTGTTTGGGTTATTTGCTGAATTATACAATCCCGCTTGATTTTATCCACGGTATGATGTTCAGACTAACGTTTCTTATATGAAAGTGTTATGTGTTTTTAATCATGCACTCATCGTAATTCCCGATAAATTCAAACCCTAATTTCTTATAGCACTTTAGAGCAGCTTCATTATCTGATTTTACATTTAGTCCAATATGTTTAACTTTTTTTCTCAATTCATAGCATAATTGAGAGGTTAGTTTAAATGAAATCTGTTGTCTGCGATAATTCGGATGGGTTGCTATATTACCTAACGCAGCTACTTTGTATTCTTCTGAATAAACGTGAATTCCAGTTATTCCGACTAAATATTTATTGTCAAAATAGCCTAAATACTGACCTGTTTCAAGCATTCGTTTATCGAACCAATTATCCGTATAAGCAATGGAATACATTTTTCGAATCATGTCCAGATCATCTAAATTAAGGTGCCTTATATAGTCGTTTTTGACTTCATGGGGTGACTTGCGGAGTGCCATTTTACAATTATGTCCATAGTATTCAATAATATTTTTTTCTTCAAATACATCTATTAACCCAGTACTCAAGTGAGCTGTAAACTGCTTAGGTAAGAGTTTTAGTATATTGTTTAATAAGTTTGAAGTGGGAGTAATGTCATTATCACAAAATGCTAACAAACATGGAATTTCCATCCCCACATACAGCATTGCAATGGCTTTAATTTCATTTTCAATAATCTCTGCAAACCAAATAGTTTTGGGCCAAAAGAAATCATCCAGGTCTCCTATTAAGTAGGCGTTGTATTCTGGGGCTCGTAAAAGATAGTTATGTATCTGTTCCTTTTCGTGAAGTATATTTAAGGCCATATATCTTTTATTATTACACCTAACTATACAATGTTTTATAAAACGTTGCCAATCAAGTAACTGAAGATATTAAATAGGGTTGAAGATTTCTAATCAATGGGAAAGTGGCAGTGAGCTAAAATTCCAAAATTTATTAAAAATAGGGTGGGACTAAATATAATACTTGGGTAACCACACCTCATAATTTAGCCTCTGTGAAGCTCATAGATGGTAGGGGTATATGGACATCTCCTTTGTGTGGTATCTTACCTTAGCTGAGAATATTTGTTATTAACCCCTACCAATAGCGCAAATAACACTGAACTTTTATAAACCACCGAACGCCCTATTTGCTATATACAGTGTTTGTGTGCAGTTTTAATTCTAGACCTCCAATTCAGCTACTGCCATCCAAGTACCTTTTTTCGTTTTAGATCCCATTTTATGAACATCCCGAAGTTTGATGTCTTCGCTTTCTATAAATGCTTCAAAATTTGGAGTGTTATTGGTTTCAAATGATACTCCAAATCCCAATTCCTCATCAGTCATCTTCAATAATTTCAAGCTTTGTTTCATGCCAGGGTATAATTCTCCACTTACAAATTGCATTGAATAAAAATCAGCTACTATGATACTGCCAGGCTTTGAATGTTCTTTTATTTCGCTCAGTGTTTTTCTTACATCTTTTTCTGAGAGATAAAGAGTAACACCTTCCCATAAAAAAGTGGTTACTTTATTTTCATCATACCCTGCTTTTCCCAATTTATCATACCAGTTTTCCGATACAAAATCTACATCAACAAATTGGATATTAAATGTGTCAATATTTGCCTGCTTTAATAAATCCTTCTTGAGTTGCTGTGTAGATTTTTGATCTAATTCAAAAAGATTCATATCACTTTTAACTAACGAACCGAAGCACCTGGTATCAAACCCTGCTCCCATAACAACAAACTGCTCAGATTTCGCCAAAGATTTTTTTAATATGTCGTCAAAATACAAAGTTCTGGAAATGACCATATCAGCAAAAGTCTCTGTTCCCGGTACTTTAACGACTGGATAAAAGATGTTTTCTCCTGAGATTTTCGATAACAAATACAAGGGAAATAGGGCAAGCCATAGTCCTAATTCCGATGCGTTTGGCATAACCTTAAAAAGCTGAACTGTAGCTGGGTCTTTTCTTATACCAAATTTATCCATGGTCCAGCGTCCGTTTATAATCTCAACTGCGGTAGAAGAAACACCTAACTTTTTACTAACATACATTTGTTTATAGAAAGCAATAAATACTCCTACTATTGCAAATGGGATAAAAAGCGTTTGGACAACTATAAATACTATAAAACCAATTATTTTTCTCATAATTTAATTGCACACAACTCTATAGTGTTTTATAGAAAGTTTGCTCAGTCAAGTAACTGAAGATATTAAATAGGGTTGAGGATTTCTAGTAAATGGAAAGTGGCAGTGGGCTAATTTCAGTAATTCATGAAGTAGTGTTGATATTTTCACCTTCCAGGAAGCCCAGAATTGGTAGGGGTCTATGTACATCTCCTTTGTGTGGTATCTTACCCTACCTGAGAATTTTTGTTAATAACCCCTACCATTATTGTGGATTATTATGATGACGTTCAGAGATGTAAATATTACCCATGCGGTTTTAGCACATGTTGGGTGTTATTTGGTTTTGATGTGATGAGGTACAGTTTGAAATTCTAGTTTAACATTTCATTAACATCTTTGAATAGACCAGAGGCCCACTGGCAGTCATTTGGCTGTCAGCGGCCTACTCATATCTTTGAATAGAAATTAATAGTACAAATTTTAAGCAACCTTAACAGGCAGAAGAGAGAGCCGTCTACAAGTACACATGCGTGATACAGAAATCGAGGAATCCCTCTGCCTGTTTTTACTTACCAAAGGCTGAACAGTACCTAATGATGTGGTTCGTCCACAATCAAGAATCAAATAATGAGAGAAGTCAGTAGTGAGTATAAGGTCAAATGAAAATATTCTATTTAAAATTTTAAAACATGGAAAAGTATTGTATTGGCATCGATATAGATAAGAAAACCTTCAAAGTATGCCTGCTATTTCGAAGTTCTGATCTGACCAAAAGAGTCCAGGGGAGTAAAACCTTTTCTAATGGCAGAGAAGGCTTTAAGGAATTTATTACGTGGATATCTAAAAAGATAAAAGTCAAAGGAGTTCCCCAAAGTTATGTAATGGAGGCTACCGGAGTTTATCATGAACAATTAGCTTACTTTTTAGAGGGCCAAGGAAAGAATGTTCATATCGCTTTACCATTGAAATCAAAGAGATACCTTCAAAGCCTGGGTATTCGAAGTAAAACGGACAAAATAGATGCGAAGGGTTTAGGCATGATGGGGTGTGAACAAAGTTTAGGGAGTTGGCACCCCAGTTCACCGGCATTACTCAAACTGCGATCACTAACCCGTCAAATTGAATCTTTACAAACCCACAGGACCTCATTTTTAAACCAATTAGAATCTGCCAATCATGCTGCAATCATTGATAGGATGGTTATCAAAAGCCTGAAAACAATGATCAAACAGGTAGAGAACCAAATCACCAAATTGGAAAAACAGGTGAAAGAAAACATCAGGATGGATGAAGTTTTAAGGCGGAAGTATAAACTTATATCTACCATAAAGGGAGTGGGAATAATGAGTTTTGCAGTAGTTGTATCAGAGAGCAATGGATTTTCTCTGTTTAAAAACCAAAGACAATTGGTATGTTATTCAGGATACGATGTTGTAGAGAACCAATCAGGTCAGAGAAGGGGCAAGACAAGAATCTCCAAGAAAGGAAATTCCCACATAAGAAGAATCCTGCATATGGCCTCTCTATCTTCAGTGAACTCAGATGAAATAATCTTCAGAAACCTCTACCAGAGAGTGGTGGACCGTACCGGAATCAAAATGAAAGGGTATGTGGCTGTTCAACGAAAATTATTGGTACTGATCTATACCTTATGGAAAAATGATATGGAATTTGATCCTAATTATGAGATATCCGGTATTCAAGAGTCTGAGCCTCTCTTTTCGGTTGCCCCGGCAGGGGCATCAGGGGTATAAAAAACAGCCGACTCATAGAACCGGCTGCTCTAGATGGACCTCCGTGCAATCAATCGCCTGGAGCCCTCTTTTCGGTAACATAAAACTAAAAATAATTCAATTAAAATGCTTGTCTTTTATCACAGTACCTCGATTATCACCATTAGTGACAATTAAATCAGGATATCAATTTCTCAGCTCCTCCATATCTGCAATGATTTTATTCAGTTTTTTATGTACACGACCGTATACAATATTAAAATCCCATTTGTAAATTGTTCCTCCGAAGTAGGCTAATAGAACTATTACTAGAATTCCTCCCAGCAACCCGTACAATGGAAGTCCAAGGACGAGCACCATATCTGGATAACGTACAGTAAGCTCATTGACCATGATTTCACCAGGCACATCCCCGCCAAATCCACCAAACCAAAAACCTATAAGGAGTGATAGGAAAACTGATGGATATAAAAAACGAGAGAATTTCTCATTTATAGAAATCTGCTCTTTCATCCAGCTATCAAACGTTTTCAGGTATTGAAAACTGTTCACGTTTTTATCAATTTTCATTAACTCTTTCATTAATTTTTTATTGATAACCACAAGGATATTTAATATTACGAACATGCCAATCCCCATATATGGAATCTGTACTAAATACGACATCCCAACTACAAAAAATGAACCCACAACTAATGCAATCAGATTTATTTTGAACATTCTTCTAAATTTATCGATGATATGTTTAGATTTTTGATTGTACAAGTCATTCAATTCTGGAGCGACTAATGCATCACTTTTCGAAAAACCTTCTTTCCAAATTAATTCAATTGACTTTTCCATTTAATATTTTTTTTAATCGTTCTTTAATTCGCTTTATCCTCACACCAATATTGTTTGCATTGGTGCCAATAATTTCAGCTATTTCCTGGTATGACTTCTCCTCCAGGTAAAGTAAAATGACCCCTCGATCAATTTCAGATAATTGCCTGATGGCA
>PVMK01168297.1_pt1 | contig 10830 bp, 11 predicted proteins | sample 1853481 | NCBI WGS metagenome assembly PVMK01 (sample SAMN08533507, study PRJNA380276) | Marine sediment metagenome, whole genome shotgun sequencing project. | reverse complement strand
AGGTTTTTGTCCACGGGTGCTGAAGGCCCATATTCTCATTTCAGGATGTTCGGCCTTGAATTTGTCCCAGCTTACATATTGAAACACCCGGGTCATTTCTGCTATTCTTGGACTCTACTCATGGTAAACGTTAATAGCCAGTTACACCTTGAACCCAAGGTAATGGAGGAGCTGATCTATCTTGCTGAACGGCAAGACAATGTAGTGCGGCGTGATGTACTGATCAGCGATGTCTGGCATGGCACGTTTGTGACCGACGAAGTGCTGTCGCGCAAGGTCGATGAGCTGGGCTGTTGACGCTGCTGCCGGGATGTCAGGCGCAGTCTTCTCCGGCCAACCCATTTATGTCCGGTACAAACGAAATCAGTGTCGCTCGTTCATTGGCTTTGGTGGCAACCCCTGCATGCACAAGGTGAGCCCGGGAACCGGGCGAGAGAGCACTCTGGTGTGATGAAAAGCCAGCTGTTTCACCAACGGGTTTGAGAACGGATTGTTTGATCCAACCTCAGGCAGGGTCTGCAATGTGAAGACTCTGCGACCTTGTTGTGCCCCAAGGTGCGCGTCAGATATTGTGCAATGGTGAACGTGGCCCCCATGCAGTGCAGGGGGCTGCGCTCTGACCTACTCGATCGAGAATTTCTGCAACTCGACTGGGGTCAGTTGGTCGTGGAAGCAGTAGTACCTGTATTTGGTGTCAATGAGGCAGTCGGTGCTGGTGCCATTGTCTGTCCAGGTGCTGTCCGTGGCACTTGAATCACCAATAGTCGCAGTATCTGCACTATGCACCCCCCAATCGGTACAATGACTGGTTCCCTCGGTGCCGTCTACGGCCGTTCCGGTCCACACGCCGCCCGTCTCGGTGCCACCGGACGCGTTCAAATTGATTGCGTTGTTTAGCGTGCCGTCCGTGAGGTCGGCCTTACTGTTGGCGACGACGGTCGTGACGGTGCGAAGCCGGTATATCCCATCCGTGATGCGGTCCTGCGCATCCGTGCTGGAGTTCGAGATCCACGCGGTCCAGGTTCCGGGAAGAGAGGCCGCTTCCGCTTCAGCTTGGCAAAGGGAGTCGGCGCTGGATAAACTGTTGGGGGATGGGAAGGTCTCGTTCGTCACGAAGACCTCGATATACACCTGGCCGAGGGCCGGTGTAGCCACTATCAAAGCGAACGCCACAATAAAAAGCTTCTTAAACATCGTTAGCTCCTTCCTGTTGAACTCATAACACATGATCCCTTGTAAATGTCGCCCTTGAGACCGCCATAAACCCACGGCGGCCATATCGTGAACAGGGTAATTGTCATGGGCATTCTATGTCAAGAAAAAGATGGGTTACAGATTGAGTATAGGATGCATTAAAGCTATATTGCCAGAAACCTGCATATATTGAACTTCACTTTACGTCAACATTTTGCTGGTTCACTGCGAATTATCGCGTCAGTTGATTAGTGAAGGCCGCGATTTACTCTCTATTTCACGCCAATTTCGAAGCCCAGACGACAAAAGCCATACCGCCACCAAATTGGGAGCGGCAAAGCGCTATAGCTCAGTTTCTTCAAGCGAACAATCCCGCTGGTAGACTCGGTGGGGATCGGCAACCCGGTAGCAGTTCTGTTGCCGCAGAATTTGCATTGCCGTCCAGGTGAGCGAGTATTTTCTGAATAACGGCTGGATCTTCGCCAAGAGTAGGCGCCCTTAGGCGATACTGGCAATAATCTTTACATCGCCACCACATTCGCTACAAGTCTCAATATCGATATCGAACACTCGCTTTAATCGCTTTGCCCATGTCATCGAAGCCCGTTTCTCGGCAGGTGTTTGGTCATTTAGGGCTTTGACAGTTTTTCTGCTACCTCGCTTTGCAGGGGTTACCAGCGCCCGATACTGACTGTTCGACGCGAAAACACCATGAAAGCGTGTAAGGTTAACGCGTGGCTTGGGAACAAGCGAAACCAGCCTGGAGATAAAATCCAACGGTTCAAATATGACATGGGTGGTGCCATTGCGCCAGGGTGTTTTCAACTCGTAGCGCACTCTGCCATTTCGGGTCATTGATAGACGTTTTGTGGATACCGCCGGTCTCGTAATATAACGGCACAAGCGTTCCAGCTTCTCACGCCCATTGGCGCATGGGCTGATAAGGCAGGATTTCGTCCACCAGCAGGGCGGCACTGTCGGCCATGCGTCGTGCTCCACAGCTCGGACAGAAGCCCCGCTTCTTACAGCTGAAAGCGACCAATTTTTCATCATGGCAAGAGTCGCACCTGACCCTAAGAAAACCATATTGAAGCTTTCCACATTTCAAGAACTCGTCGAATTCCTTTGTGACATAGGCTGGTAAATACCTGCCATGGCTGGCAAGTTCAGCCTGAAACTCAGGCCAGTATTCCTGAACGATCTGGTAAAGTAATGTCGTTTCTGGCCGGTGGCGAACATATGCTGCAGCTGAATTTGGCCGGTGCTGGCGAACTTGGTGTGTGTGCAATCCCATAATCCAAACAAATACTGAAAGTATTCATTTGTGGTCTTGCGCAGCGCAATGGCTATATTCTCAAATCACTGTGAGAAAAATGCATCAATTTATGTCGGGTTTTTGCTGCTGTCGGGGCGCTTAGCGCATCTGAAACAACGTCAATAGACGCCAGCCCTCGCAGCGAAGGCACACACAGACGCGCCAACCGTTTAACGTTTGTTCGGGTGTGCGTATCTGGAGATGCTCACGGCGTTAAACGCAAAACCTGAAACATTGATGGGTTTGGCGGGGGCGGGCGATTTGATACTGACCTGCACCGGTGACCTGTCACGTAACCGGCAACTGGGCCTGAAACTCGGCGCAGGGAAAACACTCGAGCAAGCGCTGGAAGAGATTGGCCAGGTGGTCGAGGGTGTAAACAGCGCCGCCGAAGTTCAGCGTCTGGCGATTGAGCATGACATCAACATGCCGATCTCAGAACAGGTGAACGGCATTATTCACAAAGGCTGGGATCCAGTGGAAGGCGTGGCCCGCTTACTGGCCAGAGAGCAGAAAGCCGAACACGAAGATTAATACCTGAGAAGATTTAGCCGTCCCCTTTCGCGAATCCCAACTGTCGCCACGCTTCATATAAACCCACCGCAACCGTATTTGACAGATTGAGGCTGCGTGAAGTATCGGCCATAGGCAGATGCAAACAAAACTCAGAACCGGTGTCAGCCAGCACAGCCTCCGGCAGTCCACGGGTTTCAGGTCCGAATAGCAGGCCGTCACCCGGCTTGAATTCAGCCTGGTTGTAAGGTTTTTGTCCACGGGTGCTGAAGGCCCATATTCTCATTTCAGGATGTTCGGTCTTGAATTTGTCCCAACTCACATATTGAAACACCCGGGTCATTTCTGCATAGTCCAGCCCCGCCCGTTTAACACGGGTATTATCAAGTTGAAATCCCAGTGGCCCTACCAGGTGCAGGCTGGCGCCGGTATTGGCACACAAGCGGATGATATTGCCGGTATTGGGCGGGATTTCGGGCTGGTAAAGAATGATATGCAGCATAAAGGGATTCTTAAAATTAAAACTGAGAAAAGCCCCGCCCGGCGATAGGCCGGGCAGGGCGCAGAGTATAACGCTACATCAGCGCTTCAGTCTTCCGCGACAACTTTTTTCTTGATCACGATGACTTTATGGCCTTCCCCACTCTGGTGCATCTCGTGGAGTTCTTCCAGGTCGATGTACTCATCTTCTGAAACCCAAGCGAACTTGTCGCTACAACTGGTTCCATCTTTTTCATCAATACAGGAAAGTTCAATTTCTTTGTGAATAATTACGCTGTGGCCATCTTCGCTGATGAAATCAGAGATATCATTGTCATCACCTGTAAGGATGACGAAATTCTTGTCACACGCTTCATCCCCATCGCAGATGACCTCTACATGTTTTCTTACCATGTGTTCTTCATGCAGACCTTCATCATCAAAATTCATTTCAAGCAATTCGCCATCTATATAAATCTCGACACCGTCGGCGGTACGAAGGATATCGATGACCTTGCCGCTTTCTGTTTCGATGGTTTGTCCCTCGCCGATGGCCATTGTGCTGATATCAGTTTCGGTCAATTCAAAATCATCAGTTTTCAGTGCAATGACCATTTTCTTTTCACTATCCGCCTGGACAGAACTTGCAGCCAAAAATGCAAACGCTGCCAGGGCAAAAATGGGTTTCAAATAGTGTTTCATTAATAATCTCCAGGTTTTAAAAATTTTGCGACGAAACGAAAGCCTGATATACCAAGGTTTTCATGACTCCCTTACAGGACGCAGTCAGTGCGAGAAACGTCGCAAGCTTTGTAACGTTATGTATTTGAAGTATAATTACAGAATTGTAACTGATTTACCATACGCGTAAGTACATTTGACAGACCTGCTTATCACCGGTATTGTTCATTCCCGCAGACACAACATCTTGTGTTGATCGTGAGGGGACGGCACAATAACTTGTGTCTTTAATTAAATAAAACCAAATAATTAAGCAGGATAATTCATGAGCAGTGTTCGGGTTCAGGCCATAGGCACTGATATTCAAGCAGTTCCTTTCCAGGAAGCGTCGCTGGATATCTGGGATAAGAAGTACCGTTTAAAGTCGAGAATCGGTGAATGTATCGATTCTAATATTGATGACACCTATAAGCGGGTTGCACTGGCAATTTCCAGGGTCGAGAAAACCGGGGAGTTGCGCGAAAAATGGTATGAATCATTTTTGTGGGCGCTGCGGCGCGGCGCAATACCCGCCGGAAGAATCACCTCCAATGCCGGCGCACGCGAGCATAAACCGGCTACATCTACGATTAACTGTACCGTTTCAGGAACCATCATGGACTCCATGAATGGAATTTTGGATAAAGTACACGAGGCGGGACTGACGCTCAAAGCGGGCTGCGGCATTGGTTATGAGTTTTCAACCTTGCGGCCCAAGGGTGCTTATGTATCCGGTGCGGGCGCTTATACTTCCGGCCCGCTGAGCTTCATGGACATCTACGACAAGATGTGTTTTACCGTGTCTTCTGCCGGTGGCAGAAGAGGTGCGCAGATGGCAACCTTTGAAATAGGACACCCGGATGCAATGGAGTTCATCCGTGCCAAGCGCGAGGACGGTCGTCTGCGCCAGTTCAACTGCTCCCTGCTGATCACCGATGAGTTCATGCAAGCCGTTGCTGCTAATAAGGACTGGGCGCTGGCGTTCCCGATCACACCCGAGGAGGCCACAGAGCTGGATATAGATGATCCGGAAAAGGTAATTTGGAGGGAATGGCCGCTGGTTGACGACTATGTGAAACGCGAAGATGGCCTGGTGGCCTGCAAGGTATACAAGAAAGTACCTGCGCGTCGCATGTGGGACATGATCATGTCATCGACCTATGACTTTGCCGAGCCCGGTTTTATCCTGATCGACCGCATCAACGAGATGAACAACAACTGGTTTTGCGAGAATATCCGCGCAACCAACCCCTGTGGTGAGCAACCATTGCCCCCTTACGGTGCCTGCCTGCTCGGTTCAATCAACCTGACGCGTTTTGTAGAGCGACCCTTTACCAAAGCAGCAGAGTTTAATTGGGACGAATATAAAAAGACTATAAAAATCTTTACCCGTCTTTTGGATAATGTTGTTGAAATCAATGGCTTGCCGCTTGGCAAGCAGCGTGATGAAATTGAGCGTAAACGTCGGCATGGTATGGGATTTCTGGGCTTGGGATCAACACTGGCCCTGCTGGGTATGAAGTATGGTTCTGCGGGATCGCTGGAGTTTACCGAGAAAATTGCCCGTGACATGGCGATTGCCGGATGGCAGGAGTCGCTGGAGCTGGCCCGCGAAAAGGGACCGGCGCCGGTGATGATGGAAGAGTTCAGGGTGACCGCTGAAATGTTGCGCAAAAGACCGGAAATGGCGACAGACGGTTACCGGATTGGAGATTCGATTTGCGGCTCGGAACTGCACGCGAAGTACAGCCGTTATATGCAACAGATCGCAGAGCTCGAACCGGAGCTGATCGCAACACTGGCAGAGGAAGGCGGTCGTTTTACACACCACACCTCGATTGCGCCAACCGGTACCATTTCACTGTCTCTGGCCAATAATGCCTCGAATGGAATTGAACCCAGTTTTGCCCACCACTACAGTCGCAATGTAATTCGCGAGGGCAAAAAGACCAAGGAAAAAGTAGAGGTGTTCAGTTACGAGTTGCTGGCTTATCGTCATTTTGTGAACCAGGATGCAATGCCGGGTTCGGATGACGAAAGAACAAAGTTGCCCAACCATTTTGTTGCAGCGGATGAAATCACACCCACCGAACATGTTGATATCCAGGCAGCAGCACAAAAGTGGGTTGATTCATCAATTTCCAAGACAGCCAACGTACCGACTGATTATCCTTACGAAGATTTTAAAAATATTTATACCTATGCGCACAGCAAGGGCCTGAAAGGTTGTACGACTTTCCGGTTCAACCCGGAGGTTTTCCAGGGCGTGCTGGTTAAAGAGGAAGACCTCGCAAATACTACCTATCGTTTTGTGCTGGATGACGGTGAGGTGGTTGAAGTGAAGGGCAATGAAGAGATCGAGTACGACGGCGAGATTCATACCGCCGCCAATCTTTATGATGCCCTGAAAGAAGGATATTACGGAAAGTTCTAAGTAGTTCCTGGAGAAATGGTGGTCAGAAATAATGAAGATTGAGAAAAATGACAATTAAGATTAGCAAAAACATAGCCGGTTATGAAGTCATCAAACCGGAAGAGGAACTGGCTGCCAAAAAGCGTGCCGAAGAAGAAAAGGAGGCCCGCACTTCAGCCAAGATCATCCGCATGACCGAAAAAATCATGCGTCCGGAAGGCATGGAGTCACTGGAAGGTTCAACCTACAAGATCAAGACGCCACTGGATGATCACGCGATGTATGTGACCATCAACGATATCATTCTCAACCAGGGTACCGTGCATGAACAGCGCAGGCCGTTCGAGATTTTTATCAACTCCAAGAATATGGATCACTTCCAGTGGATCGTGGCGCTTACACGCTTGATGTCGGCCGTGTTTCGAAAGGGTGGTGATGTGACTTTCCTGGCAGAAGAATTGCAGGCTGTATTTGATCCCAAGGGCGGCTATTTCAAGCCAGGTGGCAGATTTATGCCCTCCATCATTGCCGAGATTGGTGATGTGATAGCACACCATATGCAGAAAATAGGCTTGATGGAAAAAGAAGAACTGTCAGAGCAGCAAAAGCTGATCCTGGATCAGAAACGTGCTGAAGTTGAAGGCGCTCAAAAAAAAACTGTAACTGAACCAACCGCAGAGGATACCGGCTACCCCGCCTCCGCCACCTTGTGTAACAAGTGTTATACCAAGGCAGTGGTGGTAATGGATAATTGTGCTACCTGCCTGTCGTGCGGCTATTCAAAATGCGGTTAATATAGACCGTATATTGCACCCATTTCCCAGTTGTTAGCTTGTCCATATACGCCTGGACTTGAGCTTCCTTCAGCCAATAGCTTTGGCTATTGGCTTCTGTCCAGCACGGCGCCCAGTCGCATCTGTCCGGCGCTAGCAACCGGGAAATGGGTACAATATACCGGCTGACCCATCCTGATTTTCGCCAAAAACGCACTTTCGCTGCTATGATGAATGTATGTTGTTGCCCGAAGAAGTAATCAAAGCCAAGCGGGACGGCCAGGAGCTGGCGGATGACGCTATCAGGCATTTTGTGGATGGCATTGCCAGCGGGCAGGTCAGTGATGCCCAGATCGGTGCATTCACGATGGCGGTGCATTTCCAAAGTATGAGCATGCCGGAGCAGACTGCGCTCACCCTGGCGATGCGTGACTCCGGTCGCTGCCTCCATTGGCCGGATCTTGATGGTCCGGTTCTCGATAAGCACTCTACCGGTGGGGTGGGGGATCTCGTAAGCCTGATTATGGCTCCCATGCTGGCGGCCTGCGGTGCCTATATTCCGATGATTTCCGGACGCGGCCTTGGCCATACCGGTGGCACGCTGGACAAGCTGGAGAGCATACCCGGCTTTAATATCAATCCTTCACAGCGCATATTTGATCAGACGGTACGGGAAACCGGGCTGGCCATGACCGGACAAGGCAGTAATTTAGCCCCTGCAGATGGCCGGATTTACGCGGTCCGCGATGTCACAGCTACCGTGGCTTCAATACCATTGATCGTGGCTTCAATTCTTTCCAAGAAACTGGCCGAGGGGCTTGATGGCCTGGTGTTGGACATCAAGACCGGTAATGGAGCGTTCATGCGAGAACGCAACCGTGCAAGGGATCTGGCAGCTAACCTCATTGAAGTCGCCGATCTGGCGGGCCTGCCTTGCCGCGCGCTGATCACTGATATGAATCAGCCTTTGGCCCGCAATGCAGGTAATGCCCTGGAAATAGGTGAAGCCATCGAGTTTCTCAAAGGAGGAAAGCGTCAGCCGAGACTCGAACAGGTCATTTTTTCTTTGAGCAGTGAAATGTTGTTGCTGGGCGGACTGGCAGAAAACCCAAAAAATGCTATGCAGATGTTAAACAATGCGCTTGAATCAGGATTGGCCGCAGAGCGTTTTGCACGCATGGTGACTATGCAGGGCGGACCGGCTGATCTGCTGGAACAGCCGCAAAAATACCTGAAAGCGGCGCCTGTTATTCGCAGCCTGACGGCGCGGCGCGAAGGATGTATCGAATTCATGGATACGCGGACAATTGGCCTGTGTATTGTTGGTCTGGGTGGCGGGCGCAGATGTGTTGAGGACAGCATTGATCACCGTGTTGGCCTGTCAGACTTTTGTCTCGTTGGGGATACCATTAATAATGGTGACCCACTGCTTACTATTCACGCAGCAGATGAAACGGCCTGGCAGACCGCTGCGGAAAAGCTTCTGGGTGCTATTGTCATAGGCCGCAGGATGGATGCCTTGCCCGCCGTCTATGAACAATATCCATAAGGTAATTAATCGCTGGTAAATTTGAGACCTGCGCAGTGAAAATTGAATAAGGGATAGAGGGATGACAGGAACACCACATATCGAAGCCCCCAGGGGTGATATTGCAGAAACAGTATTGATGCCAGGTGACCCTCTAAGGGCGAAGGCGCTTGCTGAAAATCATCTTGAAGATGTCAAACTGGTGAACAGTGTGCGCAATATGCTGGGGTTTACCGGCACATTCAATGGCAAGCCGGTCTCCATCATGGGCTCAGGTATGGGTATGCCGTCGATCAGTATTTATGCGCATGAACTGTTCGATTATTACGGGGTTAAACAGATCATCCGTGTGGGCACCTGCGGTGGATTGTTGCCCGACATGCAGGTGGGTGACCTGGTCCTGGCCAGTGCGGCGAGTACCGACTCAGCCATGAACCAGCAACGCTTCAGCGGTTGGGATTATTCAGCTGGTGCAGATTTTGACCTGTTAAACCGGGTTCATGATAAGGCGGTTCAACGGGGTCTGAAGATCAGGGTGGGTAACGTATTTGCCTCGGACTGGTTCTATCACCCCGATGAAGAGTTTATCGACAAAGTGCAGAAAATGGGCATTCTTGCACTGGATATGGAGTCTGCCGCTCTGTATGCACTGGCTCAACAGCACAACAGGCGCGCGTTGACCATACTTTCAGTCAGTGATGTGATTCCGACCGGTGAGCGGGCATCGCATGAAATGCGACAGAACGCCTTTGGTGCAGTGATCGAAGCGGTGCTCGAGGCCGTGCTCGATACGGAATCCGGCGTATGATGATGGATACTGAAAAAGCAATCGCGATGTTGTATGGCCCAGCCAGGGCTGCCAGTAACAATGCCTACTCACCGTATAGCGGTGTCAGGGTTGGGGCCAGTGTGCTGGATGAAGAGGGTAGTATTTATTCCGGTTGTAATGTTGAAAACGCCTCTTATGGTCTGACGCAGTGTGCGGAGCGCAACGCCCTGGCAGCAGCAGTTAACGCCGGTGTAAAACCCGGCACCATTAAAACGCTGGTAGTTTATGCCTCTGGTTTTAAAGTTTTAGCACCCTGTGGTGCCTGCCGCCAGGTCATGAGTGAGTTGCTGGCAAATGATGCGGTGATTATTTCCTGCCAAAGTGACACAGATTTTCAAAGTTGGTCAATAGCGGAATTGCTGCCTGATGCATTTGTCCTGGGTTAAAGAAGAACAACAGTGACAGGCTTTACAAAATTTGAAAGTTTAGTGGAGCACAATGATATGAAGTGCATGGCTACTGTTCAGTAGGGCATAGGAGATTTATTTGATTTCGATCAACAAGGTTTTCATTAAAATACACTATCATTGAACCGTTGTTGCTGGAGAACGGTATGGCTACTTATCAAAATATCCTGGTGGCAGTTGATCTGAGCAGTGAATCAGAATTTGTACTGCAAAAGGCCCAACTCATTGCAGGTCCAAACGCAGAGATATATCTGGTTTACGTACAGGAACCTATGGATAACGTTTATGTTGGCATTGTTCCGCAAAGTGCAGCATTCAGTGGTCTTGGTGATCTTGAGGCGCAGCTTGGCGAGGAATTGAAACAGAAATTGACAGCGCTGGGTGAGAATTCAGGTGTACCTTCCGGGCATCTGCATATCCTGAATGGCTCACCGGCACATGAGATTCACCGTTTCGCCGAAGAAAATGACGTTCAGTTGATTGTTATCGGCACACATGGTCAAAAAGGCCTGCAATTATTGCTGGGCTCAACGGCAAACGCCGTGCTGCATGGTGCTGGCTGTGATGTTTTATCCGTCAGGGTTGGCGCTACTCAGTAAGAAACCCGTATAAGGAATCCCGGGGTAACACTCAGGAAAGCAAAATCCTGAGGGTTGTC
>PVMK01114784.1_pt1 | contig 10830 bp, 11 predicted proteins | sample 1853481 | NCBI WGS metagenome assembly PVMK01 (sample SAMN08533507, study PRJNA380276) | Marine sediment metagenome, whole genome shotgun sequencing project. | reverse complement strand
TCTGTTGTCTGTTGTCTGTTGTTTGTTGTCTGTTGTTTGTTGTCTGTTGTTTGTTGTCTATTGTCTGTACTCGCATTCCTCCTGAAACACGCAATCCTTACAAACAGGCGATTTTCTGCAGACCTGCTTCGCGTGCTCGACGATGAGCGCATGAAACCGCTTGTAAAGAGGAACATCGACGGGCAAATGGGACTCGAAAAACTGCTGGACCTCCTGGTAGCTCGCCTTGCAGCTCAGAAATCCGTATCGAGAAAAGATCCGTCGCGTATACGCGTCCACTACAAAGTGGGACCGGTCGCAGGCATAAAGAAGAATCGAGTCGGCCGTCTCGGGCCCAATCCCGGGAACGGAGAGAAGCTCCTCCCGTCGAACCTCGCTGTAGAAATCACCCGGGTAAGCCAGAATGAACTGGGCAATTCCTTTTAAGCGCTTCGCTTTTTGTCGGTAGAATCCTGCTGAACGAATGGTGTCCTCCAGAAAGGCCTGAGGACAACCTTCGATGCGATCGGCTTCTACCAGATGCGCCTCAATCATCCTCCGCAGGGCCTTTTCTACGTTCTTCCAGTTGACATTTTGGGTAAGAATCGCACCCACCACGACTTCAAGACGCCGAGGCTTGAATTTCCCACTGAGCGGCCATTCCCCATTGGGCCAGCCTTTGGGTGAGGGATAGGCCTTCTCGAGGGTTTGGCAGATCTTGATCAGAGAAGGAGGGTTCCCCATTGTGAGTGGGTCAGCTGGATGAATCCGTCTCAGAACCACCCGACTGAGCGACGACACGCAGGTGGGCTTGTCGGGATTCATCGGCTTTTGACTGTTCGTCTGAAGGATAAGCGATCCGCTGGTGACCGACACTTTTCAAGATATCCGTCACAAGGTCAATGATCTTTTGTAACTCTCCGATGGTGAGGCCGGATTCATCGAGCTCTCCCTGTTCCAACTTCCCGTAAGCTATTCGATTGACCAGCTTGCCAACTTCTTCCTGATCGCGGCTCTTGAGGACGCGACAGGCGGCCTCACAGGAATCCACGATCATGAGAAGGCCTGACTCCTTGCTTTGAGGCTTAGGCCCGGAATATTTGAAAACCCGTTCTGACTTGATTTGTGATTCCTGTTGTCTCGATTTGTAGTAGAAAAATTCGATCGTGGAGGTCCCATGGTGTTCTGGAATGAAATCCTCAACCGGCCCGGGCAACCCGATCCGTCTAGCCAGTCGGATTCCCAGGCTCACATGAGAGCGAATCACGGCCGCTGAAGCAACCGGTCCGAGTTCATCATGCTGATCTTCATCTCCTACCTGATTTTCAATAAAATACAGAGGATTAAACATCTTACCGATGTCATGATAGTAGGCCCCGACGCGAACCAGTAGGGCATTGACACCAATCTCATTGGCCACCCTTCCCGCGATACTGGCCACCGCCATGGTGTGCTGGTAGGTACCCGGCGCCTTCAGGAAAAGCTCACTCAGGACCGGGGTGTTGAGATCCAGAAGCTCCATTAAACGAAACGGGGAGGCGAAATCGAACAGTCTCTCAAAAGCGGGAAGAGTCATCAGGATGAGAAAACCCGCCACAACGCCGTTACTGAGACTGGCCACGGCATCGGGAAGAACAGAAGAAAGCTGGTAACCGTTCAAGATGGCCTGGCACAGGAACATCACACCCATCACCAGACCAACCAACAGGGATGCGAACATCAGTTCATCGCGCCTGCGAGCCTGTCGCACCCAACTTCCGCTGACCAGGCCTCCGGAGAGTAAAACCAGGAAAAGACCAAAATCAAAGGGCGCCTGCAGGAAAACAAAGATCAGGGTAATAAGCATCGTCAAAGGAACAAGACGCCGGTTCACGAAAACCGTGATCACCATTCCGGCCCATGGTAAAGGAATGAGATAGGGTGAAAACATCCCGTAAAACAGCGAGATCCTGGCACACACCAGCACGATCAGAATGGTCAGATAAATCAGGATGAGATTCTTGTTCTTTTCTGTACCGGTGGGATAGAGAATGTTGATGTGGTAAAGCAGAATGAAAATAAAGATACTCAAAATGAGTAACGTGCCCAGGACTTGTCCTGGAGCGATGTTGAACCGATTCCCTACGGCTTCTTCGACCAGTACCCGGTCCGAGTCCGTGATGCGCTTTCCCTTCGGAATCAGAAGCTCGTGACGCTCCAATGACCTCCCCTGTGCCTGAAAGTCGGCAGGAGCCCGGTAGTCGATCCAGGCCACACTTCCCGTGTCTGGGGGAGTGTACGGGTAGATGAGATTTGCAAAAAAAATGATCAAAAAGGCACAGGGGATGAACAGAGAAGTGGATATCCAAGCTACGTAGGGAATCCCGAACAAAGAAGGACGGGCAGGAACGAGTTCCTCTTCACGCAGCTCCTGGTCGGGCAAAGCCTGCTCTCCCAGATCCCTGTGAGCTCTATTCTCCAGTCTTTGGATCACTCCCTGGGCCGATTCGAGGCGCCTCTTGTGAAGAAGACGTATCAGACCCAGAATCGCCCCAAAGACGGCGACGCTCATTAAAATGGCGAACGAGTAGGTGTAGATCCCAGTCACAACCCTTCTATTTTAGCATTTTGAGGTGCGTCGGAAGGGGTGAAGTGGGCTTCGCCCGCGTTCCAGGTTCCAGGTTTCAAGTTCCAGTAATCTCCTAACTCCTAATCTGTGGTCAGTTGTCGAAGTTGTTTTGAACTTGGAATTTGAGATTTTGAATTGGTTTGGAATTTGGGATTTTGAATTTGGTATTTCCGCTGACCGCTGTCAGCGGTCAGCTGTCAGCTGTCTCCAGCTTCCCGCTCCAACGCAGCTGAAACCAACCCATGAGAAAGGAAAGCAAGATGCCCAACTGGAGAGCGGTGGTTTCCAGGGTGGCCCGGACTTCCAAAATTGAAAACCTGAACATCCACTCCAGTGGGGTCTCCTTGATCCAGCCGATGGTCTGCAGTTCTCGCACTCCATAACCCGCAAAAACGAAGGCCAGCACCCCCAGAAGGACTCCGGTGATGGCAAAAAAGGGGCGGAGCGGAATGCGGAGACCTACCTTGAACATGAGAAAAACAAGCGAAAATAAAATGAGGGTGCCCAACACTAAACCCATGACAATGGCGCCTTCGGCGCCTTCGCTTCTCATCCACAGCGCTTCATAAAAGAGAATCGTCTCCACCGCTTCCCGATAAACGACCAGAAAGGCCACCGAGGCAAGGGCCAGGCCACTCCCTGTCCCCATCGCGTGCTCGGCTTTTTGTCGAATGTATTCCTTCCAATTGCGAACGTCGACCTGGCGAATCGCCCAAAAACTCACCGAAAACAGGACCGCGGCAGCCAGCAAAGAGGTCATCCCCTCGAGAGCTTCCTGCTCAAGAGGAGAGATCCCCAGAGCAAACTGAATCACCCACCAGGTGAGGATACCCACCACAACGGCGCCGACGACACCCATGACAACGTATTTTTGAAGTTCGCGGTAACCAGCCGCTGCTAGATACGTCAACATCACCGCTAAAAGAAGCGCTGCCTCCATGCCTTCTCGTAAAATAATGGCCAGAGATTGCACAAAGGCAAAACTCGAGGAAGCCTCCGAATCGCCGAGCGTTTGCCCCGCAAGCTTCATCAGTTCCTGCACGGATTGACAGCGGGCATTCACTGCCTCCACGGAAGCACCATTACTCAAATCCATACGATAACGTGCGAACTGGGTTTCCAACTCCACGGTGAGACCGCGATCCTCCTGAGCCAGTGCAGGTTCTATGGGTTCCACGCCTTCCAGGTAAGCATCCAGGGCCAACTTGAGGGCCAGATCAACCCTCCCCTGCTCATAGGCTTCGCTGCTCTGCTGGAGCTTTTGCCCTGCCAACACCAGAAGATCCTGCAAAGAGGCACCGGGAGGATTTTCTCGATAGTAATCAATGTAGGCCACTTGGGCTTCGACTCCACTGTTGGCCAGTTGGCCAAGCAGTTCTTCGTTGGAGTGGACAGCCAGGTTCTTCAAGGTTACCGGGAGAAGAGTGCTGGGAGGAACGGGATTGAAGCCCTTGCGAAGGGTCATGATGAAAAAGGCGATGTCCCAACGTTCCTGATCACTGAGCGACTCCAGGTGGGAAGGCATTTCCGTACCCTCCACGCCAAAAGTGAGGGCATTGAAGAGCTGATGAGGAGCCAGCTGATTCATGCGCGGATCCTGAAAAGAGCGGGGAGGAGGATCTAACTCCGCTGCCGAGGGTCCCTTTCCGTCGCCGTCCAGACCATGACACTTCGCACAATGCTCTACAAAGAGTCTCTTGCCTCTCGACAAATTGGGGACAACGGCTGGGTAGGAGATCACGTTCAAGTGCTCGGAAAACCTGGGAAGAAGGCTCAAGGTGAGGCCTCGAACTTCGCTCCACTCTCGCTTTTCTTCGATCAATCGACGAATGTTTTCCAGCTCGGTGAGGATCTCCTGAGGAGGACCGAGTTGACGAGACTCCTCCAACAAAAGCTGACTAAAGTCCAACATCTCCTGGTACTCAAATTCGCTGATGACCTGCCCCGATTCCACGGCAGCACCGTAATCCGTTCCCAGGTATTGAAGGAGAAATATAAGCTTTTCAGGTTCAATGCGCTCAGAATCCTGGCCCAAGGAGTCGGGCAAACTCGATCCTGCCCTGGCCGGACTTCGAGCCGGAACAAAAAGGAGCATCAGGCCGATCAACACGGGGAGCAAGGTCAGGAAAAGTAGCAGGCGTCTGGTCAACTTCATCGCAGTGAGATTCTCTTTGAGATTCTAATTGAAATCGAATTTCAATTTCATAATGAAGCTTAGCACCCCCAGGACTGGGTTTCAAGGGGGGTATGAGTTAGGGGGAATTCGAATTCCCGCTTGAGGTGTTCATGGCGACACGCTCGGAAAGATCGCTCCACAGGACCAGATACTCATCGAGCAACAGGTGATTGCCGCTCGACTCCACGTCCCCTTCAGTATCTTTGTACTGAAAATAGTACAGGGTGTAGGAATCGGTGGCATACAATCCACCGCTCCGTTGATAACTGACCCGGCTGTCATATTCACCGAGGCGCTCTTCCGACTGGTTAAAAACCGGAAGGCCGTCCAATATGGTTTCAGGAACCACTCGTACCAAATTGTTGGTTAGAGGAATGTAGAGTTCCTCCTTGTCGGTTCGAAAGATCTCTTCAAATTTAAGTTCGCACGCCATCCCTTGAAGCTCTTCACTCAAACCCGTCAGGACTTCATCGACCTGCTCCCACCTTGCCCTTTGAGGAGAACCCCGGGTCTTGAGATTGACGGGCAGGCTCTTTTCTCTAAGAACAGTCGCACAACTCTCTTGGCCATGAAGGAAGGGGGCAATCTGAGCCAGGGCCAGCACCAAACATCCGCACCAGAGATAGGCTAATGTTCTTTTCATGGAGGGCCTCGCCTCATCCCGGAAGTTTATCACGGGGAAATTGTTTTATCTTTTACTCTTGGCATGGACCCACTCAACGACAGCCTCAACATTTTCCACCGGGGTTTCAGGCAGGATCCCGTGTCCCAGGTTAAAGATATGCCCAGGACGCCCGTCCGCCTGTTCCAGGACCTGGTCCACTTTTTCTTCCAAATAAGTCGGTGGTGCAAACAGGGCCACGGGGTCCAGGTTTCCCTGAATGGGGGTGTTGCTTCCTAAGCGGCTCCGGGCTTCCTTCAAGCTGATCCGCCAGTCCACTCCCATCACCGTCCCTCCCGCCTCCTTCATCAGTTCCAGAAGCGTTGCCGTTCCCGTACCGAAATGAAGCAAGGGAACCGAGTAGGGCTTCAGGCGCGCAAAGATCTTCTGGGAATAGGGCAGAACATAGCGTCGATAATCTTCCGGCTCGAGACAACCGACCCAGCTGTCAAACAGCTGGATGGCCTGAGCTCCGGCCTCGATCTGCGCAGTGAGGTAGCGTGCCATGACTTCTGAAGCCGTCTCCATAAGTCGTTGCCAGGCCTCCGGGTGGGAATACATGAGTTGCTTGGTATGAAGAAAATTCCTGGAGTATCCACCTTCAATCATGTAGCTGGCCACGGTAAAAGGGGCTCCAGCGAACCCGATCAAAGCGATCTTCGGGTCCAACTCGCTGCGCACTAGCCCGAGGGTCTCCAACACACACTTGAGATCCTCCTCCGGATCACCGACATGAAGCTTTGCCACATCTTCGGGACTTCGAACAGGATGGTGGATCACGGGTCCTTGACCCTTCACAAAATCAAAACCGACGCCCATACTCTTGAGGGGTAGCAGAATATCGGCAAAGACAATCGCCGCATCCAAGTCAAAACGGCGGATCGGCTGCAGGGTCACCTCTTTAGCCAGGTCGGGCTGGGTACAGAGCTCCAGGAGAGTGTGTTTCTCCCGAAGTTTTAGATACTCCTGCATATAACGACCGGCCTGGCGCATAAACCAGATCGGCGTGCAATCCACCTCCTCGCCCCGGCAGGCTTTCAAAAATCGCGAATCATTCTCTGTCATGCGGCCTCATCCTACTCGATTTTGGTCTTCCACACAGAATTGACCTGTTCCCCTTCCACCTCCTGGAAGGTGGGGACCTGGACTTGCAGACGGAAATCCGGGATAATGTATCATTAGAGTAACTTACATACGAATAAGCCGCGTGGTGGGGGTTGACAAATCCTCCGCAACTGCTCTAGAGTAACCACCGTGATGGAAAGCATGAGTTTGAACAGCATCCCCCGGACAGCTTGCATCTGTTGTTGTAGCAATATTGTGTCCAGGGAGCGATGCCTGCTGACGGCTCTCCATCGTATGGAATAATTCCGAAACGATTTTGAGATCCGAAAGGCCCGCAGGGTTGCTCCTGCGGGCTTTTTTTTTGCGTTGGCGCAAGAGTCTTAGTTTTTTTGGAGATCAGCTATGCAATTACCGATTCTGTCACCACCTGATGAGCTTACCATCGGAGAGGAAAGTTCAACCGAACAGCTCATCGAATGGACCTTAGCGCGATTTTCTCACCAGAGACTGGTCCTCACGACGGGTTTTGGAATGGAGGGCTGCGCGTTGATTGAGATGTATGCTGCTCATCGGAAGCCCTTGGACGTAATCTACCTGGACACGATGTTTTTCTTTCAGGAAACCTACAGCCTGATCGACAAATTGAAGAGCCGCCACCCGCACCTCAATTTCATCAATCGAGGAACCACGCTGACCTCTGAAGAACAGGAGCTGCAGCATGGGCCCCAGTTATGGAAAAAGAACCCTGACCTGTGTTGCCAATTACGCAAGGTCGACCCCATGCGGGAAACATTGCGAGACATCGATGTTTGGATAACGGGGGTGCGGCGCAGTCAAGCTCCCAGCCGAGCCGGGGTACAGGTGGTGGAATGGAATTGGAAGTATCAGGTGCTCAAGATCAGTCCTTTGGCCAAGTGGTCCCGGAAAAGCATTCGCGATTTCGTCGAGTCTCACCAAGTTCCTTACAACGAGCTGCATGACAAGGGCTACCCCAGTGTCGGTTGCACACATTGCACTCGTGCGGTCCCCGGATTATCAGAAGATCGCTATTCCCGAGAGGGAAGATGGGCAGGGACGGAAAAGACGGAATGCGGATTGCATACCTAACCCACCCGAGTCCTCTCACATGCCGATAGACCCAGAGAAAGGTACGGTGATCCTGGCTGCTCATGGGTCCAGACGCGAGCCTGTTGCCAATGCCATTGTTCAGGAGCATGCCCGCAGGCTCCAAGAAGAGTTTGGTTGGGAAACAGTCAAGGCCACTTTTAGACAGGGGACACCCACTTACGGTGAAGTCCTCGACTCGCTTTCAGTTGATGAGGTCACTGTCGTTCCCTTTTTTGCCGCGGACGGTTATTATGCGACAACCGTGCTGCCCCGGGAACTGTCCTTAAATCAACGGTACCCGCAGATGCGTGTGCGCTCACGGAGGCAGTGGGAAACCATCCCAGGATTCCCCCCTTGGTGGATCAAAGAGTGAGACGACTTATGCAGCAGTTCCATCTGAGTGCGGAGCAGACGGCTCTGATCGTGGTCGGTCACGGTACACGCCGTCATGCATTGAGCAGTGCCAGCACACGGGCCTTGGTGGAAGAGTTGAGAAAATTCGGAGTCTGTTCCGAAGTCCATCCAGCTTTTCTCGATGAACCGCCCCAGCTGGAAGAGGTCTTCCGGGCACTTTCGCGGCCCCAGGCTGTGATTTTCCCTTTCTTTATGGGAAGCAGTTATCATGTCCTGCAAGACCTTCCCAGACGTCTGGGCATGGAGAATCTGGTGGATACTCCATTTCCGGCCCAGGCGACCCGGGCAGGGCGACAGGTGGTCTTCGATCGGGCTATCGGCTCAGATGAGGGTATGACCTCCATCATCGCTGAGCTGGCTGCTCACGGCCGGAGTGCACAGGAGTAAGGATTATGGAAATGAGTACGGGAACCGTTTATCTGGTGGGCGCCGGTCCGGGCGATCCCGATTTGATTACCGTCAAGGGACTGGAGCTGTTGCGTCGGGCAGGAGTGGTCGTTTACGACCGCCTGATCCCACGGGAGCTGTTATTGCAGTGCCATCGCGGAGCTGAGTTGATCCATGTGGGCAAGAAACCCGGCAGGCCCTCGATTGCTCAAGAACAAATCAATCGAATGCTCATCGATGGAGCCCTGCAAGGGAAATTAGTCGTTCGTTTGAAGGGCGGAGATCCTTTCGTCTTTGGCCGAGGGGGTGAAGAGCAGAACGCCTGTCAGAAGGCCGGGGTACACTGCGTCGTCGTGCCTGGCGTCAGTAGCGCTTTGGCTGCACCGGCAGCGGTTGGGATTCCGGTGACTTATCGCCAAAAGAGTCGCCACTTCGTGGTGGTCACGGGCCACAGCAATGGAGAAGGAGACCCTCTGGACTATTCCGCTCTGGCCTCGATCGATACCATTGTCATTCTGATGGGCCGTTCAAAATTGGTCGAATTCTGCGAGTCTCTCATGATAGCCGGGAAGGATCCCGCCACACCTGCTGCTTGCGTGGAATGGGCAACAACCCAAAAGCAAAAGCTGAGCACCGGATCTCTGCAGTCGATTGCGGCCTTGGTTGAGCAGGACAAGCTGCAGCCGCCTGTGGTCACCATTGTAGGAGAGGTCGCCGCTCTGGCGGCAACTTCTGACTCCTTTGCCCGCGAGTGCTGGCAGCTTGCAGACCCGGCTCATCGTGGAGACCACCCATGGCTGAGCTGACAAAGCTTCCCTACAAGGAACTTCTGGCACGCATTGGCAATACCCCTCTGGTGGAAATTCGAAAGATCTTCCATTCGGAGAAGATTCGTATCTTCGCCAAGCTGGAATGGTTTAATCCGGGGGGCTCGGTCAAGGATCGTCCCGCCTACAATATGATCCGCAAAGCAGAGGAAACAGGAGAACTGACCCCGGAGAAGGTCATTGCCGATTCCACCAGTGGCAATACCGGCATCGCCTATGCTTTGATCGCAGCAGCAAAGGGATATAAGATTTTACTGGCCATGCCGGCTAATGCCAGTGTGGAGCGAAAAAAGATCTTGCAAGCTTACGGGGCAGAATTATTGTTCACCGACCCCCTGCAGGGATCCGATGGTTCGATCCTGGCCATTCGGGAGATTTACGAGAAGTCTCCCCAGAAGTATTTTTACCCGGACCAGTACAGCAATGATGCCAACTGGGAAGCTCACTACAACACCACAGCACCGGAGATCTATGAGGAAACCCACCAGCAGATCACCCATTTTGTGGCGGGCTTGGGAACCAGCGGGACATTCGTGGGAACGACTCGGCGATTGAAGGAGTTCAATCCCGAAATCAAGGGCATTTCCTTTATGCCCGATTCCCCGTTTCACGGTCTGGAAGGTCTCAAACATATGTCTTCTTCCATCGTTCCCAGAATTTATGATCCGAGTGTGGCGGATGAAAATCTGGGAATCTCCACCGAAGAATCACAGAAAATGGTCATTCGGCTGGCTCGTGAAGAAGGCCTTTTTGCCGGCCTATCCTCTGGTGCGGCCATGGTGGCAGCCCTGAAGGTGGCAGAGAACATTGATCGGGGAACCATTGTCACCATGTTCCCGGACAGTGGCGATAAATATCTTTCCGAAGAGTTTTGGAACACACTATGATCCGACTAAAATCAGCGGATATTGAGGAAATCAAACAAATTGCTCAGAAAACGTATCCTCACGAATGTTGTGGAGTGATGGTGGGATCCGTTGAAAATGGCGTCAAGACGGTCACCCAGCTCATTCCCGCAGAGAATCAGCGCACCGACAGTCCGGCCAATCGGTATCTCATTACCCCGGATTTACTCAATGAGCTGGAGAAGAAACTCAAAGGCACGGATCGGGCCATCGTAGGTTTTTTCCATAGCCATCCGGATGTCCCCGCTCGACCCTCAACCTACGATCAAGACCATGCTTGGCCCTGGTATTCCTATGTGATCGTTTCCGTAAACAGGGGTCAGGCAGGGGAAATTCACAACTGGAAACTCAAAGACGATCGCTCTGCCTTCGATGCAGAGAAAATGGAACTCTTGTAAGTTAAATCGAAAATCATCAAAAGATAACCAGGAGGCAGACGATGTCAGCAACGATCTTTATTCCCACTCCCTTGAGACCCTTCACCGGTGATCAAGAATCTCTGGAACTGGAAGGAAACACGGTCGGGGAAGTTTTGAGGAATTTGGCTGAGCAGTATGGAGATCTAAAGAAACACCTGTTTGATGAAGAGGGGAAATTAAGAAATTTCGTGAATATCTATGTCAACGATGAAGACATTCGCTACCTGGATCGCGAGGAGACGGCAATCCAGGACAAGGACACCATCAGCATTGTCCCCTCCA
>PVMK01126338.1_pt1 | contig 10831 bp, 7 predicted proteins | sample 1853481 | NCBI WGS metagenome assembly PVMK01 (sample SAMN08533507, study PRJNA380276) | Marine sediment metagenome, whole genome shotgun sequencing project. | reverse complement strand
TGGTTAAAACTGCTCCTCTCCAAAGTGCTTTTCGCCTTTTTTCCTGTCTTCACCTTGGAATTAAAGGCATAAGAGACTGTCAATTCAGCAATGGGGCCCTGTCGGAGGTATTCTGTCTCCTGGTAGAATATTTCAACTCCATCAGAGTTAAAAGCACGGGTATTAAGTCCCGTATTGTTTGAGCTGAGAAAATCCAGAACTTTCACTGAGAAATCCCAACCTGCCAGTTTGGCGGGTGAATAGCTCAGGGCCGTATTGGCCATATAGAACAGTTCGTTTCTTCCCTGGGCAGTTACTGTGGCCGACTTCATGTCGAAATCCACTGTGAATTTAAGCGCATCGGTAATTATCAGATTCATATTGCCCTTCAGGCTCCAGTTGGTACTGCTGTTATCCTCCTGATACCCGAAAATATCTGCTTCGACTCTGTAATTGTATAAAGAGCCCCCAAGAAAGAATTTTGCTCGCTTCCCTGCCACAAAATTGGCATTCAGCTCAGCACCAAGTGCGGTGGTATTTCCAGCATTGGTGTATGAGCGAATCAGTACGTTCTCCTCTTCATAAACAGTATTTACCCTGAATATGGCATTGTTTGTTCCGCGATAGAAACCAGTCAGGGTGAAATTTTGCTCTCCCACATCCTGGCCATATGACATCTCCAGGTTGTTTATATATTCAGGCATCAGGGCAGGGTCTCCAACAACGTATACCTCATAGTGCCGCCTGTAAAGAAAGGGAGCCATGTTTTTTGTAGGTGGCCGGCTGATCCTTCGGCTGGCAGCCAGGGTTACTTCGTTCTTTTCTGAGATTTCATAGTTCAAATGCAGGGTAGGGAACCAGTCCAATTGATTGACCTCATAGGTGGACTCCGGGTCCCTTTCAAAAATTGTGAAATAGTCGGGATTCTCAATTTCAAGCAACTGGTCGGTGTACTCCAGACGCAAACCGGCCATAAAACTGAAGTCTCCTGCACTACCCGCATAGTCCACATAGCCGGCGTAGATACCCCGAGTCAGATCAATGGCATTCTCCAGTTCCTCATATGAGCCCCAGCTAGCAGAAACCACATTGAAGGTGTCGTAGGTAAAGGACCCGGTCTGATGCAGATACTGGGGTTGAAATCCCATTCCCAGGGAGTGACCGTTGTTTAGCTCTTTTTCATAATCAATGGAGAGTCTTATGCCGTCCAGAGGTGTATCGTCGGCCTGTTTGAAGTGCTCCTCAAGGTCTCCGACGGTTTCTGTCTCCGGATCAAAGTCGTAATTCAGGTTGTCCAGTTCCCTGCTTAATCCGGCGTGCTCATAAAGGGCCGAGAGTTTTAATGTGGAAGATTCACTAAGATCTTTCGAATAATCAAAGCTGGCCACATGGGAGATTCCGTACCTGTTGTCTGTATTGGGATTATAGATCCAGTCTTCATCAACAGGGACACCTTCTATGGGATTCTTGTCAGCATCCCCGTAGAAATTGTTGTAGACATAAAAGGCAGATCGGCCTTCGGTTCGGTTTCCGTAATAGTAAGATCCCGAGAGTAAAGCCCCTCCAACTGTTTCATAATCAAAACCAGCCGTGGCCGAATAATTATCAAACCATTCGGGCCGCTCCCCGCTGGCAACCATGTGATAATAAGATCCATTCTCCTGCAGAAGACGGGCATCTCCTGTTCTACGGCCATTCACATTCCGGTGGTTATAGTATAAGCTGCCATATAAAGAGAGTCGTTCTTTTGTGTAATTCAGGTTCAATCCTCCGCCATACCTGTTGTCGTTCTGGTAGTATCCATCGTAAGGTGTGGTGAAATTGCCCCATGGAGCGCCGCCCATAAGGATATTCGCGGATACAGAGAGTCCTTCCTGACCTTTGGTTTTTGTAATGATATTGATGATCCCTCCCTTTCCCTGTGCATCATACTTAGCTGTAGGTACATTAATGACTTCAATGCTCACAATGGCATCGCCTGATATTTGAGACAGAAGCATAGAAGGATCCATCAGTGTGGCTTTTCCGTTGAGGTAAACCATAAAATCAGAAGTTCCCCTCACAGACACTATCCCATCCGGACTCACAGAAACTGAAGGGAGTTTATTAAGAATATCTGTGGCCGTTCCGCCTTTAGCTGTTTCAAAGTCAGCTGCCCTGTATACTTTTCGGTCAATCTTCGTAGTTGAAGTTTGAGCCATGGCCCGTACCTCAACCTCCTGGAGGGCTACTTTTGAAATCCCCAGCGTTATGGTACCCATATCCACATGTCGGTCCTGGTCACTTATTTCAATATACCTGGAGGAATCGGTCTCGTAACCAATGAATGAGATCATCATTTGATATCGGCCCAAGGCGAGATTCTCAATTATAAATTTACCGCTATTGTCTGAAACGGTCCCTTTCACAGGTGTTCCACTGTTGATGTCCAGGACAGCAATGCTTGCATATGGGATGCTCTCACTGGATTCTCCATCAACCACTAATCCCTTAATTTCTCCTTTTTGTGCTAAAAGGTTCGCGTTCTCCAATGACAGAAGCGTCAACAGCAGAAAGAAGTATTTCATCATTATTGTTTCATTTATTTAGTGCAAAACTTACATTATAACATGTTTGCCTTGGAATGGTTCTACATTTTTGGAAAGAAAGATAAGTTCAAAGTCTAGAACATATACTTCGTGGTCATCTTGATGAGTGTGTCCCCTGATACTTCAAACAACCATTCGCTGAAATCTTTTGGCCCGAATTTGCCTATGGCATCATTTGAAAACCCGAAGCCTTCTTTGGGGATTCCGATAAAATTGGTGTCCAGCTCCTCATTTCTGTTTTCATCGTGAAAATATCTGATTGCATAGTGATCATTCTTTAAATCCTTAAAGATGATTGTGCATTTATTGTCAGCGATTTCGCAGGTTTTGTCCATCACAGGTTCTTCATTTTTATCCATCAGATCCACTATGACCACTCCTTTGTTACTCTCCAGGTTGACGATCTCAACGGTCAGCATTGACTGAGCATTTATATATGTCAAGGGGGCAGTGATCAGGCAGATGGCAATTATTCCTATAGCTTTTCGCATTGTATTATTCCTTAATGTATTTCGAAAGGGAGTATCCTTTCTTTATGGGGATGAATTTTGAGATTCGTGGGCTTATGGCCTCTTCGGGACAATTATAGATGCATCTCATACACATGCTGCAGTTAAATCCAAAACCTGGCTTCCCATTGCTTTTTTGCTTTATATTTTTTTCAGGACAGTTGGTCCAGCAGGTACCGCAAGAGGTACAGTTCTTGTTGGCGTGGAGTTCAAGACCAAATAATCGTGCTGCAGGTGATTCTGCCTTACCCAGGGAATTCAGAATTTTAGATTTGATTTTTACTGCTCGAATGGTGGGTTTCTTTTCATTGATGCGGCGACTGATATCTGCAATCTTTTTTTCTGATTCTGCGATTAGTTTCAGATTCAATTCATCTGGGAAATTCATGATAAAGGTCAATGGCATGGCCAACATTTCATCAACAACAATTGTATAATCCTTTTTCCTCAGGGATTTTCGTAAATCAGATGAAACGGCCCCATTCACCCAGGTGGTATTACAGCCAACAGATAACAAGCTTATATGTTTGTAGAGACCGGGAGGCAGAGATTTTACAAATCTCTTTACCGTTCTGGGTGCATTAAACCCATGGACCGGATAAAGAAGGATCAGGTGCTGGTCCCGGGATAGCTGATTGGGATCTGTGAATTCAAGCGGTAGAATATTTTCTATCGGACTCTGTAATTCTGCAGCCAATAATTTAGCAAGATGAAATGCATTGCCCGTGGGGCTGAAATAGATGATGGTATACATAGGGAATCCAGACTGCGAGATTGCTTATTTCGGGCAAAAGTGCACAATTTCTCCGATCAAAAGAAATATTATATAACAACACCCCTTTTTCATGAACTTAATGAGGCTATTGCTCATAACATAACACTATGTTCTTTTAGTCATGCCTGAGTGCCTCGGCCGGATTCATGTTGGCGGCCCGCCATCCCTGGAAGATTACGGTTAGCATAGCGATAATAAGAGCCAACAGAGAGGATAGAAGGAATAGGTGAAGACCCAGGTTTATCCGAATGGGGAAATCCATCAGCCAGTTTCGCATAAAGTACCAGGCCACTGGCCAGGCGATCAGATTGGCAATTAAAACCAGGAGAGAGAACTCATTGGAAATAAGCAGGATAATCCGCCCTACGCTTGAGCCAGATACCTTTCGGATACCGATCTCACGGGTACGCTGCTCAACAGAGAAGGATGCAAGACCGAGGATTCCCAGTGAAGCAATCAGGATGGCCAGCAAAGCGAAGATTACGAACAGGCGTAAGAACCGCTGTTCGGTCAGGTAGAGGGCTTCGATCTCATCTTCATAAAAACTATAATCGAACTCCCCTTCAGGATCCACATTCAGGTATTCTGATTCCAGGGAAGCCAGGGTTCCTTCCATGTTTTCCTTACCAATCTTGATTGACATCCAGTTGATCCAGAAATTGTCCACGAAAAAGCAGACCGGTTGGATGGTATTGTGGACCGATTCGAAATGAAAATCTTCTGCCACACCCACCACAATACCACGGCGGGTTTTCCAGTTGTTTGTTTCGGGATCGAGGGTGGATGTCTGGAACCATTTGCCTATGGGGTCCTCCCAGCCGATATCTTTCACGGCTGTCTCGTTGAGGATGAAGCTGGATACCGAATCCAATCCAAAATCATTGGAGAAACTACGTCCCGCAACAATGCGGTTTTCCAGGGTTTCGAAAAAATCAAAATCCACAGTAACGATCTTAATGGATTTTCCGGCATCTTCCGGAAGGCCTTCTGCCGTATATCCCAGGTTACTGGTGAGTCTTCCGGCAGGGCGTTTATTGGAGCTGGTCACATGCAGGACCTGCGGATTTTTCATGGCCTCCTGCTTAAAAGTCTCATAACCACTATCCGGACGCGGTGCAAGCACTACCTGTTCTGGATTGATGCCAAGATCCATGTTACTAAGGTGGTTCCATTGGGAATAAATAACCAGGGTAGAAATGATCAGGGCGATGGAGATGCTGAATTGCAGGACCACCAGTATCTTTCTCAAAGTGAAGCCTGACTTTCCTGTTCTTGTATCCCCATAGAGTACCCTGAGCGGACGAAAAGAAGCAAGCACGAAAGAGGGGTAGGAACCTGCCAAAATGCCAATGGCAAAGGTAGCTGCCAGGAGCATCAGCATGACATTCCAACTAAGTAAATAAGAAAGCTCAAAAGATTTCCCGGAGACTGTATTAAAAATGGGAAGCAAAAACAGAGCGAGTATCAGGGCGATCAGCATGGCCAAAAACACAAGGCTGACGGATTCGGTGAGGAACTGACGGATTAATTGCTGTCGCTCGCCGCCTGCCAGTTTTCGCAGCCCAACCTCCCTGGCTCTTCTTGCAGACCTGGCTGTTGCCAGGTTCATGTAATTGATGGTGGCAATAAGCAGGATAAATAGCGCGACAATGGAAAACACATAGACAGTTGTCAGATCCCCGTGGGGTTCAAAGTCAAACCGGAGGTCGGATTTCAGGTGGGTGTCGAAGAGGGGTTGCAACCAGTAACGAACAAAATTCGGGGCTTCCTCATCATCAAATATCTCTTTTAGCAGCTCCGGAAACTTGGCTTCGAGATCCTCCTTGGGAAAACCCTCGGGCAGCAGCAGATAATAGGCCACGCTTCCCTCCCCCCAGTTAAACTTCTCCCGGTCGTTGAATAAGTATTCTGCTGTGGACATGGAGACCAACACATCTGGTTTTATATGCGAATTGTCCGGAAAGGTCTTAAACACCCCGGTGATCATGGCCTCACTTTCACCAAGAGATGTGTTGACCTGTAAAGAATTGCCCACAGGATCATCCTCCCCGAAAAATTTATTAGCCACCACATCCGAGATCACACAGGTAAATGGCTCAATCAATGCCGTAGCTGGATCTCCCGCTTCGATCTCAAAGGAGAAGAGATTAAATACATTGGAATCTGCCAGCATAACATTGTCCTCTACAAACTCGATTTCCCCATAACGCAGCGCCATGGGAGAGGAAAAAGAGAGCCTTACCGATTCTTCAATCTCTGGATACCTGTCGGCCAGTTCATCAGCCAGTCTGTAGGGACCAATGGCATGGTTGAACGATTCTCCGTTGGGACTGGTATAGTTAAAAAATAGCCGGTAAATCCTGTCTCCCTTATCATGAAATCGATCATAGCTGAATTCATCTGTTACATACAAAACAATAAGCAGGCAACTCATAATCCCTATGGCAAGACCGGAAATATTAATGAGTGAATAACCCTTTTGCCGGATTATATTCCTGAATGCGATTCGCAGGTAATTTTTTAACATAGGAATAGATTTTCTAAGGCCTCCTGGTCAAAGACGAACGAAACCATTGTGTTGTTACAGGATTTCAAATATAGGAATTCTCCGTAGGAAATATCTGATTCTCAGGTTTAGCTATTCAGGCAGATTGAGTCGTACCAGAAAGTCCTCAAAACGAGGGTCTTTTCGCAAAGTTTGGTACTCATCCATCACAGCTGCCCAGGCGGTAAAGGCGTGATGGGGTTCATAATTTAACCACTTATACGCCTCATCCATTCTACCCAGGGCTGCATTGATGGTCATCAATCCAAAGGCATTCCAACCATTGACACTGACATTTTCAAGCTGATGCAATAGCTCTTCGGCCTCTTCAATCCGGCCGGTAGTTGCATAGGTGTAAGCCAGGGCCCAGGACCAGTAGGGGTGCAACTCCATCAGTTTCTTATGTGCTTCAATGGCCTTTTCTTCCTGGCCTGCATATAGATAGGCCATGCCCAATACATAGTAACCTGATGAATAATCCTCCTGCATATCAAGAGATTCCAGGGCGGCCTCTATGGCTTCTTCATGTTGTCCATTATAGTAGTATAATGTTCCCAGCCATGCTGTGTGCAATGGATTGAAAGGATCATACTTTTGTGCCAGTTTATGTTCTAAAATTGCTTCATCCAGGTGACCAAAAAGATAAAGCGCCCAGGCATAATGGTAATGGACAATGGCAAGATTTGGATTGATACTCAGGGCTTTCAGGAAATATTCCTCTGCGAGGTCGAATTTCCAGATGTTATAGAGGTATACCTCGGCAAGAGCTGCATATACCTCAGCCATGGTTGAATCAAGCTTGAAAGCCTGAGAAGCTGCCGCTTCTGCTTTGGTAAGTGCATCGCCAGGATCCAGGGGGCCATGTGCGATTTCTAGATAACCCAGGGCAAGCCCGGCATAGGCAAATGGCTCTGCAGGATCCAAGCTCACAGCCTGATGAAGGTATTCCAATCCCTTTTCTAAACCTTCTGGTGTAAGCTCGTTCAGATGATACATGCCCCTTAGATAGGCTTTGTACGACTCAGGATTCACTTCCCTTGAATTAGATAATAGATCTGTTTCATCAGGAGTTAGTCCCAGGTCTACCTTCATTGCGATCTGTTCCGCAAGGTCACTGTAAAATTTAAGGATGTGAGTAAAATCTGTGATGGCAGTTTCTGCCCAAACCACACTCTCTTCGGGATTGACCTGGATCAGTCTTAACTGAATGGAAACAGAGTCGGCTGAAGCCACTACCGATGCTTCCACCAGGTATTCAACATTGATTTCCCTGGCAATTTCTGCCACTGGCTTATCCTGGTGCTTAAAGGCATCCACTGTGCTCCGGGAGATGATTCGAAATGGCCTGTACTGGCTAATTTTGGAGAGTTCATGAATCAATGCTTCGTGTTGACCTGAGATTAACCAATCCTGATCAGAATTTCCTGAAAAGTTTGTGAATGGTAATACGGCCAGTGACACTTCGGGACGGTCAAAAGCATTTTGAGAACCGGATAAGCGGCTGGAGTCTCCATCATTGTGCCTGTAGACAAACCTGACTGCAGAAAAAAGCACCAAAACCACCACCAGAATGGCTGGAATTGAAAACCAGGGCCGTTTCCAAAGAATCCTGGACAAGTGCATGTCTTTTTCATCCTTCGTTTCTTTGTCCCGGCTGAAATACCAGGTTAGAAAAAGGGCCAACGGCAATCCGATGATCATAACTATGAGCAAAATATCCCTGAATCTTTCAGTAAGGCTATAGTTGTTTATGAAGTAATCCGTCATTTCAAGTGCAATCCATCCTACGCTAATGTAAACTAGTAGCGTATGAGCAATGGGGCTCGAAACAAACCTGTTGATGTTCTTTTTATCGGCCATCCGGTATAGTTTAAAATAATTATGATGAGGGTAGAGGGATAGGGCAGGTTAAATGTATGGTATTCAGACATCAAAGTCAAGTTTAGAGCCCTTGAATAGCCGTTCATTGATCGGACATTTTTTGGATAGTTTAGAAGCTTGTGGAGTAACAAATGACTCATGTATCCTATTTGAGCCAGGATGAAGATTCTCCCCTTGTGATTAAATCAGCGTGATATTCTATATTTATTGGGATATTGTGATGTCCCATATGGCTCATTGATTCGAACTATAAATTGTCTTAGATTAATTTTGTAAACCTAGTTTCCATGAACATCGAAGAAATCAGAGAATATTGCCTGGCCAAACCAGGGGTCACCGAAGGATTCCCCTTTGATTCGACCACCCTGGTATTTAAGGTGATGAATAAGATGTATGCTCTGACTGGTCTTGACGGAGATCCTCCCTTTGTAAACCTGAAGTGTGATCCCGACCGGGCCGTCGAACTACGCGGCCGCTACGAGGCAATCCAGCCCGGATGGCACATGAACAAGCAGCAATGGAACTCTATATATTATACTGGCAACATTCCAGCCGAACTGGTCCGGGAACTTATTGACCACTCCTATGCGTTGGTCGTGGATGGACTAAAGAAAGCAGATAGGGAGGCACTGGGATCAGAAGAAAGCTAAAACGTCACTACTTTGTCACTGTCAACCACCCAGTTTGTCAGTTCTGCCATTGTACTGATTTCAGTTTTTTCGATTAGCTGAGCATTTTTTAATCCCCTTGCATCAGCACAGGAACCACATATTTTCACCGTGGCTCCTTTAACAATTGCGAATTTCAGCATCCGTTCAATATTATAATAACCATTTGGAGTGGTTTGGTTCGCAACTGCACAGGATGCAGCATCGGCCATTAAAAATATCCTTACTTCGGTATTTTCATGAGCCTTTCCAATTTGGTTTGCCAAACGGAGTGCATTGTATGCTTTTTCTGTTCCATATGGAGCGTCATTGATGATAATCAGAATTTTTTGCATTTGTAATGGTTTAAAATAATTCAAGCTGTTTTTTTTCGGATTGCTAAAAGCAGGAATAATCTTTTCATTTTTAAATTTTAAGGAGGTTAATTCTTATGCAAGTTTTTGAACGGTGTTAGAAATTGCTTCAATAGCAAGGTCAATTTCTTCCCTGGTTGTATATTTTCCGGTGGAAATGCGCACCGTACGTGCCGCGGTCAATAATTTCATATTCATAGCCTTTAGCACCGGGGATATATCAGTAATTCCTGAATGACAAGCTGATCCTGTAGAAATGAAGACATCATTGCCTATTAAGCTAGCCAGTGTATGCCCTTCAACTTTGTCAAAAGCAATGCTTAATGTATTGGGCAAGCTGTTGTTAAGATCGGTATTCACATGTATATGTTTGAGTTTGAGAAGCAACCCTTCCAATAGTTTTTCCCTCATGTCGTACATATTCCGGTAATTCTTTTCAAAATTGCCGGCTGAAATTTCGCAAGCCTTACCTAAGGCAACTATATAAGCAACATTCTCAGTTCCCGGCCTGATACCTTTTTCCTGTCCTGCCCCAAACATCAGGCTCTCAATTTCTATACCCTTTTTGATATACAGTGCGCCAACTCCCTTTGGTGCGTATAGTTTATGACCTGCTATGGTGAGCAAGTCCACTCCAAGCGTCTTCACATTGGAATCTACTTTGCCAACGGATTGTGCTGCATCGGTATGCAATAAAACATTGTTATGCTTTGTTATTTCAGAAATCTCTTTTACAGGCTGAATAGTGCCAACTTCATTATTTGCATGCATAATTGAGACAAGCACAGTATCCGGTCGAATAGCAGTTTCAACATCTTTCGGATCTACTTTCCCGGTCTTATCTACTGGTAACCAGGTAATCTCCCATCCTAAAGCTTCAAGGTGTCTGCAAACATTTGTTACAGCAGGGTGCTCAATTGAAGAAGTAATAATGTGTTTTCCTTTTCCCTGATGGGCTAAGGCAGCCCCCCGGATAGCATGATTATTTGATTCTGTACCCCCGCTTGTAAAAGTTATCTCCTCTGGTCTGGCATTGATCAGTGAAGCTACCTGTTTTCTTGCCCTGCTAATAGCTTCCTGATTATCTCTGCCGATGGTATATGAACTGGATGGATTCCCAAAACCGGACTGAATAAATGGAATCATTTCATTGATAACATCCGGATCAATGGGGGTTGTTGCATTATAATCGAGATATACCGGTTTTCCCATGCGTATTGATTTACAATTAAATCCAGCCGAAACGAATGAGTGTTTTATTTACCTTCAATGCGAAAAGTCCGGCTAGAATAATTAAACCTATCGTGAGCAATGGATTATAGAGTGCATAAACCTGTAATCCCAAAATAATTGATGTGATGACCAGGAAAAGGCAAACAGTTGCCAGCCACTTCCGGCGGACTCTGTAAGGCTTCAATTGAGAAACAAGATTACTGGAAATCTCTGAGTCAGGAGTAATATCCGAAATTAGCAATTCGATTGAGGGTTGCAGACTGAAGTGAACATAAGAAAGTAGTCCCATTAAAGTGAAGA
>PVMK01115924.1_pt1 | contig 10835 bp, 8 predicted proteins | sample 1853481 | NCBI WGS metagenome assembly PVMK01 (sample SAMN08533507, study PRJNA380276) | Marine sediment metagenome, whole genome shotgun sequencing project. | reverse complement strand
TGCTGCTGTTGGCGATTACTGTCCTGTCGCCGCATACCGCCCATTAGGCCGCCGCTGGCTGCGCCGATCGCGGCCCCTTGGCTCGTGTTGCCGGAAATGGCGCCCACGGCCGTCCCGAGCAGCGCGCCACGGACCGCGCCTCTCCCGGCGCCGCCCTGTTGCTCGGGCGCGCGGGTGGTCGCGGTCGGCGTGCGACGCGGATCGAAGCCGGTCCTTTCCGTTGCAAAGCGGTTGCATTGGGCTTCGTCCAGATCCCGCTGGTCGCGGTCTTGCCCGCCGGCGGGATAGAGGAAGAGATCCTGCGCGCTGGCCAACGGCCCGATGGCCAACAGCGCGATCAGGGTGATCCAAAGACGCATTGTTCCCCTCCCTGGTTAGACTCGGCTAAACTTTGATCCGCACGCGGCTCGCAACCCGTGTCCGGTTCAATCATGCCTAGCCAACTCTACCGGAATTCCTCCCGTTGGCAACCCGCTGGGCTTTGCCCAACCCGGAAATTCTGCGCAGAACCCTCAAGGAGAGAGCGGAACCATGAAAGCCATTGACATTACCCGACTGGTGGTAGCTGCCGGTATCTCGGCAGTCATCTGTACAACGACATTTGCAGCTGGAGGAGGAGCGGCGCCAGCTGCCAGTGTTGATCCCTCCAAACACTTTCATCCGAAAGGCAAGTTGCCATCAAAGCACACGCGGAAGATTTTTGAAGAGGCGCGCGCAACACTGCCGTTCTCCGACCGACAGGACTTCGAGGAGCAGGAGAAGGGTTTCATCGCCCGTCCGGAGTCCGGAATCATCATGGCGGACGCCGGCAACGTGGCTTGGGATATGGAGCGCTATGAATTTCTGGCGGACGGTGAGAAATACAACAGCATCCACCCCTCCATGCTGCGTCAGTCCCAGTTGAATATGAACTTCGGCTTATACAAAGTCGTCGATGGCGTCTACCAGGTGCGTGGTTTCGATCTGGCCAATATCACGTTTGTTAGAGGCAAGACCGGCTGGATCGTATTCGACCCATTGACGGCTGCAGAGACAGCCCGTGCAGCCAAGGAACTGCTCGATGAACACCTGGGCGAAATGCCCGTAGTCGCGGTGATCTACTCGCATTCGCATGCCGATCACTGGGGTGGCGTGCGCGGCATCGTTGATGAGGCAGACGTACGTGCTGGCAAGGTGGTGATTATCGCACCACGTGATTTCATGCAGTTTGCGGTCTCCGAGAATGTCTACGCCGGCAACGCCATGAGCCGGCGCCTGTTCTATCAGTACGGCGTGCTGTTACCGGCCAGCCCTTTTGGTCACGCCGGTCAGGGACTGGCACAGAACGTCGCCGCCGGTAATCTTGGCCTGATACCACCAACGCGTATCGTCGAGAAGGACATCGAGGCATTCGAGGTCGATGGCGTCAAAATGGAGTTCCAGAACACTCCCGGCACCGAGGCCCCCTCGGAGATGAACACCTGGATCCCGAGCATAAAGGGTCTTTGGATGGCAGAGAATGTTGTCGGCTCGGTTCACAATATCTATACCCTGCGTGGCGCCCAGGTGCGTGATTCACTGGCCTGGTCAAAATATATCAATGAAGCGCTGTTTAGATATGGAACGAAAGCCGAAGTGATGTTCGCCTCGCATCACTGGCCGCGTTGGGGCAACGAGCGCATTCAGGAAGTGCTCAGGGACCAACGTGACATCTATGCCCACATGAACAACGAAGTGCTGCATCACGTCAACCAGGGTGTCACCATAAACGAGATCCACAACGTCTATGACTCTCCGGCCAGCCTGGACAAGGGCTGGACGACCGGTTTCTATCACGGCTCCCGGGAGAACAATACCCGTGGTGTCGTAAACTTTTACCTTGGTCACTGGGATGCCAATCCCGCCACGCTGATCCCGTTATCACCGCGTGACTCCGCGCCGCTGTATGTCGAAATGATGGGCGGCGCCAAGAAAATCATCTCGAAGGGACAGAAGCTGCATGACCAGGGGAAGTACCGGGACGCCAGTGAGATCCTGAACAAACTGGTTTTCGCCGAGCCGCAAAATCAGATGGGCAGGGATCTGCTGGCCGATGTCTACGAACAGATTGGTTACCAGCAGGAAAACCCCGGGCTGCGCAATGCGTTCCTGGCCGGTGCCTTTGAATTGCGCTCCGGTATCCCCCACAGGCGCATCACCAAAAACCAGCGGACCAGATATGATCCGCGCCATGTCGACCGGTTTGTTCCTCGATTTCCTCGGCATTCGCATGGATAGCCGCAAGGCCGAGGGCGTGGCGTTCAAGATCAACCTGGTGACGCCGGACAACGGCGAGAAATACCTGATCGAGCTCAGCAACGAGACGCTGACCAACATTGAAGGTTACCAGGCCGACGATGCCGACCTGACGATCACCATCAATCGCTCCGACCTGGAACAGACAATGATGGGTGCCAAGAAAATGACCGACCAGATCGAGGATGGCACCGCGCAAACTGAAGGTGACCCGAAAGTACTAACGCAACTCGGATCGATGATGGTCGATTTCGAACTGGGCTTCGAGATTCTGCCGGGTACAAAGGGACCCGATGAAGAGGTCGACATAAACGACTTCGAGCTTGGCGCTCCCATCGAAATGGTGCACGAGTAGCTGGGAACACCAGATCTGCGCTATGCTCAACGGGCACCTGGCCATGCCGGTGCTTACAGCCGTCGGAGGATTAATCCCCGACGTAATCCCCAAATTTCCTTGGAGGAAATGCTATGACGTACTTCAGACATTCCCGCTACGCCTGGGCCTGTGCGCCCGCACTGGCCTACGCGGCCGCTCAGTTCCCGAGCTACTGCGAGACCCGTGAGCACCGCCGCCAGGGCGGTCGCGCCAGCTTCGGCGTGCGCCGGCCACTGCGTTATCTGGCCTATCATCTGGATCTGGATGAATCCCAGATGCGAAAAGTCGCGGCAATACTCAACAATCTCAAGACCGAGCGGGAGCAGGCTGCGCTCGATGAGAAACGAACCGTTGCCGCGGTTGCGGATCTGATGACGGGCGACGCACCGTTGCCAGAAGAGTTGAAGGCGGCATTGGCGCCGCGACTGGACAGCGCGGAACGATTGCAGCGAGAAGTCCAGCGCGCGGTCCAGGCGCTGCATGAGGCGCTGGATGCAGATCAGCGCGAGCAGTTTGCCGATCTGCTGCGCTCGGGAACCATTTCAATCTGACACTCAATCTGAGTGGTGACACGCGGGGGCTTTGCCCCCGCTCTCGCCCGCTACCGGTCTCCTTCTGGCAGGTCCTTCGCGTGCAGATCTTCGCGCAGGGTCCGCGACGCCAGATAATAGTGCAGCGCGGCCCAGACGTTGCCGCAGACGGCGACGATTAACAGCGAGTAGCGGATCGACTCGATCCCGAACCCCGGCCGTAGCTGATCGCTCAGGAAACCCGCAAACAGCGGGCCCAGGCCCAGGCCGATCAGGTTCAGGATGAACAGCAGGATCGCCGAGGCCAGTGCCCGCATGTGTGGTTTGACCAGCGTCTGCGTCAGGCCGAAGGTGGGGCCCAGGTACATCGGCCCGAGAATCGCGCCGGGGACCGCCAGGAAGAGCATCACGATCGGGTCTTCCCAGAGATAAAACGCCACTGCAAAAGGCACCGCGGCAATGGTCGCGATACCGGGGACCCAGGCATACCAGCGCTTGTCCTTTACCCCCAGGCGGTCGCCGAGGAACCCGCCGAGAAAAGTCCCGATCATGCCGGTCAGGCCGATCAGAAACAGGTAGGTTGCGGTCTCGGCCAGCCCGAAACCATGAATACGCATGAAGAAGGACGGCAGAAACAATCCAACCCCGTAGCCGACGAAGGCGTGCAGCGACCCGGCCAGCGACAGGTGCCGGAACGACTTCAGCCCCCACATGAAGCGGATGACGCTGCCGACCGACTCGGTCTGCTCGGTTGCCACCTCAACCCCTTCGGAATGCCCCCGGGGTACTTCGCGCAGGGTGAGTTTGACCAACAGCGCGATCGCCAACCCGGGCAGGCCCACCACCAGAAACGCGGTTCGCCAGCCGTAATACTGGCCGATCCAACCGCCCGCCAGCGTGCCGATGGCGGCACCGATGGGAATGCCCAGTGCGTAGATGGACAGCGCCGTGGCACGTCGCTCCGGCGGGAAGTAGTCCGAGATCAGCGAGTGGATCGGTGGCGAGCAGCCCGCCTCGCCGATGCCCACGCCGATGCGCGCAATCATCAGCGTGGCGAAGCCCCGGGCAAGTCCCGTGAGCGCGGTCATGCCGCTCCAGATCACCAGCGCGAGGGTCACGATGGTGACGCGATTCCCGCGATCGGCCCAACGCGCGATGGGGATGCCGGCAAAGGTGTAGAAGAACGCGAAGGCCACGCCGCCGAGGAACCCGAGCTGAGTATCGGAGAGGTGGATGTCCGCTTTGATCGGCTCGATGAGGATCGAAAAGACCTGCCGGTCGACGAAATTGACCACGTAGACGAGCACCAGAACCCCCAGCACGTAACGTCGATAGCCGTCACTCACCGCCAGGGGCTTGTCATCGCGGGTCGCGGCCACGTCACTCATGCGCTTCCCCCGGCTCGCCGCGCGGGCCCAGCAACGACTCGATCAGGTCTTCCAGTCGATAGTCACATCGAAGAACGTAAGGAGTCATCGGGGCATACTCAACGCTTCGCCGGCTATTTCGGGCTGATTCCCACAAGGTCCTCCGGGCGCAACCGGTAGCGTATGACGTTGCCCTCATGCAGGCCACGAAACTCCTGCCCGACATAGCTGACCACCTGCCCGCGCTCCTCCTCGGGGATGCCTGCCTCGGCGGCCATGCCCATGATGCGCTCGGGCAAGAACGCCTTCCAGTCGAGCACGCTGCGGCGCACGGCCTCGCGCACGAAATCGCGATACACGAGCGCAGCCTTTTCCGGGACTTCGACCTCCGCGCGCAGTGTCCTGTAGTTTTCCGCCGAGGCCAGGTAGGCATCGATATACACCTCGCGCAGCAAGGAAACATTGTTCAGTTCATAGATCCCGATGAGGCCGTCAATATAGGCGCTGTCATCCATAGTGAGAAACGACATCGGCGCCAGATCGGCCTTGAGCAAAGGGATGTTGGAGGCAATGCGGGAGGTTCTTTTGTTGATGTCGTCGAACGCCTGTAAATAGGGGATGTGGACGAGCAGAAAGAAGGACTGCTCGAACGGGTCCGTAATGGCCGCTGCCTTCTGTACCAGTATGTCGAATTCCTCGTCGATCACGAACTGGTCGCCGAGCGGCCTGTAGCTTGAATGGGTGATGGCGACGGGCATGCGCCTGAGCCGTCCCCTCGGTTTCGAGCAGGTTGTAAGTGTTGCCTTCCATGCGCGATGACGCCCAGGAAAGATCGACCAGCAGCCGTTCAAGGATGCGGCGCGCGTAGGTGCCCGCCGGCAGCGACGCTATGACTGGCGTGCCGGCTTCGCGCAAGCGCTGCCGGTCGGATTCGGCAAGGTAAATGGTCTTGCCCGGGATGTAGCGGTCCAGGAACTCCTTCTTGTAGCTCGCCGGCTTGCGGCGGTTATAGGGCGTCTGGAGATGGGCGCGGACCACGGCAGCGCCCGCAAGGCTATAGCCCGTGGCCGGGCCCCTGCCGGAAACTTCCAGCCTGCCTTCATCCACCAACCGTTTCAGGGCGCGCCAGACGGTCGTCTTGCTCGCCTCGCCTGCGGCATGGCGGCGGATTTCCGCCCGGCGGGCGCCGGGATGGGCAGCGATGTAGTCGAGGATAGCCTGATGGGAGCGGGCCATGAAACGATACGCAAAGCCTGTGAAACGACTATGTCATTAAAATATATAGTATTTTGTGAATCGTCAAAATATCGTTGCACCATTTTTGGAATGATATGGGGCCGATCGGCTCTACAACGAAAGCCGCTCCGACTGGTCGTCACGGATCGTGGGCCGGTCACTCACGGATCCAGTAGCGACCCGATCAAGTCTTCCAGGGCTTCGCGTTCTGAGGTCTCGGCCCCACCGCGTTTTCCGATCGCCCCAAGCAGACGATCGACCGTGCGACGCTCGGCTGCCGAGATCTGCTCGGCGAGGCGATTCTCGGCGCCGGCGTCAATGATCAACACTTCGCGGCGCGCATGGTTACGCTCGGCAACCAAATGATGATGCAGCAGGGCGCGGGTGAGAATGACCCAGCCGATGTTCGGGTCTCGAATCGGCCCGACGGTCAGCTCGCGCCCGCCAATCGGCAACCCCACCAGTTTGCTGCGCGCCAGCATCGGCGTACCCATGAATGCGCCGACGCCCCCGACGAGCGCTCCGATTCCCGCGCCCAACAACATGGATGCGCCGCCCAATGCGGCATCGACGCCGCCCCCGGCGACTGCGCCAGACAGCGCCCCGGTAGTCGCCAATTGCGCTCGCGACAGCCCGAACACCCGCCAGGCTTGCTCGGAAAACAGATCAACGCCAAGCAGGCTCGCAGCGTGCTCTTCACGGCTGACGGAGGCATGCCGGTAGATCGCCTGCACCACGTCGCGTGCCCGCGTTTCGCGCCTCCTAATGCGATCGTGAAGCCGCCGGGTGAGCTCCTCGTGCGGCTCATCGACAGCCTCTTCGGGCCCAAGCACCTTGGAGACGCGAGCCGTGGCGACTGCGATCAGCAGGTCCGCTATCTCAACGGCGCTCTGCCGCTGGCGATGCCTGCGCTCTGCGGTCAGCGCCGCAACCGCGCGGTCCATCGCCGGGCGCCACGCTTCGCTCAGCTCGCCAAACCCCTGCAGCAACGCGATGCGCCTCGAGAAATCGGCACGGTTCGCGTCGAACACCCGCGCGATGGAAAAGAACTGATCCAACGCGCGCCGCCAGGCGTCGACATAGTCGCCCTCGCCAATCAGGTTGATCAGCGCCATGCGCGGGCGGCCCGTCCACTGCAGCACCTGCATCTCGGCCTCATATTCAGGCCCATAGGGCTTCGAACCATCGACCACATAGAGAATTCCAGCGCCGTCCAACACCGGGCCAAGCAACTCGCACTCGTCATGAAACCGTTCATCCTGTCGATGCGCCGCGACGAAGTCTGCCACCGTCTGAGCGCGTTCGTGCGCCGAGGGATGGTGCTCGGTGAGCCAGGCAAGCGTTTCCCGCGGACGCTGGAACCCCGGCGTATCGAACAACTCATAGAGTAACTCACCATCCACCCGCATCGGATACCGACGCGCCTGCGTGGTGGTGCCCGGCAACGGTGATATCGCGACGCTATCATCCTCGGCCAGGGTGGCAACGATGCTGCTTTTGCCCTTGTTCGGGTGGCCGACGATGGCGATCCGCGGAATCACTTCATCGCTTCCACGTACGTGCCGGGATCGGCGAGTCTGGAAACGGCGTGGCGCCAGGCACCGAGTTCGTTGGTTTCGAGCGCACCGACATCGAGCCGCAGCGGCACGACCACCAACGACGCTTCACTGCCTGCTCGGGCGCGCAGCGATCGCAGCATGTCCATGCAATCCAGTAACGGCGGTTCCCAGCCCTTCACCAGGACCAACACCATCGTAGAATCGTCAGCACTGAACGCGCTCAGCGCCTGCTCATCCTGGGCCAGCTGATTGTCGCCACCAACGAAAACCGGCGACCCGGGCCGCTTCTCCACATGCGCGGTCAGCCATCCCTCGACGAGTTCGGCTTGCCCTGCCAGATCCCATGCAACCACCCGCACCGTGCCGGCAAAACGAACAGGCGCGTCGCCTGCGCTGTTGGTCAATGTTTCAACGGGAGGTTCTTTGCTCTCCCTCTCCCCCCTCCCCTCGCCCTCCCCCTCGGTATCCAGCAAGGCGTTATCCATGCGGTCGAGCAAAGCCCGCACGCCGATGTCCTCCAACAACACGTTGCGCGTCGCGGCGCCCAAACGCGTCCGGGCTACTACGAGCAGGACACACCTTGGCAGCACGCCATAGGTCAACAGGCTCATCAGCAGAAAGGGCCACCAACCGGTCAGCCGGCCGGCGGCCACAGCAACCGGATCGCCGCTGTCCAATCGAAAAAAGCGCGATTCCTCGACTAGCACGGCGCTCGGCACGGCATCACCCAGCCACTGCCCCCACGGACCGCTCACGAATTCGACCACCCGATGCGCCTGGTGAGCCGCGATGTCCAGCGTCGTGCTCCAACCAAACGCAAGGTCGGTGAACACCACCAGCACAAAGGCGGTCGCCGTGGCGGCGAGCGAGAAGCTCAACCCGGCGAGCTGCGAATAGAACATCACCTGCCACTTCGCGAGCCGCGCCAGTGGGCCTCCCCGGACGCCTCCCCAATCGAGCTTCAGTTCGCCCTGTGGCGTGGTCGCGAACCGATTGAACACCGAAGCGGCAAGATTGCCGACATTCACCGTCGCGACGGCATCCTGCAGCACCCGCAGGCCCGGCACGCGGCCTGGCATCAACAGCAACGAGCCGATCATCAGCACCAGCGGCACGATGACCAGCAAGGCGAGCGCCGCAACGACGTTCACGGGGTAGTGACCGTCATAGCGCAACACCGCCAGAGCAAGACCGGAGCCGAACAGCGCGCCGGCCGCACACAACGCCAACGACACCCAAGCCCGGGTGCGGCTCAGCTTTGCGCCCAACTCGGGACGGGCATCGGCATCGACCTGGCGCCACCACGCTCGCACACGCACCAGCGGCCGCGACCCTTCTATAGCCAACCCCAGTTGCCGATCTCGGTGAGCGCGTTCACGAAAACCCAGCGCCCGGTCCTCTTCGAGCCACGCGGGGATGTCCAATGCGTCTTCGAACAGCGAGCTCACGTGTCGAGGTCCAACCGATGGAGACAGCGAGGAGTAAGCCTACGTGAGCGCTCGCGCGAGCGCACGCGAGCGGACCGAGATTGGCCCCGCAACGGGACCCGTTTACGGGATCAGTGGCGTATGATCGTCTCTGGTCAGGCCAATCGATGAGGGCTCGCCGTGCCAACGATCAAATTCAGATTCAAGACCGAATGCCAGCTGACGGTGGAGGGCGACTCCTACGAAGAAGCCTATCTGAGGTTCAAAGATTTCATGCACGGTGAGACGCTGATTTCTTCTGACGAAGGGCTGGAGATCTATCCACCTGAAGAGCCAACCGTGTTCTTCGAAATCGACGATCAAACCGACTACAACACCATCGACAATTTCAATGGTGATTTCGTCAAGGACATCGTCGAGAACTGTTCAGAGGATACCCAGGCACGAATCGATCATCAGGGTATTCGCTGACGCGCAGGGCGCACCGCAAGGCACGAGGGCTGGCCCCCCATCCCAGATCGAGTACACTCGCGAACTCGTCCCGACCCATCGCGTCGGTGCGGCTCGAATGAATAAGGGAGAAGGAAATCCATGCGTTCCGCATTTTCTGCATCTGTGTTTCGTCTTGCGTTGATTGCCAGCCTGCTCGGTGCCGGGGCCGCTTACGCGCAGGACCAACCCAACATTCTGATTATCTGGGGCGATGACATCGGCACGTACAACATCAGCGCCTACAACATGGGCGTGATGGGGTACAGGACGCCCAACATCGATCGCATCGCCCGGGAGGGAATGATCTTCACGGATTCCTACGGCGACCAGAGTTGCACCGCGGGGCGTTCCAGCTTCATCACCGGCCAGCACCCGATTCGTACGGGGCTTACCAAGGTGGGTATGCCCGGCGCCTCTGAAGGCTTGAGCAAAGAAGACCCGACGATCGCGACCCTGCTAAAGCCGCACGGCTACATGACGGGGCAGTTCGGCAAGAACCACCTGGGCGACCGGGACGAACACCTGCCCACCAACCACGGCTTCGACGAATTCTTCGGCAACCTGTATCACCTGAATGCCGAGGACGAGCCCGAGCACGAGGACTATCCGAAAGACCCCGCGTTCAGGAAACGCTTCGGCCCGCGCGGCGTGATCAAATCGTCGGCAGACGGCGAGATTCAGGACACCGGACCGCTGACCAAGAAGCGCATGGAAACGGTCGACGAGGAATTTCTCGCCGCCGCGCTCGATTTCATGGATCGGACCAACAGCCAGAACAAGCCGTTCTTCGTCTGGTTCAACTCAACGCGCATGCACGTCTGGACCCGGCTGAAGCCGGAATCACAAGGTGTAAACGGACAGGGCCTGTACGCGGACGGCTTGACCGAACACGACGGCCACGTCGGTCAGTTGCTCGCCAAGCTCGATGACCTGGGTATCGCCGACAACACCATCGTCATGTACGCGACCGACAACGGCGCCGAGTTGTTGTTGTGGCCGGACGGCGGCTACACGCCTTACCGGGGCGAGAAGAACTCCAACTGGGAAGGCGGCTATCGCGTGCCGATGATGGTCCGCTGGCCTGGCAGGATCAAAGCCGGGCAGGTGTCGAACGAAGTGATCGCGATGATGGACTGGATGCCCACGCTGGTGGCTGCGGCCGGCGATGACAACGTCGTGGAGAAGCTGAAGAAAGGCATGCAGGTAGGCGCGGAACGCTACAAGGTGCACCTCGACGGCTACAACTTCCTGCCGTACTTCACGGGCCAGGAAGAAGAAGGGCCGCGCAACGAGTTCATCTACAGCTCGGATACGGGCGATATCGTGGCCATTCGCGACGGCGACTACAAGCTGGTGTTCCGGGAGCAGACCGCGCACGGCGCGGAAACCTGGATCAATCCCTACAAGGTGCTGCGCGCGCCGAAGTTGTTCAACCTGCGGCAGGATCCGTTCGAACGGATGGAGCAGGAGAGCGAGAACTACTACCAGTGGTGGTTCGAGCATCTGTTCCTGGTGGCCCCGGCGATGGTCAAGGTCGCGCAATTCAAGGCCACCTTCAAGGAGTTCCCGCAGCG
>PVMK01160354.1_pt1 | contig 10836 bp, 7 predicted proteins | sample 1853481 | NCBI WGS metagenome assembly PVMK01 (sample SAMN08533507, study PRJNA380276) | Marine sediment metagenome, whole genome shotgun sequencing project. | reverse complement strand
GGCATGGCGCATGGGGCACGGAGCATGCAATATGTCGATTAAGTCAACTCTACACCATGCACCATGCACCCTGCCCCATGCGTATTACACCGGCAACTCGATAACGAATTTGGCGCCCCGGGGCGTGTTATCCTGTACATTTATCATCCCGTTGTGATCGGCAATGATGGTGTTTACAATCGTCAGCCCCAGCCCCATTCCCGCCTTTTTGGTGGAAAAATTGGGCTGAAACAAGCGGGTCTTATCTTCATTGGAAATGCCCTGGCCGTCATCGACAATTTCCATTCGAACCTTTTTTAAAATCGGATCATGGGCCACACCAATCGTAATATTGCCGGAGCCTTTAAGCGCACTAATCGCATTGTCAATCAGATTAATAAAGGCCTGCTTCATCTGCTGCCGATCAAGATTCAGGATCGGGATGTCACTGGTATTGTTTATTTTAAAATTGATACTCGGGTACCCTTCTCGATAGAGCGCTATGGTTTCTTCAATAATCGGCATCAGATGGCAGGGAACCGGATTCGCGCTGGGAAAACGTGCAAAAGAGGAAAATTCATTCACCAGATTGCGAATCACCTCCACCTGGCCGATGATGGTCTCGGTACACTCCTCAAATATCGTATCATCCACAAACTGAGCATATTTTCGTTTGAGCCGTTGTGCGGAAAGGGTTATGGGAGTCAAGGGATTTTTAACCTCATGGGCGATTCGCCGCGCGACTTCACGCCAGGCCGCCATGCGCTGACCTTTTTCCAGTTCGGTTAGATCGTCAAATACCATCAGGGTTCCGATGTGCCGTCCGGCATCGTCCTTCAGTACATTTACGAAAATCAGAAAGCTTCTGGGTCGGCCTTCAATGGTGAGTTTTAGCGGTAATTCAATGGTGTCCCCGCTCGAAAGAGACAGGTTGTCCATAATTTCATCGGCCAGTTCCAAAAACGCGCCGTCCAATAAATTCTTATAGCTTTTGTTCAGTATTTGTTCGGATTTGAGATTCAGCATCTTTTCAGCGGATTTGTTCATGGTCGAAATGATGCCTTTGGCATCCAGGGTAACGACACCGGCGGAAACACTTTTTAACACGATTTCCATAAACTGCCGCTTTTCTTCGATTTCAACATTTTGCTTGCGCAGCATCCGGGCGGAAAGCTCAAGTTGCCCCCGGCTGGTTCGAAGGTCCTGGGTCATCTGGTTGAAGGATTTAACCAGGCTTCCGAATTCATCATCGGCCACCGGATCAATGGTATAGCTGAGATCACCATCGGCCACCCGACGAGTTCCTTCCGCTAGTTCCTTAATCGGAAGGCTGATCGATCTGGCCATATAAAATCCAAACCACACCGCACAAAATAAAACCAGCAGCGCCACAATTGACAGCGATATGTAATAGGTTATCTGAATCGGTTTTTTCAGCAGCTTTATCTGCTGGTATTCGGCAAATCCGCGGCGGATAAACTGCAGATTTTCTGAAAGATCCGGTGGAATCAGAACGGTGGCGACCACAAAACCGACCGCTTCATCGGGTTGCGCCGCAAACGGAACCGTTGCGATGGTTTTGACAAACTCACCGGATGGAATGGTTTGCGAAATGGATCGAATCCCGTCTGCCGGCATGTCTTTTTGAAAATCCTCGGCGGAAATAATCCCAAAATATTCGTTTTCAAGTTTAGGCGCCAGGGCAAAGGTCAGGCGCTCAGCATTGAGCGCATACACCTCAACAGCGTCAAGGTTAAATTCCCTTTGTACAATTCGAATGTAATGGGAAAGGGCTTTGTGTTTTTTTGTATCCAATAAATTCTTGGCTTTTAACTGGTAAGATATTCTTTCAAGGAAAAATTTGTTGTTCTCCTCTGCGCGCGTATATAAGCGCCCGCCGACCCACAATGAATTTTCAAGAGCCTGTTCAACCGGCACATTGAACCAGAACTCAATGCTGGTGGTAATGAAATTAAGCGCGAAAAAAAATAAGACGGTGGTGGGCAAAAGGGTCAACGATACAAAGGCAATGACCAGTTTGGTCCGAAGTTTGGCACCCAGTACATTTCGCCTGCGATCATAAATAAGTTTTACCAGGTTTCGGAAAACAAGATAGATCATCAAGATCAGCAGCAGCAAATTGACGTTGATCAGGATGAACATTAAAACCGTGTTGGATACGGCAATATCGGCGCCGAAATTAATGATCCTGCTTTCGACAAAGGTCAAAAGGGCAACCACAAACAGAATGACCAAAATGAGAATAAATTCGCGTTTGCGCCGCTGGCGTTCTTTTTCCGAAAGCGAAGATTTTCTTTTAAATCGGGGTCGTTTCATGGCACCGTGGTGGGTTGATTACCTACCGGCTGTCATTAATAGATAAAATCGATGGCATACCAATCCGTTTCAAAATCCCACAAAGATACAAAAAACAGGATGTAATGCAGATACAAGGGGAGGGTTTTTTTACTAACTTCAGCCTTAACTCTGAGTTGGTATTGTTCGCCTTTTTCCAGCCTGTTTAATGGGATAATTTTTAAACTATTGATTTCAGCCATCCATTTTTTGGCTTCTTTAAACGACTTGGTGACTTCGGGATTATCCTCTTTCCAGGAACGTTTGACCGTGAACTCTTTTTTAATATTATCATAAATAATGGTGTGCGTAACCTCGATATCGGCGATCGCCTTGTCAAACCAAAAATTTCGTGTGCGATTCAATTTAGCAAAAAAAGAAAACGTAGAAGGTACGCCGCTTAAAATGGTCTTTTTCATCTCTTCCCTGAAGGCACCTTCAAGATTCAAATAAAGCAGCAAGTCATCACGGGTGTTGGTGACGGTGATATTGGTCAGGGTCGCATCCTGGGCAAAACCAGCATGGGGAACAACTAAAAGAAAGCTCAACAGCAGAAAGACGAAGAATTTGGCTCGTTTTAATAACGAAATCATGTGATAAAGTAACCAGTACGTCTCGAAATTTCTATAACATATTGAAAGCATGTATCTTTTAACGACCCTGGTTTTATGCTGCCTACATGGAATAGCTGAAACCTCTTTAAATAGCAAGTAATTTTGGCGATTATCGGCAGACGTCGCCCGGGCCCGACAAGATTTGCGGCTTCAAGGAATCGTTTTAGATCCGGCACCCCATCAACAAAAAGATTGTCGACGACATATGGATTTGCTATAGCTGTCAAGAGTCCGCAGCTCATTTTCCGGTTAAACCGGCTAATCCAGCAAGGTGCCCAAGCGCTAAATTGAAAAGTGTGATCACGTAAGGCGGGCGTGGTGCCCGACCCTACGTTCTGCGAGTATTACCAGAAAACCAAAGGAGAAGACCTTGCTAGCCAAAGTCCTCAGCAGTGCCGTTCTGGGAATTGATGCCTACCCGGTTGAAGTGGAGGTGGACATCACCTCCGGCCTGCCCACCTTTACCACGGTTGGTCTTCCGGAAGCCGCTGTTAAAGAAAGCAAAGAACGGGTTAAATCGGCCATTAACAACTCGGGCTATCGGTTTCCGGCCGACCGAATTACGGTTAATCTGGCGCCGGCCGATATCAAAAAAGAAGGAACCGGTTTTGACCTGCCGATCGCGCTGGGCATTCTGGCTGCCACTGGAGTTATCCCCCAGGAGCAGCTTTCCCGCTATTTGATATTGGGTGAGCTTTCGTTAGACGGCCGCATCAAGCGGGTTAAAGGGTCTTTGCCGATGGCCCTGGCGGCAAAAGCGGCCGGCTATTCTGCGATAATGGTGCCCTTTGAAAACAGACAGGAAGCCGCGGTGGTCCAGGACATTGCCGTTTTAGCGGCAAAAACGCTTTCTGAGATTGTGGGGTTTTTAAGGGGATTTACCCAGATCGCGCCTGAGCCGAGCGATATCTCCAATTTATTCGAAAACGACAGTCACTATGCCATCGATTATGGCGAAGTCATGGGCCAGGAACATGCCAAGCGCGCGCTGGAAATCGCGGCCGCCGGCGGTCATAATTTACTGATGATCGGCCCCCCCGGCTCCGGAAAAACCATGCTCGCTAAACGCCTGCCCACTATCCTGCCCCCGATTTCCTTTGAAGAAGCGTTGGAGACCACCAAAATATTCAGTGTCGTCGGGTTGTTGCCCAAAAATCAGGCATTGGTGACCCGGCGGCCGTTCCGCTCGCCCCATCACTCCATCTCTGATGCCGGTTTGATCGGCGGCGGCCATATGCCCAGGCCCGGCGAGGTGAGTATGGCTCACAACGGCGTCCTGTTTTTGGATGAAATGCCGGAATTTAAAAAACACGTCCTGGAGGTGTTGCGGCAGCCCATTGAGGACTTAAAAGTGACCATCTCCCGGGCCAGGTCCAGCCTGACATATCCCGCCAGTTTTATGCTGGTGGCCGCCATGAACCCCTGTCCCTGCGGGACACTTTAGCAACATCTAAAAATATATCCAAATCTATATTGTCTCTTGTTGCTCTAATCTCTTTAATAATTGATTTGATTCTTAACGCTCTGCCAGTATTATCTAAATAATTCCAATTTTTGCTAAAAGAAGCGATTTCTTCAAACGAAGACTCCAAGCTATTTAGAGCTATTTGTTTTGATTTTCCTGATGCTATTAATTTTACTCTTTCATTCTCCAATGTACCCATATCATTTTTAATTTTTTCATATCTTGGTTGAAAGTCTTCATCAGAAATCAATCTCCGCTCCATTTTATCGAGAAGCGTGTCCAGTCTCTTAGTCAATTCACTATATTCTTGATCTAAGCGTTTACCTTCACTGTCATCTTCATCATTATCAACTCTGGCACTCAGAACTTCGAGCATCTTTTTTTTGTCAGACAGGAAAATTTTATTCGCTGACAAATTTATTAATTGATCTGTAATGAATTCTTCTAATTCATTGGCTCGCAAACTTAACCCTGTGCAGGCCATCTCTCCTTTTTGGAGTCTGCTATAGCACTTATAATATGAATATGCTTTTCCCGTTCCTTTTTTCTTAAATGTATGTCCAGTCATAGCACCGCCACAAAGACCGCACCTCAATATTCCAGATAAAAGATATGTTCGACCAGATTTTGTTGGTTTTCCTTTATTTTGGGATAGCAAGTTTTGCACTTTTTCAAATTCATCTATCTGGACAATAGCATCGTGCTCGCCTTCTACTATTGTCCAGGTCTCAATATCTTGCTTTACTAATTTCCCACTTACTGGATCAGTCTTACGTTTACCATACGATATTAATCCGGAGTAGATTGGGCTACTTAATATTCTGTGAATTGTTGTTTTTGACCACAACTTTCCTTTACGAGTTTTGATACCACGGGTATTTAGTTGTATTGTTGTTTTCCTAACACTGTTGGTTTTGAGAAAAGTTGTATAAATCCTTTTGATAATCTTAGATTCTTTGGTATCAACATAAAGTTTTTTGTCTTCGGGACAAATTCTCACTGCCTTACTGGATTCAATCCCTCTTTCCCTAAATTCTTTTATCAGGAGCTTCTGGGTTGTATAACCATAGGGAACAACGCCACCGTTCCATTTTCCTTTACTCGCCCTATGCCTCATATCAATTGCGACGCGCTCAGCAGTAACTTCACGTTCAAGCTGGGCAAAAATACCCAGCAAATTTTGCATAGCTCGACCCATTGCTGAGCTGGTATCTATGCTTTCAGTAATTGAAACGAACTTTACATTGTTTCTATTAAAAAATTCAGTTAGGTGTAGAAGATCCGCCATGGACCTGGTAATTCTATCAAGTTTTATTACAAAAACACTGCCGACTTTCCCTTCTTTAATATCCCTCATAAGAGCTTCAAGTGCTGGCCTTTTGGTATCTTTAGCGCTGAATCCAGCATCTTTATAAATTTTAAATTCTTTTTTTCCGTTTGCAGCACAGTAAGCTTTTAAACGGTCTTCCTGTGTTTTAAGGGAATCTCTATCAACTTGATTAGTTGTTGAAACTCGGACATAAAGTCCAACAATTTTCTCGGTTTTTTTCTTAGAAATCATAATTTCAACCATTTAGTTGCATTTCTGTCCTGTTAAATCATTCGTTAAATACAACAATAATTGGGAAATTGTAAAAAAGTCAAGTAATAGTTGCTTTAAGAAAAATATACAGAATGGGAGAAGTTGGTATCAGAATAAGAGCAACAAAAAATATTGCTTTAACTTGCGTTCCCAGCGTGAGAGGCCGTAACAACTAAATCGAGCAAGAGCAGGAAATCATTATAAATAGTTATTATAACAACAAATTAATGGATTTTAATAAAAAACCTAACCATACCTGAAAGTACCTCAAAATACCTATCTGAAGATGGCGTCTACTTCCTATGTACTTCCATAATTGATTGCATTTCTCATTGTACCAGGGCCATTATCAGATCATCGCAGACAGGACCTTATAAGCTAATTTCAATTTGTCCTCATCCGCCCCGTCCAGAATCTCAATAATCATGGATTTTCTTTTAGCTGGATTTTCAATTTCAAGATGGATAAAGAATTCATCCAGCTTTACATCCAATGATCGGGCCAGTTTCAAAATGGTATTAAGCGTTGGATTTTCTTTTCCCCTTTCAATGCTGCTTAAATATTTTGAGCTTATCCCCACCTTTTCTGATAATTGATCCTGGGTGAGTCCCTTTTTGTTTCGGATTTCTTGTATCCGAGACCCAATCATTTCTATTAAATCCAAAATCCTTTCCCTCCCTTCCATAAATAATTGTAAAAATGTCAGAAGGTTGGGAAAAAGAGAACTACCTGATGCACAGAATTATATTGTAAAATTCATGGTGGCGGTTGTATTTATCATTCCATCGCATAGATTTTTTTGTCATAATTACGGCCAATAGACAGATTTTTATAAAGGGAGAAATATAGGTTAATTAAGTATGCCACAATATGTCAGCGACATAAGCAAAAAATTAGCTTTTTTATAATTCAAATCCAACCTTTTTTTCAATTCATTCCGGACTGGTATCGAAGAGGGGAGGTTCGAGGGATTGTTGCTCAATATTATCGTGTTCTCCGCTCGGTACTCCGATCCAGACCTCACTTAAGAGAGTGCCTGGCAAAATGTAAACACTGTCAAATTTTTTTTCTAACCCACCCCCGCAATGCCGGTCGCACCGATCTTGGTTGTCCATTCGGATGCAGGCAAGCCCATCGAAAAAAAAGCGCAATCAAACGAAGTGTTGAATATTACCAAAGCTCAGCAGGGAAAATCAAAAAGGGGTATTTGAACGCCCGCCGGAATAACCAAAAGAAGCCCCAGGAATCAAAACCAGAGGAAAAACCGATCTCCTGTCCTGAAGCATATGTTGATGAAACAACCCTTTTACATATTCAGACAGCAACAAGTCTAATAGAAGGGCGATCTGTTGCTTTGGACGACATTATTATAATGGTAACCACGATTATGAGACAACTCAGCATCGACAAAAGGAAAAGATTCTCTTATTTTGATAGCTGCCCTGGCAAAATCCCTCCGTAAGAAGCTGAAAGTGTGGAATAAAAAGTGTTTTGAGGTTTTGATAAGCGATATGGTGCTGCCAAATACGGTCAATTGCGTGTTAGAGGCAACATCCTTTTCGGGAATGAAGATTATTTATGTCCAGAACTTTAGCAATAGTGCATGCACCCGGAGTTAATCAGGCACAGTTGAATATGCTTGTTGAAAAGTTTCGTGAGTTTATGGATCAGATAGATCTCAATGGCACAGATATTCAAGTAATCCGGACCCGCTTTTCAGATCAGAAAAATTTGGTAATAAAGATGAAATAAACACGTTAATTGTTGGTTGGGGTCTTTCTTCTAAACCGACCTGGGGTTGGTGGATGAGTGAGATTCCCTTGTCAAAGACTGTGAGACAATTCATAGGAATTGATCTGTTTGAAAGAAACCGTTTCGATGGCCGGAATTAGAACCGCCAAAGATACACGCGGGAAAATATTGGAGCAGAAAAACCCGGCAAAATAATTTTAAATTATTTTTGGAAGGGTATTATATAAAACCCACAGCACCGTATGCTATGCGCCGGGTGCCGATTAAGAAATCAAAACAAAAAACTCGTTCACGACCTTTGCGGTATGTGCTTGAACCTGGCGATCCGGAGAAGGTTGAAATTGTGCGTTTGATTTTCGAGCTTTTTGTAATTCACGACTACTCCCTAACTGATATTTGTAACCTGCTCATTTCCCAAGGGGTGGAGTCTCCTTTAAAAAGTAACACCTGGAATACAAGGGTTGTCAGAACAATTCTGGAATCTGAAATATATATCGGAGCCAATGAATTTTGTGGGTGCGTAAAACATGGTGTGTTTCCATCTTTTATTGATAAGTCGACTTTCTTTGAAGCACAGGCAAAGATATCGCGCAATCAGCTAACTCTAAAACTACGAAAATCATCGGTTAGACCACTTTCAATTTAGAAAAGTATCAATAAGAAAATAATCATGGTTAATCAATATATCGAAAAACCTATAGATGGGATAAAAAAAAGTGAGACCATCCGTGCAGCCCAGTATGTCCGCATGTCCACTGACCACCAAAAGTACTCAACTGAAAATCAACGCGATTTAATCCAAGAATATGCTGATGAACACGGCATGATTATTGTTCGAACTTATGCCGATGATGGGAAAAGTGGTCTTAGCATAGATGGTCGAAATGCACTAAAAATGCTCATTGAAGATGTTGAAAGTCGAAGAGCGGACTTCGACGTTATCTTGGTTTATGATATCAGCCGGTGGGGCCGATTCCAGGATGCTGATGAAAGCGCTTATTATGAATACATCTGCAAACGTTCAGGCATCAAAGTTATATATTGTGCTGAACAGTTTAAGAATGATGGCAGTCCAGTATCCACCATTGTCAAGAGTGTTAAGCGAGCCATGGCAGGTGAATACAGTCGCGAGCTTTCTGTAAAGGTGTTTAAGGGACAATGCAAACTGATTGAGCAGGGCTTTAGACAGGGAGGTTTGGCAGGGTATGGGTTGCGGCGTATGCTTATAGATCAGAGCGGTAAGAAAAAGGGTATTCTGAAGCATGGTGAATATAAAAGTCTCCAGACTGACCGTGTTGTGTTGATACCAGGTTCACCTCAAGAAGTAGAAACTGTTAGACTAATATATAAGCTGTTCGTCCATGAAGGAAAATCAGAGTTAGAAATTGCAACGTTTATCAATGATAAGGGGATAAAAACTGATCTTAATCGACCTTGGTCACGCGGCACAATTCATCAGGTGCTGACAAATGAAAAGTATATCGGCAATAACGTTTACAACCGGATTTCATTCAAATTAAAAAAACAGCGGGTTAAGAATCCTCCAGAAATGTGGATTAGGTCTGATAGGGCATTTGAGGCAATCGTTGATCCACAAATGTTTTATAAAGCACAGGGAATAATATTAGAGCGTAATCGTCGTTTCACAAATGAGGAAATGCTTGATCGACTTAAATACCTTTATCAGAAGCACGGCAAGCTTTCGGGTTTTTTAATTGACGAAACCGAAGGTATGCCATCAAGCTCGGTTTATCGAACCCGATTTCATGGGTTAGTGAGAGCATACCGGCTGGTGGGTTATACCCCTGAGCGGGACTATCAGTATCTGAAAATCAATCGTTTCCTGCGCAAAATGCATCCTCAGGTGGTCGAAAGTGTAATTATGCAAATCAAAGATTTGGGTGGTTACGTTGTTCGAGATGATAAAACTGATCTTTTGTCAATTAACGAAGAATTTTCAGTTTCTCTGGTAATAGCTCGTTGTTGGCAGACTAAGGCAGGTTCTTTGCGTTGGCTCATACGATTGGACTCAGGGCTTGGACCTGATATTATCATTGCTTTGCGTATGGACTTAGAGAATAAAAATCCATTAGATTACTATCTTTTGCCAATAATTGATATTGATATGGAAAAACTTCGCTTGGCAGAAGAAAATGGAGCGCATCTTGATACATATCGCTTCGATAATTTGGATTTCTTTTTTGGTATGGCAGAACAGGTCAAAATACGGCTGGCGTCATGAATAATAGAGAAGAAGCTACCATCCAAATGGTCCCAATTGAGAAGATTAAAGTGCTGAATCCACGGGTGCGTAATAAACATAAGTTTCAACAGATTGTTTCCAGCATTTCGAATTTAGGTTTAAAGAGACCTATCACCGTTAGTCAACACAGAAATAAGTCTGGAGAGGAATCTTTTGATCTGGTTTGTGGGCAAGGTCGGTTGGAAGCTTTTATTGCCCTTGGTCAAAAGGAAATCCCTGCTGTTGTTATAAATGTCTCGAAAGAAGAATGCTTTCTGATGAGTTTGGTAGAAAACCTGGCACGCAGGCAGCACGTGAGTATCGAGATTGTTAGAGAAATTGGCAAGCTTAAAGAAAGAGGGTATAAATCAACTGAGATCGCAAGAAAAACAGATACAAATCCAGAGTATGTTAGAGGCATCATTCGCCTATTAAAAAGGGGGGAAGAACGGCTGATTCTTGCTGTGGAAAAGGGGCAGATTCCCATTAGCATGGCAGTTGAAATCTCTGCCACTGACGATGAAAACGTACAGGTCGCATTATTAAGCGCATATGAAAGCAAAAAACTACGAGGTCACGCATTAATAAAAGTGAGACGTCTAATCGAACAAAGACGGATAAAGGGGAAATCATTGCGAGGAGGAATACCAAAAATTGCAAAGAAAAACATTTCCGCCGCAACCCTTGTGAGAACATACCGACAGGAAGTTGAACGTCAAAAACTTCTGGTTAAAAAAGCAAAACTCTGTGAATCCCGACTTATATTCAGCGTTTCAGCTTTGAAAGAACTCTTTGAAGATGAAAATTTTGTTAATTTACTGCGAGCAGAGTCTTTAAGCTCTATGCC
>PVMK01127507.1_pt1 | contig 10838 bp, 12 predicted proteins | sample 1853481 | NCBI WGS metagenome assembly PVMK01 (sample SAMN08533507, study PRJNA380276) | Marine sediment metagenome, whole genome shotgun sequencing project. | reverse complement strand
CGTGTTGATGGCAAAGGTTATTTTGTCGCGTGGACACCGCATGCCGCAGATCTGCGGATTTTATCGGCTTGGGTCGAGGAAGGCAGGCTCCGGCCGATCGTTGATAGCGAATATGCGTTGGACGACATTCGCCAGGCTCATGAACGTAGCCAGACGCTTCGTGCCCGGGGATAAAAAAATCAATACCCGGAACCGGCACGAGTGTCATATAAACCCCGCCATCTCTGAGCGCTTGCCGGGCAGGCTCAGCATCTTGTGAACCCACCGCATCGTAGATGATGTCGTATTTTTCCCCCGCTTGCAGAACATCCTCGCGCGTGTAATCGATAACCCGATCAGCACCCAACCCTTGGACAAGATCAATGTTGGCGGCACTGCAGACCGCGGTAACCTCTGCCTCCATGATCCTGGCGATTTGCACGGCAAATATACCGACCCCGCCGGAAGCACCGATTATCAGCACGCGATCACCGGCTGCAGATCCCCGCAATCGCGGAGACCTACCAACGGCGTCAGGGCCGCCAGCGGCATTGCCGCCGCCTCGACGTGACTCAGTCCGGGTGGCTTGAGCGCCACGGTGCGCGGATTGAGTGCTACATATTCGGCATAGCATTTACCTGCTCCGTTGTCAGACCGCGCAAAGACTTCATCCCCGACGGTAAACTCCGTTACATCCGCGCCGACTTCGACTACGACCCCCGACACATCCAGTCCGAGCACCATAGGAAACTCGTTACCGTAACGGTCACCCATCAGTCCGGCGCCTATTTTCCAATCGATCGGATTCACGCTCGCCGCGTGAACTTCGACCAGAATCTGATCTGGCTCTGTCGACGGTTTTGGAATATCGCGAACCTGCAATACGGAAGATGGTCCGAATTCATCGATCACAGCGGCTTTCATAACTAGCTCCAGGTACAGGTACCGGCCTTACTGCAGTTCAATTTCAACTTTGTAGCCAAACCATTTGCTGTTATCGATTAATCGAATCCAGCGCGGCTGCAGCCGATACATATTCGCGGCCTTAAGTCGCTGCGCGATCGTCTCCTCATCTTCGCTCTTCGGCGCTTCGAACAGGCACGAACATCAGAGAATTTAGCAAGATAACAACGCAAGGCATTCAGTCGCGCGACGCCGGCCAACACCGTCACGCTACCCGTCATCTGCAGACCTTTAACTTCTTTCCACAAAGAACAGTCGATATTGACCGTCGCGGAAGCTTCAGAACAGTCTTCAATATCGCGAGCATGATGCGTGCGGTAATCAGACACAAAATACAGATTCAGTTTCTTGTCGCTGGCGAAGAACAGGCTTGCCGCCCACGGCTGTCCGTCGCGACAGGTCGCCAGCGTAATCGTATTGTGCGCCTCCAACATTCGCCGGACCGCCTCTCGATCCGCGTCGCTCATCAGCCGGAGTTTCCATTGCTGCGATTAGCGCCCTTCCAACGCTTGACCAATCCGGTGTCGATGCCGAACAAGTCGAGCAGGCGGCCAACGGTGTGGTTGATGATGTCATCTACGCTCTGCGGATCGTTATAAAAAGCCGGCATTGGTGGGACCATCACTGCACCCATTTGCGCTGCTTCGAGTAACAGGCGGCAATGCCCGACGTGCAGAGGCGTTTCCCGCGGCACGAGAACCAGACGACGACGCTCCTTCAATGCAACGTCGGCTGCTCTGACCATCAGAGAATCGGCATAGGAATTCACGACTCCAGATAAAGTTTTCATCGAGCAAGGTACGATAGCCATGCCGTCAGTCGGATAAGAACCGCTGGCGATGGTTGCAGCAAGATTCTGATCACTGTGCACGACATCTGCCAGAGCTTCGACATCTTTGACCTGCCATTGAGTTTCAATGGAGATATTGAGCTTGGCCCCCTTGCTCAGAATCAGATGCGTCTCAAGATCCGGCATCGACTTGAGGGCCTCGAGCAGCCGAATGCCGTAGATGACGCCACTGGCCCCGGAAATTCCAACGATTAAACGCATGACTTAAATATCCTTGTTATCTTTATTCTTCGCGGCTGATTGTTCGTTTTCGCAATAATACGGCTGCATTCATGCCGGCACCACTGCGGCTGCCGCCGTCTCCAGCCTGCGGCGGCCTGTATCTCAGGCCATTCAGGCGACCATGGGTTGATCCACGAGGGCTTGCCGGTTTTCCGGAATACGCAATCGCCAGATGTATGCATCGACAATGAAATGGTGAAGGTTAATCGTTGCAATCACCATTAACATGCTCTCCGCAAAGCCGGCCCCGGCCCAGACAAAAATAAACGGCCAGCAATTAAACAGGCCATAACCCAGCGCAACGCATTTAGCGTAAAACCCTCCTGCATGATATGCCCAGCCATGCGTATTCGCCGCTTCTGCCAGCTGCTCACGAACATGGTAAATCAGCATGATTGCCATGTATTGAATGCCGTGAGCGATGGTTGCGATTACGAACGCATCCAGAAAACTCAGCCCCGTCCACCAGAGCCCATTGGCGACCATCATTACCAGAATGATAAGCGGTAGCGCCTGACGTCTGGTTTTCCATATCCGCCAATAGAGTACGATTGGCATCGCGAATGACAGCAACATCAAAGCTGTCTTGATGCTGTTCAACGTGCCGCGCAGACCGTCGTTCGCATTAACTATGTCTGCAGGCAGCAACCAGTCCAGACCCATATGGCCAGACCCGCTCATGAGCGCATACAGAAACGGCATCATGCAGGTCCAGTAAATCAACCTCTTATCCGCCATGTCGAGCTTTAGACCGCCGCGGAAAGAGTACATCAGGCTCAAACCATAGATCTGCTTGGCGTAATGAAACGGCGCCCAGGTCAGATAAATGACCTGCAAATACCGGCCAAACACGCCCGGAAACATGACACAGACGGATAACACGGCCATCGTAACGACCGGAAAGCCGAAGGCCAGAAAAGAGAATTCTTTTAGATAAGTCGGCTTGCTGTACAGGCGAACCGTAGACGCCGCGAAATGTGCACTGCTCGCAAACAGGACGAGCCAGACCAGTTGGTCCGGATTCAGATATGGCGCCCCTGCCCGGCTCGACCAGCAGATACAGGGTTAGCAGAATGCTCCAGAAACCACCAATCAGCAGATAGTCCCATACCGGGTGAAGAAAACAGTGGCCGATCAGTTGTTGTCGTATCGATTTCATGACATTCGGCGCACAGTCAGGGATTACGCTGTTGCAGTGCGTCCAGATTCTTCTGCGCTGCGGATAGCCTGGGATTCAACAGCAGTGCCTGCCGGTAATTTTCCGCTGCCTGCGCCAGATCTCCGGTGCGCGAATACGCGACACCCAGATCATTGTAGGCCTGCGCGGCATCAACCCCGGAACGATTTTGGGTAAACCGGGAAATATAAGGAATAGCCTCTTTTGCCTGGCCGCGTTCAAGATATAGAAGACCGATAAAGTAACTGGCGTTCGGCTCCCTGGGTTTAAACCGGAGCGCCTGTTGGACTGTTTGCATCGCAGCTTCGCTATCTCCCATCGCGTAATACACGGTGCCAAGACTTATCAGGGACTGAGAATCCGCAGGTGCAACATCGACGGCGCGCTGATATTCGCGTAATGCATTGTTGTATTGGCCGTCGAGGTAGTATTCATCCCCAGTCGCCAGGACGTTCAATGAAAGGCGCGGTAATGCCGTGTTGCTGTTGACGTAGAATGCGAGCCCGCCAAGCAGCGACAGCACGAAGACCAGCAAAGAAAAGACAAAAATCACCGAATATAGAGAGGGGCGAACGAATCCGTTACGGAGACACTGAATAAAACCCGGACGCTCTGCTTCTGATAACGGATCGGACATCGCCGTAGTGTAGCGTGCCCGGCTTTAGTTGTTGAGGTTCCGCTGCGCACCCGGCAGCGGCAAGAGAATTAAGGTCAGGCGCGACCTGTAGCCCGCCGGTCTCGCCAGCTACGCCTTTCCGCACCGGATTCGTCCGCTGGAACTGCAGACAGGCGACCCAGGACAACCAACGTATCCCGTCGATTTTGCTCGGCCCGGCGGTCTGTGTAATGTTCAAAACGGCAACTGCAATCGGGTTGATCGCAATCTGACAAAGGTAAGACCGGCGCCTCCCCTGACAGGATGCGCTGTCCGGCAAGCTCGCGAACAGCATGACAGGGACTTGGATCCATGCAAATGGAAACGGCATGAAAATCAGATTTTGGCCGTCCGGAAAAGCGGCGGTGTCCACCACTGGATGGAACCGGCCGCACGGTGGCAGCCTTGCGGCGGGATGCGGCGAGGAAAACACCGATGCCCGACCAGCACGCCGAAAATTACGAATGTCATGAGTATTGCCAGCATGCTGCTGATTTTGCCGGATTTTTGCCATCCGATCGTTGCTCGTGTTCTCAAATCAGCTGCATAAGCCGCGGAGACGATCAGCAGATGGAATTAGATGCGGCTCCCGGTAAATTCGTGTCAGAACCGAATTTAAGCTAACCGATCACGTTACTATCTGGATTCGGTGTCGACGGATTCAGCAACCAGGTATTTGCTACGCACCCATCCTGTTTCGCGGGTTTCCGTCGGGCCTTCACCGAAGCCGATGAATGCCCAGTCACCATTATCGAACAGCACTTCCACAGAATCATCGGACCTTAGATATGCGACAACCGGTGCCCCAGTGCTACCAGTCCGACGAACATTAAGGGTCACTGCATCGACCCGGCGATACTCAGGCTTATAATCATCCCGCAGCTTGATCTGATCCCGAGCTCCGGTTAACCCAACTTCATCCTCAGCCGGGGGTCGCCGCTTAAATTCCCTTTGGACCAATTCCAGATTCTCATGAGCTGTCTCATAGTAGCTGGGCGAAGACCGGATGGCTTCCGACAACAACCAGGCAGCAGCGTCCAGATCACCATTCTGGTACGCCAGATAACCGACATCATTGTAAGCCTGCGGTCGCTGTATAACTTTGCGCAAGATAACGACCGCGTCATCGTAGTCACCACGACGCGCATAAACCAAACCCAAATTTGCGACGGGTCGACTATAGCTTGCATCGATGCCTATCGCCGTCCGGTAAAATTCTTCCGCCCGCTCGAGATCGCCGGTCAGATAATAAGAGTATCCGAGATTGGTCAACAACAGCGCCGATTCAGGATTATGGGTAAGCGCCACCCGATAATGCGCGATAGCCGTCTCGTAATTACGCTCGGTATCGGCGAGCACACCTAAAGCGTTGTGCGCTCCCCAGCGTGCGTCGTCGAGTTCGATCGCACGCTGCAGATATTGTCGCGCCGGCGCCACTTGCCGGGCGCCAATGTAAAGCAAGCCTAACTCTTCGTGAGCAATCGCGTTGTCGGAATCCAGCTGCAGCACTTTCTCATAGGCCTGGTGGGCCTGTGCAACGCTACCCAGATAAACCAGAGTCTTGCCGAGCTTGAGCCAATTATCAGGCGTGTCCTCGAGTGTCACGGCCTGGTTGAATATAAATTCGGCCCGCGAATAATCACCCTCTTTCGAACGCAGCATCACCCGGCAGCAATAATTTCCTCGGTCGAAAAACCGTCAAATTGCGCCAAGATGTCAATCGACTCGACATCGTCGCGTGTCGTTGCGGCTGGCCCGGAAACACAGCCGGCAAGCAACACAATTATGGCCAATGTAACCACGAGTCTAAATCTGACTGAGAGGGTGCCGACGTAAGCCTGAACAACCATGATTTGCTCCTTAGATTACGTCGAATTGTGACCGGGAAAGCCACCCCGGTCGGTCGAGTGCGTCACATTCGGCGGGAGATTTCCGCTCGATCAGTTGCCCATGACTCTGAATACCGCAACGAGCCGCAGAACGGCCGGGCCAATGGCGACGATGAAAAATGACGGGAACAGGCATAGCACCAGTGGGAAAATTAGCTTGGTACCGACTAATGCGGCCTGCTCTTCGGCAGCCTGCATACGCTTATCACGGAATTCCTCGGAATAAATCCGCAGCGCGTCGGCAACGCCCGTACCGAATCGCATGGTCTGCACCAACAGACTGACCAGGCCGCGTATATCCGCCAGGCCAGTGCGGTCCGCCAGATTCTTGAGCGCCCGGGAACGCTCGACGCCGGCACGCATTTCCGCATTGACCAGCGCCAGTTCAGTGGATAAATCCGGATGACTGACCATCAGCTCGTCGGCCACGCGCTGAATCGCCGCGGCAAGCCCAAGACCGGACTCGACACAAACGACCAATAAATCGAGCGCGTCCGGAAATGCGCGGCGCAGTTTCGTCATCTGCTTCTTCACCATCTTGTCCAAAACGTAGCTCGGCAAAGTCAGGCCGAGCGCCGCCGCACCCAACCCATAAAACATGAGTTCGAAGCTCGTCTGCTCCGGTAACCAGCGCGATGCGATGAGTACGCCGAACGGCAATGCGATCGTCAACAGTGCTTTGATGCCGTAAAAAGTCTGTAGTGCGTTCGGCCCGCGATGACCCGCGTAGGAGAGCCTCCTGGTCGTCGCATTAAGCTCCTCAGCGGCCTTCGGCATAACCCAATGGGAAACCGTTCCCAGCATGGTTTTGATGGTGACCGATACCCGCCCATCCGTTTCTTCGCTCGCATCCTCTTCGTCATCGAGAAAATGATCGAGCCGCCGACGAATCGGGTTGGTCGCCCCCATAAATACAAACGACAGCCCCAGCGAGAAGACAAACGCCGTTATCGCGATCACAATCACGAAGGCCAATTGTTGATCCTGAAAATTCGCCATAAAAGCATTCAGTGTGCTTTGAATTTGTTCCATCGTATTTTCCTACATGTCAATGCGAATGATTTTGCGAATCCAGAAAATTCCGATAATACCCATGACACCGCCAACAGTGATCAACTTGACGCCTACGGGATCCTCGAGCAGTACCGGCAGATAATCCGGTGTCGTTACGGTAATGACGATGAAAAGCACAAACGGTACCAATGCCAGAATCCATGCCGACATGCGCCCTTCGGCCGATAAGGTACGAACTTTACGGAAAAATTTGAATCGGCCCCGGATCACGGCACTGATCTGTTCCAGTATTTCGGCCAGGTTGCCGCCGGTTTCCTTTTGTACCAGCACGGCCGTGACGAATGCCATAACGGCGACGCTCGGCATACGTTGCAACAAGCCCAGCATGGCGCGCCGCGTGTCGTTACCGTAGTTGATATCGGCAAACGTCAATTCGAATTCCCGGGCCACCGGATCATCCATGTCTTCGGCGACTGATTTCAACGCTGCCGCGTACGGCAGGCCCGCTCTCAAGGCGCGCTTCATCGAGTCGATCGCATCGGGAAGTTGCTCCTCGAATTTGTCTATACGATCCTTACGGTCGCGGTTTATCTTCAGATAAGGCAACGCAAGACCGAGGCAACCGGCTGCGGGCGCCCAAATAATCGAGTGCGTAAATGACCACCCGAGCACAGACAAAGCAACGCCCAGCCCGATGGCCAACAACACGACCTGATACGCCGCCGTCGAGTAACCGGACTGCCCTAGTAATTGTGCCAGTCGCTCCATTCCAGGCAGCGCCTCGAGCCGACGTTCGAATGGCGACAAGCGCCGTAAATATTTTTCGCGCAAAAGTGATGAGTAGGAATCGTCATCCGAAGCCGATTCTATTTCACCGAGGCGCTGTCGCAGTCGTTTCCTGACTTTGCTGTTGTCGCCGAATGCCTGTACGGCGACGCTCTGGGACAGCAGGAAAACCGCGACACCGACCATCGCGACAAATATCATTATTTCGTTGGACATGTCGAATTACCCCTTAGTGAGCATGGTCCAGCCCGAAGAGTTCGATCGGCAGATCAATGCCGCGCCTCTTAAGGTCACGCTGGAAAGATGGAACGATGCCGGTCGGTCGTAGCTCGCCTATTACCTTACCGTCCTCATCGAGACCTTCCCGGTCGAAGCGGAACAACTCGGACATGGTGATAATGTCGCCTTCCATACCGACGAGTTCCTGGATGCTCGCCAGGCGTCGGCGGCCATCCTCCTGACGCTCGACTTGCAGGACCACGTCGATAGCCGAGGCTATCTGCGCACGAAGGGCCTTCGGCGGAATCTCGACACCCGCCATCGACACCATATTTTCAACTCGCGTCAGGGCGTCACGCGGTGTATTGGCATGGATCGTGGTCAGGGAGCCATCATGGCCGGTATTCATAGCCTGCAGCATATCGAGTGCCTCGCCACCGCGGACCTCGCCGAGCACAATGCGCTCCGGGCGCATACGCAGACAGTTGCGAACCAGGTCTCGCTGCGTGATTTCACCCTTGCCTTCAATATTAGCCGGCCGTGTTTCCAGGCGAACCACGTGAGGCTGCTGTAGCTGTAATTCCGCTGAGTCCTCGATGGTCACGATGCGCTGCGTTGCCTGTATATAACCCGACAAAATATTCAGCAAGGTGGTCTTGCCGGAGCCGGTGCCACCGGACACCAGGATATTCAGGCGCCCTTTCACTATGGCGGCCATTAATTGCGCGGCCGCATCGGTGACAGAGCCCAGCTTGATCAGGCTATCCATGCCGAGCATTTCGACCGAAAATCGCCGGATCGACATCATCGGGCCGTCGAGTGCCAGTGGCGGAATAATGACGTTGACACGCGACCCATCCGCAAGTCGCGCATCGACCATCGGCGAGGATTCGTCGATTCGCCGACCGACGGCCGAGACGATTCGATCGATGATATTCATCAGGTGATCGTCATCGTTGAATTCAACGTCGGTCAATTCAAGCATGCCCGCGCGCTCGATGTAAACGGACTTTGCGCCGTTCACCAGGATGTCTGAAATTGTCGGGTCCGCGAGCAATGGTTCGAGCGGCCCAAGCCCCATGACCTCGTCTTCGATGCTGCGGATGACCCTTTTCCGTTGTTCCAGGTTCAGGGTAGCCGAATCATCATTCAGCAATCGCGTGGCGATTTCGCGAATCTGCTGGCGCGCCTGATCCACCGGGATCGTACCGATCAGTGACAGGTCCATAACGTCCAGGAGTTTCCTGTAAGTCTGCATCTTCCATTCATTTTCCAATGGAGTCAGGGATGTTGACAGAACCTCATCCTGGCCGACAATTTTCGGCGCACTCTTAAATGACGATGACCGATCGTCACCAGCCGGCTTGGAAACCTTTGACTTCAATTCAAGCGCCATGACGATAACCCCGCATCATTGTTGAGACAGCTTTGGAGAACAGCCCCGTTTTACCGGTACCTTCACGCCCGCTGATTCGATTCGCTAATTCGATTAGCCCTGTGGTGACAACCGAGTTACGCGCATGCTCAAGCATGGGTATGCCCATGTTCACGCTCTCGGCAACGTCCCGGTAATGGTTCGGCACAAGCAGCACCGTGTCTTTTTCGACACCCAACGAGTTGCAGATATCATTGAGTTCGACGGGATTTGACTTGTCGTAGCGATTAACCACGACCATGACCCGATCTTCCGCAACCGCAAGCTGGCTGATCAGGATCTTGCGCAACCGGTTGGCGTCGCGAATGTTGGCCAGATCCTGCTGCACCACCAACACGACCCGGTCTACGCGCTCATAGACGGCAGCGCTGACGTCATCGATCTGCCGCGGCTGGTCGATGAGCGTATAGGTATAAGTGGTTTTGGCCAGATCCAGCAGGTGGCGGAACCGATCCAGCGGAATATCCCGGGTCAGCACGAGTTCTTCGAGCAGCGGCCCGAGCAACGACAGACCACTGGGATGCTTTGCCATGTAGGCATCAAGCGCCACGGAATCCAGCTCTTCGGCCATGTCCAGGGCCCCCAGCAGTCCATGTTGCGATTTAAGATCGAGGTATTGACCCAGGGAGCCGAACTGCATATCCAGGTCCAGCAAGGCCACGCGGAATTTGAACTCGGCAGCCATAATATGCGCAATGTTGACGGTCAGAAATGAGCCTCCAGATCCACCCTTGGCGCTGACAATGGTCACCAGGCTGCCAGTTTCTTCCGTGACCTGGTACCTCAGGCTTTTCCAGACGCCTTCGACCGCTTCAAGGAAATCCGTCGCGCTGACCGGGTGTTCGAGGTAATCACAGGCCCCGGCTTTCATCGCCATGCGCATCAATTTGGTATTACCCTGCGGGCCGACGACCAGAATCGCCGGCCGCAGTTCCGCCGGACGCTCGACGAGACAAACCAGCTCCTCTTCATTGCTGATATCCATATGAAACACCAGCAAGTCCGGCAGATCGGGAACCCCATGCAACGGATCCGCAGCACCATTACTGATATGCCGAACCTCGATTTCAAACCTTGGATCAGCGATGCTGCTCTGTAACGCCGACAGAGCTGACTGATCGCGACCAGCAAGCAAAATTTTCAAAGAATTACCCACGTTTCACACCCCACTTGTGTTCGCCCAATATTTAAAACCAGGAGCCCGTAGGTCAGCACGGCTGAACGGGTTCATTGCGCGGAACCCCGAGACTCTCTCTTGGCAAAGGTCGACGGAAGCGGCGGCATCGTAAAGGTCAACGCTGCCCGGAAAATCCATTGGTGCACATAGTTCACGATTTGCACCCGCACGTAGTTGATAGTTGCGTAATACGCCGGGATGCTCAGATCGTCGTGATCGGGGTTCCGTCCGCATCGCAGATATTCGAGCTGAATATTGGCGGTAGACAGACCGTTGACTATCGGACTGTTCGCGCCACCGGTCGAATTGAACACGGCGATTTGCGCAATAGCCGCGATCGTTGACCGGCAAACTACGGCCAGGCGAGCGCCGCGCCGCGTCGACTCGCCGAGTGTGTTAATCACGAACAGCAGCCGACTCACTTCGATTGGTGGCACGAACAGTCCGATAGTCAACGGTCTGTCTACCGCCA
>PVMK01123880.1_pt1 | contig 10838 bp, 15 predicted proteins | sample 1853481 | NCBI WGS metagenome assembly PVMK01 (sample SAMN08533507, study PRJNA380276) | Marine sediment metagenome, whole genome shotgun sequencing project. | reverse complement strand
GTGATTCAGTAATTGATACAACAATGAATTCTTCTTTTTTTATTTTAGAAAATCTCATAAATCATTCTATATATTTCTGGCGTGTTCGTTCTATTTTGGGTTCCGAGGTAAGCATTTGGGCACCCATTTGGAGTTTTGAAGTAACTGACGCATTTATGACAATGATAGCACCTAATGGTGGAGAAGTTTGGTCTATGGGAACAGAAGAAATTATTCGCTGGGAAACCAACATTATCGATTCGGTTAGAATTGATCTACTTTATGGGCAACAGAATATTATGACCATTGATACTACATTTGGAAATCCAAGCGCTTTTAGGTGGCTGATTCCAACAAATCTTACCCCTGACACTTCTTACAAAATTATTGTTAGGAGTATTGAGGACTCGACCATTATAGACACTAGTGATGCTGTATTTTCACTTATTCCACCAAGTGGTATTGAAACAGTAACAACTGAAATACCGGATGATTATCACCTTTTCCAAAATTATCCAAATCCATTTAATCCAGGCACAACTATCAGGTATTCCATTCCAACTCAAAGCCAGGTTAGACTGAGAGTGTATAACTCTATTGGAGAAAATATTGCTGATTTAATTAATGCTAATCAGAATGCTGGTAGTTATGAAGTGAGTTGGGTTGCTGAAAATATCGCTTCAGGTATTTATTTCTATTCCGTAGAAGCAATACCTTCCGATGGAACAGAAATATTTAGATCTGTGAGGAAGATGATATTGCTAAAATAATATCAGAGGTTAAAATCAGGTTAATAATAGCTGAGTTGAAAATAATTTTTAAGAAGTTACAGATATGAAAAAGGTCTTTCTATTTATAGTGATTATTAATTTATCTGTTGAATATGGTTTTGCCCAACCTGTACGAGAAGAAGGAAACGAAAAACTTACTTTAGCTTTCCCAAATCTTACAGTTACTGTTATTAATAATCCATCTCCCGAGCACCTTTTTTAGGACCTACCAGCTACGGGTTAAGTTATTTAATGATATTGGATAATTAATTGATTCCTCTGTTCTATAAAAAGGTAATTGACAGGCATTTGATTTTAAGCTACAACCAAGTAATGTTGTTTTAAAAGTTTATGATGTATTAGGTAATGAAATTGTAACTCTTGTTAATGAAAAGAAACCATTAGGAAATTATGAAGTTGGGTTTAACACTACGGATTTAACTAGCGGTGTTTACATTTATAGAATATTTAAGGGAGAATATACTATTTCAAAAAAGATGATGCTTTTAAAATGAATGTTCTAATTCAATTCTGAATTCAATTAACAATTTAACTTTCTTCAATTTGTGCAGGAGATAAAAGTGATAAATTATATAAAACATTCAAATAAATACATTAAGTTATCGGTTGGATATGTCTTGATGGCCAAATTTTGAACCTGAGATTGAATAAATGTCAAAGGTAAAATGGTTAGCAGTATGATGAAAATACTATTTAGGGGGATATGTTCATTTTGTCAAATATCAATCTTGACTTAACGGATGAAGTATGATCAGAAGTCAATGGATGATTGTATTCCAAAACAGAAACAGTATTTAAATCAATTGTATAAGTTAAATGGAGACTTTTTGGAGAGGTAGGTAAAATATATTATGTTTATGAACCAGAATAGAAGAATACGGAGAGGGGGCATAGAATCTCTCCCTCTCCGCTCTTTTCTTATAATCCATTATTATCCAATAACTTAACTTGGTACAATAATCGGGTTATACCATTAAACAATATTGCCTTGGATATAATTCAGAAGCAAAAAGGTAAGCATCCAGAATATGTTTTTATCTCTAAAAGTGGTAAGAAGATACACCAGGATAAACCTTACAGTAATTTAAAGAGAGCATTAAATAAAATAGGTCTTAAAGGTGATGTCCATAAATTACGGCATACCTTTGCAAGTAAACTAGTAATGAAAGGTGAAAGTTTATATACTGTCTCAAAACTTTTGGGACACTCAGATTTAGAGACCACACAAATCTATGCTCATTTAGCACCTGGTTATCTGAAAGATGCAGTTAATAAGTTGGATGAGGAAGAATAGTGAATTTGATCCGCACTCATTTTTGCGGAAGGATTAAAGAAGAGGTTTTCCAAAATAATTAATTTTAATGTTTTATAAGAGTTTTGTGAGTTATGAACTCACATTTCAAATATGAAAAAGTATATATCATATCGTTCATCAGAGTTATTAAACTTACTGAATGAAAAAGATCAGTCTTTTTTCACTCTTAAAGAAGCAATTACAATTATGAATTCAAGTGAACCGGTAGCTGTTCGCAAATTACTTGCTGATATGACAAAGCGAGGATTGATTCTCCGGATTAAAGATGGGCTCTATAATGTTATTCCATACGAGAAAAACAGTACGGAGTATTTTCCAAATTGGCATCTGACTGCTCAAGCTATAGTAAAATGTTCAGAAATATTTCTTTAATCGAGGAAGTTTAACTTACTCATAATCAGAGGGACGGTGGTTCGAGTCCATCTGGGCCTACACTTTAAGCTCTGCGGGAGAAATGTTGAAGAGCTTTTTTATTAAAATTACGATTTACTTAATATTATTTTGTAGAATTATGTGAATCTATTTGAGTAGAATCATTTTTTTCATCTGGACAAAATCACCGGAAACGATTCTGTACAAATAAATACCGCTTGGTAGATTGGTTGCATCAAACTTAATCTCATAACTACCCATTGTTTTTTCTTCATTTAATAAAGTTACTACTTCTCTGCCTACTATATCATAAACTTTAACTGCAACAAAACTTAATAGCATATAATCAACATTTTAATAAAAATAATCTGGCTTTGTTAAATATAATATCTTTATTTAAATTTGCATATGCCTAAATAGTTTTGAAGACATACACAAATAATGTCTAAAAATTAGATTATCAACTTTAATTGATAGAAGCATTTTTAATAAGATTATATCAATCGAAATTGAACGATATAATATTGTGACAAATTGTATTCCTTAAACACAAACAGGAGAATAAAATAATGAAACTTATTAGACTTTTTTCTCTAACTCTATTCGTTGCAACAATATCCTTTGCGCAAGTGAATTCAAACTATGATGGTCCCAAACCAGAAATTGTAAAGGGATCAAGATCTTTCGTTTTTCGTTATACACCATTTCAAAGTAATTTTGAACCAGTTTATGTCAGTACAGTATCTGTTTTTGACGCAGATAATATGAACTTATTCGGCGCTGGATTTAGATACTTTTTTACTAATCAGATTGCAGTTGTATTTGGTTTGAATTTGGGGACAGGTTCAACATCAGAGGAATTCCAAAATGGTGATAAGTCAGAAACTTCATCAACAACATTTGGTCTTTCAGTCGACGGGAATTATCATTTGAAAGCGCTCTACAGTGTTTCACCATACTTTGGATTTAATATAAACTATGGTAATTATTCATCAGATATTGAATTAACCGAAGGTGGTACAACTTCAAAAACAGAATTTTCCGGTAATGGTTTTGGTTTAGGAATAAACTTCGGATTTGACTGGTACTTTACTGAGGGTCTATCTCTCGGCGGTCAAATATACGCTTGGATATAGAAGCTTAGGCAAACCCGAAGAAAAGACTGGAAATACAACGGTGGAGGGACAAAGCTCATCATCTTTTGGAGTGGGTTCTGCCAGTGTAATTCTCAATGTTCATTTCTAAATAGATTATTCATTAGATATCCTTTGGAGAGTAAACTCTCCAAAGGCTTTTTTAATTGTTGTCCTTAAATTATGAAGAACCTGCTCTTATTTTTTTATCTTTCCTAAGATTTATATATTGGCAACTTGGAAAGGATAGCGCTTGATTTATTAGTTTCTTGGTACTTCCCTATTTCTGTCGTATCTCCCGTTTTACATTTACCATCAAACTTAGCCCCTTCTTCAATCACTAAGTTTTTGGTATAAATATCTCCCTTGAGATTACTTTTAGAATCTAAAATCAAGGTTTCTTTTGCTCTTACAATCCCAGAAACTTTACCACCAATTGTTATGGTATTTGCATTTAATTGTCCATCGACTTTTGCATCTTCTCCAATGGTCATATTACTTTCGCAAAAAATATCTCCTTGTATTTCCCCATCTACTCTAATATTGCCACTGCTTGTGATTTTTCCTTCTATTTTAACACCTCTGCTAATTATAGTAGTCTCCTCTGATTTTGAACTTCCGAATTGCATGTTATTCAACATAAAGAGTTTCCCTTATGATTAATGTATTATTTAAAAATGTTTATGAATTATTTACTACCCCTATTTCGGATAAAAAAGTGAAGATATAATAGATTGTTATTGGAACCGCAATTACTACCCGATTCAATCATCTCACTCTTTTTAACAGATACATACCACCAATATTCATACCATAAAAACTCTTAATCAATTATTATGGAGTGGATTTCAATTTTTTTGTTCGAGATTGGATGACAGCTTCCCACCAACAACCCCCACCCTCCGTTTTGGGGTCTGTAGGGGGTCAATTAGGTTGAAAATTCTCATCAACTTTCAGATTGAATATCTTCCTCAAAACTCTTGATAGCTTCTTCTCTTGTTTTATATATATCAAATAATCTGAGAGTATGTGTGGTCGTAAATATATATTCTCCTTTAATGGCTGGTTTTACTACTTTCAACTTATAGCCTTTGTCTGTCACCATCTCCAATGTCATTATAATCGCTCCAAAGAAAGTCGAATCAATAAAGTCACACTTGCTGAGATCAATTACTAATTTAGTGTGACCGGAATTAATCTCCTCTTCTACTATCTTCCTAAATGCAATTGCTTCATTTAGAGTTGAACGAGTTAGGTTAACCGCTACAACAAATACACCATCAACATATATTTTATCAAAATCTTCCAAGATAATTCCCAAATATTATTATAGTTCTTACCTGAAAGTTAAATGGTCATCCTCTTTATAGCAATCATTTGTCTCCATAATTAAAAACGATCAAGTTCTTCGCATCCTTTTAGATAATAAATTCGTTATGTTTTACGTAGTAAAATTTAGGTAGTTTGGAATTCTTCTACCATTGAAAAGTTACCTGGATAGTTATCGTATCTATAAAGCTTCAGAAAGAAGAGAGAGAGCAGCTTGATAATAACAAAGCAAATCACTAACCGCGAAGGTAAATCATTCGATCAGTATTTACAGGAAAGCGGAAAGGTTAATCTTTTAACTCCTGATGAAGAGGTAGACTTGGCTATAAAGATTAGGAAAGGGGATGGAGATGCCCAGGAGAAATTAGTCAGAGCTAATTTAAGATTCGTGATTTCCGTTGCTAAGCATTTTCAGAATCAAGGGTCTTTCCCTGGGCGATTTAATAAACGAAGGAAACCTCGGTTTAATTAAAGCTGCTCAGCGATTTGATGTGACCAGAGGATTTAAGTTCATTTCTTACGCAGTCTGGTGGATAAGGCAAGGTATTATGCAGGCAATTGCTGAACAATCAAGAGTGGTTCGTTTGCCGCTAAACAGGGTAACTGATCTTACTAAAATCAGTAAAGCTTACAGAGAATTTGAACAGGAATATGATAGAAAGCCCTCTACTGAAGAGCTTGCGAAAATTCTTGAAATGACTACTGATAAAGTGTCTTATACACTTCAAATCTCTGGGCGCCATATTTCTATGGATGCTCCTTTAAAGAGTGGCGATGAGAATCAAAACAGTTTGATGGATGTTCTTCCCAATGACAACCAGTCATTACCAGACAATGGCTTGATGAAGGAATCTCTTAAGAATGAACTCGCAAATGCTCTTACCATTCTCAGTAAAAGAGAAACTGAGGTGCTAAAGCTTGCTTTCGGGTTTGGTGTTGGTAATAAAGCTACTTTAGAAGAGATAGGTGAGAGATTTAATCTTACGAGAGAAAGAATAAGACAGATAAAGGAAAAAGCTTTAAGAAAATTGAGGGGTTCGAAAAGGAGCGATAGGCTAAAAACTTACTTATGATAAGTGCGAGAGAAGTTGATTTAAAAGCAGTCGAGAAAAATCGGTTTTGGAAAATTATTCTACAATGGATGCCAGCTTCTCGCACACAAACTACCCCCTTGTTCTAAGGGGTGTATGAGGGTCAATAAGGTTGAAAAAATCTAATAAAAAACCTTCACTTCAAATCAATGGTGAGAGTCCGTTGATTATTTATTAAGCAGGGGTTACATTCATATTAACAACACGATAATAAGAAAAAATTATTAAATAGCAAAGCTTTTACTTCATCAACACCATCTTCTTAGTCTCAACAAAATTACCAGCACGCACCTGGTAGAAATAAATCCCGCTTGGTAATCCTGTTCCATCAAATTCAACTTTATAAATTCCTGCAGGTTTCTTCTCATCAACAGGTGTTGCCACCAATTTACCATTAGCGTCATATACTTTCATAGTTACAGCCGAAGTATTAGGAACTGAGAAACCAATTATTGCAGTAAACATTTTTAGCATCCTTTAGTTATTATTTACCTACTCAATTCCAATTAATGTGCCACCAATTACTATTGCAAGAAAATAGAATTATCAACTAATTAAAACCTTTTCCCCGGATTAAAATCACATTTAGTATCTAATTGTTTAATTAATTAGACATCAATATTAATGGGGGAATTTCAGTCCTTACCCGGATTATTAAGCAGGGGTTTGTTATTAATTAAATCCTTCGCTTTGTTCAGGGTGGCAGTTTCACTGTCACTTCATCAACACCATCTTCTTAGTCTCAACAAAAGAACCTGCTTGAAGTCTCTTCATTAGCTACTATTTTATTTTTGTTCACTTTTTCTTTCTTCTCTTAAGATTAAAGGTCACTCATTCATTTTTAAATCTATCAACCTCCATTTATCTGAACTTTTATTGTATCTTACTTCACACTCGTAATAAGTCCTAATCAATGCTCCAAATGAATTTTGTGCATCAACGTAAGCTCTAACTATATACTTATCATTTCCAGTGCAGCTAACAGATACTTTCGAATTAGAAAAGCGAGGAAATTCAGCCGAAGCAGGTGCTTTAAGTCTATCTTCAACAAATTGCTGACTTATATAATATGCATCCTCGGAAGATGCTTTATTTACAACTTCTTTTTTCTTGTCGATGTTTGTTGCGATAAACATAAATACTACAAATCCTAATGCGGTGAGAACAATATTTCTGATTTTTTTGTTCTTCGCTTTTGAAATATCCCTCATTTAAATTTTGCTTCCTTATTGTTTATTATCTATTATAGTATCAAGTATACAGTTAGCAGTATGTGAGATTTATATTTCTATATTCGTAACTTGTTAACGCTCTTATAACAAGAGTTTATATAACTTCTGTGTTTCTCGAGTAATTATTTTTTAACTTATAACAACTAAAGGAGGCTTGTTATGAATAGACTATTTCAGGAAACGAAGTGTATAATTACAGTATGCATTACTCTATTTGTGCTCTCAACACCATTGCTTGCTCAAGAAATCGAATCAGATAGCTGGAATAAGACTCAAGCGGAAATTAAAACAATGTTTGGGTCGGTTCAGGAAATGTTCAATGAATCTCAAACACCTCTGTCAAAACTCACAGTCACGATAGCTGATCCACCCTCTGGCCCAAATAAAGGAAGATTTGGAATTCGTGGTGGAGTTAGTACCGATATATCAGGAGGTCTGGTATTTGGAGGCTCTCTGAATTATTTACTACCAACTTACTCGAATCCATTTGAGATCGGTTTGGTGGTTTTTGGTGGAAGTTTTGAAGAAACCACGGAAGAATTTCACACTTATGTCGAAAAAACCGATATCCTTGTTATTGGTCTTTCAGGTAATTATCTCATCAATTATAACCAATCTTCGCAAGGACTCTTTTTTTTAGTCGGCACTGGCCTTGCATTTATCGATGTCACCTGGGAGGAAAGTAGTGATACCGATGAATCTCTCGGTCCACCCCTTCCTGGAGGCGGCAGCATTCAGTCAGATGAAGGCAGTACCTTTGGTTTTATCTTTGATCTTGGAATCGGTTACAAATTTTCCAATAATGTAGATGCCCGGTTTGAAATTCCGGTTTTTATCATTACCAGCGCACCGGGGAAGGCTTCCTCAGTTGCTCCTACTTTGGTGCTTACTCTGGGGGTGGGGTTTAACTAAGTTAGATGTTGGATATTAGTTATGTCGTCCCAGATTCCTTGTGAATATTGTGTATATACAAACACTGAAATGGCAAAAATTTACTCATGGGAAGAGTGGATAGTAATTGCACACAACAAAAAAAACTACGTTTCGCCTGAGTCGGACACGGTAAAACAAACGTTTATTCAAGTCGTTGGCAAACAGTCGGGCAAGCGGTTCTTCCAGCTCAGTTATTTTCTATGGAAGGGATGACCCCACCGAAGAAAGAATACCCTGAAAATATGACTGCTGTTCAAGCAGCTGATTACCTTCAGGTTGAAGAAAAGACTTTCCGTAATTGGACTAGCCAGGGTAAAATACCTTCGGTGAAAATAAGTGGGATAGTGCGATATAAGAAATCCGAAATCGACAAGGTAATGGAGAAGAAAGGTAATACAAGAAAAAGTTAAAAGAGTTGAAATTAATTTGTAGTTATGTTAAGTTGCTTTTAAAATAATGCACGGGATGGTGTGCCAAATACGTGCCAGTTTTGTGATTATATATAGGGAATTATAGGGATATAGAAGGATCCAAAACCTTACTTGCGGTGCTTACAAGTTATTATAAGATAAGGTTTTAGTAGCTATTTCAATCATATTCAAAAGTTCGGAGGGTGAATCTCTCCCTCTCCGCCAAAAAAAAGCCGCTAACAAGAGCGGCTTTTCATTAAAAACATTTCAATATTTTCTCAATTCCCAAACACGTTTATCTCGCCGTTGATATGTTTTGTTTGATCAATGATATTACCATCAGGATCGACAATATCAGGGTGGCAAGTACTACAAAATTCGATTGCAGCCGGCATATGTCCTGTCGGTGGAAGACCATGACAAGAACCGCATGCTGCTTGAGTGCCATCCACTATATTCCATACAACAGACCGGTTATTTCCAACCATTTTATCATCAGTATATGCAAATTGGTAGGATGAAGAATCTTTTAGGAATTCCCAATTGCCGTGACAATATGTATCTGAGCAGGTAGCGGATGGGTGATCATAAACTGGATTTTGAGCTATATTATGAACTGCAAGAGGACTAAATATTACTTCAGCAGGAAGTGGATCATCGACAGCATGACCAGGGTCATAATAATCCTGTGGAACTACATGACAAGTTGAGCACGGAATTTGGCTTGCAAGATCGTTCTGATATAAATGAGAAACATGAGCCCCGACTCCTATAGAGTCTGTACTTAGATTATTATTTGTATCTTCCGGAGGTGCAATAATGGCAGGATCCGTGAAATCACCATGACATGTATTGCATGCTTCAGGCCCTTCAGGCTGCGAATGACAGTTAAGACAAGTTGGGGAAGCAACACCACCGGCATAATCTTCGCCATGACACTTTTGGCAATCCATCAACTTCCACCCGTTCTGCCTGATAAAATTACCATGAAAATTATCCGAAGGCGGTATGATTATTCCATCTACATGTACATTAATACTTGGATGACATTCCGTTGTATTACAGCCAACACCCGTAATTCCGCCCGACCAATCCACTGCATGACACTCCTGACAATCGAACATGCTATTTGGTGCATTTAAAACTAAATTACTATGAAAACCCATAGAACTGGTGTCTAAAATTTCCGGATTATGTGTTGTAACTTCCAGTGCCGTTGGTAATTCATCAACCAGCTTGCTGCAAGCTGCAAGAATTCCGAATACAAGTAGTGGTAATAATATTTTAAATAGTTTCTTCTTCATCATTTAAACTTTAAAAACCTTAAATATTTTTATAGTCCGTGACAGTAATTACAAAATCCATCCGTCTTCCTGGAAGATGTTGATGCACTTGTATGACAATTATAACAGATTGATCCATCACTCTCATGCCAGTCACCCTGTTCATTCCTCAGAAAATTTGAGACGTGTGTTTTGGGATTGGTTCCCTGTATTCCATCACTATCAAGATGACAGGTAATGCAACTGGGATCGGCGCCCTGAACATCGTGGCATGCGGTACAGCTTTCAAGATCCCTGCGGGCCAGGATTGCGTGTTCTCCACCTCCGCTTCCAACACCAATGGTTTTAAAATTAGGTCCAATATGTGACAACGGGACAACACCACCAAGCGAAAAATCAGCAAGCTCAGATGTGTGACAATTTGCACAGAAGCTCTGTATCTCGTGACACGTCTGGCATTCAGTAACCTTTGAGTTAGCATCTATGCCATGAATATACCTGTAATCAAGTTCGTGCACTCTCTCAATTATCTGCTGTTTTGTGCCATCAATTCCCTGGCTTGGCATGTATGGCTGATAAAAATCATCAGGTGTATTAAATTCGGTAATTGTCGTGGTCGATATATGACACTCATCGCAGGTTGAATTATCATGACACATCATACAATTTGCATCGAAAGATTGGGCTAAAAATTTATGATCTCGAATAAAGCTGCCTGTTATATGATTTTGCGGAATAAGATTAGCAGTTGAAATATGGCAGCTCTCGCAAAAGTTTGGAGCCATTTCTACTGGGCTATGGCAGGATACACATAATTCCATAGGTGGAATTTTCTGATCAGCTTCATCACTGTAATCAATTGCTGTAAAATCTTTGTGGCATTTAGCACAATCAAGTTCATCATCCAGATGATCTTTATGACTGAATATCAATTCCGATTTTGTTTGTATCAAGGGTTCATATATTTCAT
>PVMK01126161.1_pt1 | contig 10839 bp, 7 predicted proteins | sample 1853481 | NCBI WGS metagenome assembly PVMK01 (sample SAMN08533507, study PRJNA380276) | Marine sediment metagenome, whole genome shotgun sequencing project. | reverse complement strand
AGGTAAGGACTCTTCTCGGAGAGATTTCTATGACCTCCCCTGTCTGGGGGTTGCGTCCACGTCTGGCTGCCTTTTCCTTCACCTCAAAATTGCCGAAGCCAGCGATCTTGATATTCTCACCAGCCCCTAGGGTTGACTTTACAACGTCAAAGACTCGCTCCACGATCTCAGATGATTCTTTCTTGGTGAAGGCGGTCATCAGACAGATTTTTTCTACAATATCAGCTTTAGTCATTTCCCCATCCTTATGTAACAAATACCCCGCAATGCGAGACGCTTAAATCCCGCCTGTCCCAACTGCGCGACTTATAAGAAAGTGAACCGGCCCTTAGAAACTCAAACAATGGGTTCTTGTTAGCAACTGCTCTGGAGTGCTTTCAAAGTTCGTTGCTGTATCGGAATGATCCAAAGTGTCGTGTAACTGCCCACCGATATCTTCCAGAATAAACTGAAGCTCTTCAGGTAGATGAAGCCAATTAAAACCATAATCAGCATGAAGTCGGAAGAAAGTATCTGTTGAAGTGCAGTTCTCGGTAGTTTGGCCTTCCGGTGAGCATAAGTAGACGAGCAACTCAACCAGTGCAGATTTGATCGCATCAAGGTTGGTAGAGTTGTCAGAAATTGAATCACGCACCTTAAAAAGGTACGAATGCAACTCTTGTGTACCATCAGTTAAAATACTCATTTACAACCTGCTAAAAGACAAACGTGACTTGCTGCATACCCAGGTTCAAGACATCAGCAATGTATAAGCCAGATGACTAAGTATACCTTTTTCAGGTCTTCCTACAAATAGCGCAACATAGGAAGCCGTTTTTCTTCTCGGAAGTCGTGATGTAACCATCCCTTAAAATAGTACCAGCAATAATGAGACTCCTTGGCATAATGTAAGAATGCCCCCCTTACTTCAACCATACGTTTCCTCCTTTCGTTTTTTTAGTTGACGACAAAAAAACACTCAAAGTCAATCCCATGTGTTTAGCTTGTTTGCTGTGGCTGGCCTTTAAATATCCAATGGTAATGATGCCGGTGTTCACCCTCATCACACGCCAGGGTTGGCAACAATAATAAAGACCTTTCCCTGGCGCTGATAGTAAATCTTGTCAAAGCGGTAGTAGGTCTGTCCTCCATGCTCGATCGCTACCGCATATTGCGGGATGGTCGGGACTTTCGCCCCCGGCGGGGCGTCCACCGTCACATAGAGGGTCTGTCCGGCGCGCTTGATCTTTTGGTAGAAGACGTGATTGCTGATGTAGTAGTCTTTACCGTTGACTGTGATTCGATGGGGGTCGGCTATTGCTGCCAACTCAGCTCCAGACGGCGGCGAAGTCACCACGTACTTGACATTCCCGGATGTGTAGGCTGGCTGGTACCACGTCGAGTCGCAGTAGTAGTAGTTGGTGGTGCCTGTAGACTGGTTGACTACCACCGTCTTCTGGCAGGGGGGGTTGTCGTTAATGTAGAAAGAAAACGACACCGTACTCACCGGATAGCCGTACCACCAACTTGAATGATAGTGGTCGTCCCAGTAGTCGTGGTACTCGTCCTCATACCAGTCCTGCCAGTCCTCACGGCTCTTGTCGCGATAGTCCTGCCAGTCTTCTCGCGCCTCTTCCCTGTCCGGCAAATCGTCAGGATTGATTCCGGAGTTTTCGAATTTCTGGCGCAAGTCATCCTTCTGCTCGGGAGTGAGGTTAGACATCCTGTCCTGAAACTGCTGTTTCTGCTCAGGGCTCCTTTCCGCCGCGCGGTCCTGTACTTTTTGCTTCTGCTCAGGATTAATGTTGGAGACCTTATCCTGAGCCTTCTGCTTCTGTTCGGTGGTCCTGCCAGACTGCCAGTCTTTTGCCCTCTGCTTTTGCTCAGGACTCATGTTGGTCGTGCGGTCCTGAATTTGCTGCTTCTGATCGGAAGACAATCCACCCTTGTTCCTCAAGCCAGAGAGATTGCTTGGCAATCGGTCGGTCCTCCCGCCTTGCGATGGCCGGGAAAAACTGCCTTGAGATGGTCGGGAGATGTCGCGAGTCGAAGGTCTGGCGCTGTTGCGGATCGAGCCATAGTTGCCGCCACCACCACGTGAAAAGCCACCCCCACGGCCGCCGCCACGTGCATCGGCTACTTCGGCAAGCGTCCAGGATGCCAGACAAAAGGCAATGAGCCATATCGTGAAAGCTCTCAATTTCATTATTGCCCCCCTTCATCCGCCAAGCGGGGTATTGGCGCCAGCATTTTGATGAATTCCGATCCGGGTGGCACAGTAAAATTGAACAGGTTCTCTTCGAATTTGTCTGGGGTTCCCCATGTATCGATCCAGGCGGTGTACTGCGGGACACCAGGCTCCTCACGGTAGCTGACGGCCAGCTTGTGGATGAAGGGTTGTTTGCCCTGCTCAACCCAAAGCTGCCAGTCAACAGTTTTGCCGCGGAATGCCAGTTGCGTGCACGTCTTGCCGGCCACAAGGCTGTCGCCAACGACATCGGCCTCTACCGCTTGCTGTACTAAGGGTGCGAGATCGTTGTACAGGAGGTCGGCCAAAGGCATGGGGTCTTTGAGCAATCCTTCCAACATGTCCAGCATGGCATCTATGGTCGGTGGAGCCTTGGTTTGTGTGTGCAGGTTGCTTGAGCGTTCTGCAAAGCTGAGCGTTTTGCCATCGTACCAGAACTGGCGATGGCGCTCATCATCTAGGAATACCTCCGCAAAGAGATGGTCGGGGCGTTGAAGGTAGATCTCGCCCTGCTTTTCGAATTGCAGTCGGCGTCCATCCTCCTGAATTACGTCGTAGACTACGTGTACCTCGATATGAAATTGCTGTATTGCCATGAGGAAGTCGGTGGCACGGGACAGCTCAGCCAGCGCGTCGGGGTCGCGTAATTCCTCGGTAGCTGTGGCGACCACCATGCTGTCGTGAGTTGCTGTTTGGGCATGTGCTGGTACGACGCCGCACTGCAATGCGCCGCTCAGTACCCATAGCGCACATGCACAGACCGTCTGGTAGAGCATTCTCGTCATCTTGTTCTCCCGTCAAGTTAGACTGAAATATGTTGTTTTCAACGCATGTTTGTGTGTGTGACACTTAAATTGGTTCTACAAGCGAGACCTTTGTCATTTTTCAAATAACAGTATGAATATGACAACAAAAACTATACCCGTTTCTGGGAATATATGTCACAGGCAACAGGTAATCCTAGGAGCAGGGACAAGATAATGCTTGTTAAGCAACGTCGCATGATTTCCTCCATGGCTGACATATCAATTCGTTAGAGCTTGAGAGTAGCCTTAATGCAGCAATCCAGCTTCTTTGAAATAACGCTCCGCCCCCGGGTGCAGTGGTATGATGAGACCCGAAGACAGTTTTTCCGGAGTCAGGTTGGCAAAGGCCGGGTGCTGCTGTTTGAACAGGTCGAAGTTCTCAAAGACCTCTTTAACTATATGGTAAACGACGTCTTCATTCATATCAGCGTTGCAGAATAAAATCGCTTTGACACCCAGAGTACGGACGGGCTCCTTATTCGCGATTTCCGTGTAATAATCGACTCGGATAATCCTCTCGACGAGATATCCTTTACGCTCAAGGAAAAGGTCAACGAATTCCTGCTCCGGTGCAACGAGCATGATTTTGCGATCGCCGTGAGAGGCTTCTTTGATCGAGAGGTTGGGGTGACCGACCGTGTAGAAGTAAGCATCGATCTCACCCTGCTGTAAAAGTTCTGGGGCTTCGTAAGACGGTTTCTCAATAACGGTCAAATCCTTTTCCGGATCCAGGCCAAAATTGTTGAGTATCGTCCTGGCCTGTCTGTAGCCTGTCGATCCGAGTTCACCAATATTGAGCGTCTTGCCTTTCAGATCCGCCAGAGAATTAATACCGGCATCAACGGCAGCGATGAGCGTAAAGGCCTCGGTGTAAAGACCGAGCACACTCCGAATATTCTTCAGTGGCGCCCCTTGCCAGTCCTCCTCACCATGCTTGGCATAATAGAGAGTGTTAGATTGAGCAATGCCAAATGCGGCCAAACCGTTGGCAACGTCATCGATGTTGGAAATGGAGCCCTCAGAGGCTTCTGCAATAAGACGCAGGTTGTACTCTTTGAGCTTCCTATTGTGCATCTTGGCCACGGCGCTGCCTGCCGCGTAATAGACTCCGGTGATATTACCGGTTTTGATGGATTTCATTGGTTCATCGAAAGCAGCAACAACCTGCGGCTCACCAACAAAAAGGCAAACAAAAAACAGAGAGAGCCATATGAAACGAACAAATGAAATCATGAAACCATCCTTTTGATAGGCCTACGAAGATTGTAATAACAGCAATATGCGGATTTCGCTCCTCAGTGCTTATCGAGTTCCGGGGAGGTCTTCTATATTCCCTGGATTCACCCTTACCAGATCCTTTTCAATTTATTGCTCAAAACCTCTATTTCGAAAGGCTTTAACATGTAGCCAGTAAACCCCAAAGAGCTGGAACGTTCTTGATTCAGGTCATAATCACTGGCAGTGATTGCAAAAACTGGAACGGGCGCACCTGTACCACTTTCTTGGCGGCGTATTTCTGTTACCAACTCATATCCATCCATTTCCGGCATGTCCAGGTCGGTTAATACCAAATCGTATGGGGCTTCAAGGAAACGTGAGAGTGCATCTTTACCGTTAACGGCAGTATCGACTGTATAGCCGAGTGACTCCAGCTGGCTCTTCATGATAGCCAGGTTGATGTCATTGTCTTCTGCGAGAAGAACTTTCTCTATCTTCCTACAAGCATCTGTATCATGGGCCATACCGTCACTGAGCATTTCACGCTCTTCGTCAAAGTCGGCATAGGTCAACGCGATGTTGCGGAAAGTCTTATCCAGACTAACGAAAGCATCGACAATGTCCGGGTCAAAGTGAGACCCTTTGCCTTCGACAATGATGCTGACCGCTTTATCGTGCGGCATGGGCGGCTTGTATACCCGTTTACTGATCAAGGCATCGTAAACGTCTGCCAGCGCCATCAACCTTCCGCAAAGAGGTATGTCATCTCCTTTCAGCCCCTGAGGGTAACCGGACCCGTCCCATTTTTCATGATGAGAATAAGCAATCTCCCTTGCAAAGCGCAAAAAGTCACTTTTCCCCAATTTCAGTTCGCTGATGCGTAACGCTTCGTAGCCAAAGAAAGCGTGTTTTTTCATCTCGACAAACTCATCATCCGTCAACGGACCTGGCTTCAAAAGAATGTTGTCACGCACGCCGATCTTGCCGAGGTCATGGAGCGGCGTCGAGATATACATAAACTCGATCGATTCGTCATTTAACTCATCACTAAACCTTGGGTGGTCATCCAGCTTAGCGGCCAGAGCCTTGACGTAACTCTGCGTACGTTTGACATGACCACCAGTTTCAGGGTCACGATACTCAGCCAGGGTAGCCAGCCCTTCAATCATGACAGTCTGAGTCAGTTTGACCTCTCGGGTTCGTTCTTCCACAAGCTCTTCAAGGCAATCACGGTGGCGTTTCAGCTCAAGGTGATTTTTTACACGGGCCAGAACTAGCTCCGGGTTGATGGGCTTGGTGATATAATCCACTGCGCCCAGGGCCAATCCTTTGGCCTCATCCTCGTCAGTGTTCATGGCCGAGATGAAAATGACAGGGATATGGCGAGTCCTTTTCTTTGCTTTGAGCTTCTCGCAGACCTCATATCCGTTCATACCTGGCATCATGATATCAAGCAGGATGATGTCCGGGAGCTCTGCTTCGACACTCTCCAGGGCTGAGGCCCCATCCATTGCTACAGAGACTTCAAAATCATCTCCCAGCGTCTCTACCAAAATGTCAATGTTGGTTTCGGTGTCATCAACAACCAGGACATTAAACTCACGCAGGTCTTTCATCGCATCTCTCTCTAGTCTTTCGGGTTAGTTGCGTTACAGCTTTTTCAGTAATGGTTCAAGCACGCTCAGTGCTTCTTTAAATTTATACTTTTCAACCAGTGCCGCCACTTGAGTAATGTCTTGAGCGTGCCCACTGGGGCAGGTGATTTTGTTGAGCTCAACCAATAGTTCTTTGCATGGCCTGGGTTTCCTTTTTTTGACATGTCCAGCCAGATCTTGCAACAGCCCTCTCAAACGTGCCGGATCATCGACGGTAACCTTCTCGTCCTGTGGCTCTGGCTTCGCGAGGCTTTCCAATGACTTCAGCACGACAGATAGTGCCTGTTCAAATGCATTCAATGCCTTTTGTGCTTCTTCAAACTTATCCTCCTTGATCATCAGTTCGAGTTCGCCGGCAACGGTCTGCAAATCTTCGGCGCCGATATTTCCCGCAACCCCATTGACAGTATGAGCCAGGCGCTGAGCTATGGTTTTCTCGTTGTCAGAGAGAGCTGTCTGAACCTGTTCAGGAACATCTGCATAATCCCGGCTGAATTTAACCAGGAGATTTTGGTATAACTCTTTATTGCCGCCTACCCGTGCCAGCCCTTTTTCAGTATCAATACCTGACAAACTCAAAGTTGCTTCATCCGCAGATGCCCCGACCTTCTCAGCAAGCCTATCCCTCAAACTGTCTGGGATTTCCCGTTCATAATGACGGATCTGTTTCAACAGAGCTTTGTAGAGTTCTTTTGGGTCGATCGGTTTAGTGACATGGTCATTCATCCCCGCGTCGTGACTCCTCTCGCTATCGCCAGCCATTGCATGGGCCGTCATTGCTATGATCGGAACCTCGGAAGCAGGAATATTGAGTAGCCGGATTTCTTTTGTCGCGGCAAGGCCATCCATGACTGGCATTTGAATATCCATAAGCACGGCATCGAATTCTGTTTCCTGAAGCTTCTCGATAGCTTCTTTTCCATTGTTGACAACAACGACCTGAAGCCCAGCGTCCTCGAGAAGCTCCCGCGCAATCTGCTGATTAATTTCGTTGTCTTCAGCTAAAAGGACACGTGCACCGAGAATCGGCTTGAGCACGTCTTGCTCACGCGCAACTTCGTAGTGTCTTCCCTCTTCTTGGAGCTCCTGGTCAAATGCCCCCATAAGCGTATTAAATAGTAAAGACTGGTTAACAGGTTTGACCAGGAAGCCTTCAAGGGCCAATTTCTCGGCCTGCTGGAGGACCTCCTCCCTACCAAAAGCCGTGACCATAATAATGGCCGGGATCTTCGTAAGCTTCGCATGGTTCTTGATTCGCCTTGAAGCCTCTATGCCGTCCATCCCCGGCATTTGCCAGTCCATCAGCACAATGTCGATATCCTGCCCGGCAGGTGCATTTTCCAAGATTTCAAGTGCTTCCACGCCGGATTCAGCAAGAGTCGTATCCAGCCCGAAAGAGCCCAGGTAATCCTTAAAGATTTCCCTCGAGGTTGCGTTGTCATCGACGATCAGGGCTCGCATGCCCATGAGGTCTGAAGACAACCGATACTTTCGTTCAGTATCCCCCCCGGGGAGTCCAAAGTTTGCGGTAAAAGTAAAAGCGCTTCCTTTGCCAAACTCACTGTCTACACAGATTTCGCCACCCATCAACTCGACCAGGTTCTTGCTGATCGTCAACCCTAATCCGGTGCCACCATACTTTCTGGTGGTCGACGCATCAGCCTGAGTGAAGGGTTGGAATAACATGGCACGCTGTTCTTCTGTCATGCCAATCCCCGTGTCCTGAACGGTGAATTTGAGCACGGCCTTGTCGCGCTTTCTCTCCAACTGCTCCACGGAAATGAAGACCTCACCCACTTCAGTGAATTTGACCGCATTGTTGGCAAGATTGATCAAGACCTGCCCCAGTCTCAACGAATCACCTATGAGAGTGTCGGAGACGTCTGGAGACACTTTAAAGAGAAGCTCCAGCCCTTTTTCGCCTGTTTTTACTGACACGAGCGTCGAAATATTGTTAAGGACGTCGTCCAGGTGGAACTCTGATTTTTCGATACTGAGCTTTCCGGCCTCAATCTTTGAAAAATCCAATATATCGTTAATGATCCCCAATAGGGCTTTCGCAGCAGTGTCTATTTTTGAGACATAGTCTAACTGTTTTTCATCAAGCCTGGTCTTCAAGGCGAGGTGCGACATGCCGATAATGGCATTCATAGGAGTACGAATCTCATGACTCATGTTGGCAAGAAAATCACTTTTGGCCTTGGTGGCATCCTCGGCCGTCACCTTGGCCGCCACCAGCTCTGTTTCCATAGCTTTGCGATCAGTAATATCCTGCTTGACTGCGAGGAAGTTGATAATCTCACCTTCACTGTTCAGGACAGGGGAGATTGACGCTTCTTCCCAATAAAACTCCCCGTCTTTCCTTTTGTTAATAAACTCCCCGTGCCAGATTTCTTTCCGACAGATCGTTTCCCACACGTCTTCGTAAAACTCCAGTGACTGCTCACCGGAACTGAGGAATCTCGGGTTCTTCCCCAAAGACTCGTCAAACGTATAGCCAGTGACTTCGGTGTGCATTGGGTTGACATATTCGATAATTCCATCTTTGTCAGTGATGATCACCGATGCCGGACTTTGCTCAAGCGCAACCGTAAGCTTCTTTAATTCATCTTCTGTTTTTTCTCTGTTGGCAATATCACGATTAATGCTGCTCGCCATTGAATTGAATGCAACAGCCAGAGCCCCCACTTCATCCCGCGAAGTGACTTCGATATGATGAGAGTAATCCCCCTGCTTAATGGCTCTAGCCCCCCGATGAAGCAAGGAAAGTGGGCGCACAATTCGCCGTTTGAGAATGAAGAAAGCATATGCGGAGAAGCAGATGGTCGCTATGGACAGGACCGTCACACACCATAGTGTGGCTTGAAAACGTTTGAGCTCACGATTGAGTTCATTCGTGGTTCGCCATTCCAGCAAAGTCAAGAACTCGCCAATTGGCCTCATGATCTTTGACTTGGCATCATGGTATTCGTTGCTGTGCAGGAGGTCACGCGCCAACTTTAAATTTGGATCGTCTCCAAGAGTGCCCCGCCCTCCCTTATCCTGGTAAAGGCCCTTAATGGCAACCATGGCAGTTTGTTCCAGGTTAACCAGTTCGTCTGACTCAGCCTTAGCCATAGCCAACAAGTCCCGCTCCCCCGTAGAGAGCCCCAACGTGACCATTTTGTCTTCGATCGCATAAGTTTCACCATCTTCTTTAAGCGTCTCATCTCCCGAGACCACATGATCCCAAAAAGCATAACCATATGATTTAGGCCGGGCCCTCTCGCCATCCCGAATAGCAATGATGACGTTGTAATATTCTTCGTATCTCGGTTCACCCGTAACCGCATAACTCCGTGCAAAACGGGTCAACTCATCAGAGGATTGTTTGAGTTCAAGGGCCAGCTTGAAGGATTTGCTCTTTGTCGCCTCAATACGTGAAATTTCGACTTCAGACTCCATCAATAGTGTTACAAAAAAGCCGATTGCGACAACCAGCCCGACAAAGACAAAAGAGACAAGAAAGAGAAGCTGGCCAATCATCAAGTGTCTCGGCCTGCCTTTGTAAAACCATGCCGCGATGACGACAACCGCCAGGAGGAGAAAAACCTTTGCAATATTGCGAATCAGGTAATCTTTTTGGTCAAAAACCACCCGTTCAGGAAGCTGCAACTGATCACGCGTTGAGGACTTGTCTAGTGACCCTGCCCCGTCGACCCAACGGCGCAAAATCGAATACTTTTCAGAAGGTGACAGCTGGTCGATCACCTTGTTCAGGATAGCGACCAATTCCGGCCAATCATTGCGAACTGCAAAGAACAGTTCTTTAGGCCCACCGGGCAAGGGAAAAGCTACTTTGAGATTTGCGAGCTGTAACTGTTTGACAATAAAGCTGGGTGCAGCCAGGTTGCCGATAACCGCGTGGATTTCACCATTGGAGAGAGCCAGCAATTCTTCTTCTACAGAGGGGTACAGAATCGGCTCGAGGTCTGTATTTTCTTTGATCCAGCCATGATGTGAGCTGTTCTCCTGAACCCCAAACGTATATCCCCCGAGAGCCTCTAGAGATTCAGGGCCTTCTGCGTCTTTCCTTGTAAACACGACCCTAGGAAAGGAAAGATAAGCATCTGAGAACAACAGGTAAGACCGGCGCTCCTCATTGACCCCAACGCAGGGCAGCATGTCAACTTCATGCCTTTTGGCCTTGTCAATAACGGAACCCCAGGGCAATTTTTCCTCGACCCTCATCGTGACACCCAGGGTCCGTTCAATCAGCGCGATATAATCCGCACAGATGCCACTGTAGTTGTCGTTATCATCAAAAAATTCAAAGGGGGCAAAGCCAGGATCGACCCCGAGAGTGATTACAGGATGCTCTTCAAGCCATTGTCGTTCTTCTGGTTCAAGATCAACCTGTAAAGCTTTAGGCTGTGCGCTGTCTTGCTGTTCTTCAGATGAAGCTCTTTCAGGGGAGACTGCACTCAATAAAAATATAACAACAAAGATTCCAGCAAAGGATAATATGCAACGGGATGATGTCGGCACCTTCAACCCCCTCAAAAGAATAGAAAAAAGATGGATCAGAACAGTTCTCTGGTGTTTGTCTCTCCATCCACAGGTAGATCTCTCGCGACAAAGCACTAAATAGGTAACGGGACAAAATAACAAAGTAAATTATTGTTATTGTTATATTTCCAGTTGCTTATAATGATATCTAATTTACTCCTTGTTGCAATGGCATAGTGAGAAACTAGCGCAATGAGATATCAAACGATAAAAGGAAAAGCAGTTAATCGAGACGGCGTGATGAATACGCCAACGCTACCTTTGTTGAATCCTCAAAGTGTCACTTAGGGAGACCTTCAGGACCGGACATGGACCGGAGAACAAAAGAAAAGAGCGACCCCGGGAAGGTCGCTCTTTTCTTTTGTTCTCCGGTCCATGTCCGGTC
>PVMK01116965.1_pt1 | contig 10840 bp, 9 predicted proteins | sample 1853481 | NCBI WGS metagenome assembly PVMK01 (sample SAMN08533507, study PRJNA380276) | Marine sediment metagenome, whole genome shotgun sequencing project. | reverse complement strand
GCCGTCGAAAAAATCGGTGAACGCCAAACATGGCACCAGTTTATTCCCTATCTGGCGCGGGTGGACTATCTGGCGGGCGCGGCCAATGATCTTCCCTATTTGCTGGCCGTGGAAGCCCTGGCAGACATAAAAGTTCCTGAAAAGGCCCAGGTTCTCCGGGTGCTACTCAGCGAACTCTTTCGTTTGAGCAACCATCTGGTCTGGTTTGCCACCTATGCCCACGACGTCGGGGCCATGACACCTAATTTCTACACCTTTCGTGAGCGGGAGATGATTCTCGATATTGTGGAGCTTATTACCGGCGGAAGATTGCATCCGTCCTGGTTTCGGATCGGCGGGGTGGCCGGGGATCTGCCCGACGGTTGGAAGCAGGCCGTCGATGAATTTGTCAAAATATTTCCGCAGCGCCTGCAGGAATACGAAAATTTGATCCGTAAAACGCCCATATTCAAGGCCCGCACTCGGGGGGTCGGCCGGATCTCTTTGCAGGATGCTATGGACTGGGGGGTGACCGGACCCAACCTGCGAAGTTGCGGGCTTGATTGGGACTTGCGCAAAAAAATGCCCTATTCGGGTTATGAAAATTTTGAGTTTGAAGTTCCCACTGCAACCGGTGGAGATTGTTATGCCCGCTATCTGGTGCGCGTCGAAGAAATGCGACAGAGTCTGCGCATCATCGACCAGGCGGCCAACAACATGCCCTCCGGCCGCTATGTGACCGATGATTCCCGCTATGTGATCCCCAAACGCCAGGACATGCTCAAAGCTATCGAAAGCCTGATCCATCACTTTGTCAATGTGACCCGTGGGCCCAGGATTCCCAGGGGCGAGGCCTATGCATCCTGTGAAATTCCCAGGGGAGAGCAGGGGTATTACGTGGTCAGCGACGGCCTGGGTTATGCCTATCGGGTGCGCATCCGCGCGCCCGGGTTTGCCAATGTACAGGTTATGCCGTTGATGGCCGTGGGGGAGAGTATTGCGGATTTAATCGCCATTATCGGTTCGGTTGATTATATTTTACCGGATATCGATAGATAAATCCGATTTTGGATTTTAGAATTTAGATTTTGGTTTTAAGATTACTGCGACCAAATTGAGCGTTCAACCCGGCGGATTATCAATCCACAATCCAAATTCCAAAATCTAAAATTTAAAGGGCAACTGTAAGACGAATAGATTTTATGTTACCCATAGAACTTAAAAAATCTCTGATGGAGAAAATTGCCCATGCGGATCATCCCCGGGAAATGGTGGTTGACGTCATGCTGGCACTGCAGGATCACTACGGTTACTTAAGTGATGAAGCCGTGGCGGAGGTAGCGGGTCTGCTGGGGATGTCCCCATTGGAAGTGGAAGAAGTGGCCACGTTCTATACCTTTACCTATCGTGAACCGGTCGGAAAATATGTGATTCATGTCTGTGACAGTGTAATTTGCTGGATGGACGGGTATGAATCCATACGAGATTACCTTTGCAGAAAACTGGACATCGCTGTGGGCGCCACCTCGGCGGATGGATTATTTACGCTTTTGCCGGTCTGCTGCATCGGGTATTGTGATCAGTCCCCGGCCATGTTGATCAATCGTAAGGTTTTTGGACATCTCTCACCGCAAAAGATTGATGAGATATTGGAGAAGTTGAAATCAGAAGCATAATAGAATTCGGAAGTGGGAAGTCGGAATTCGGAGAAAACATTTTCACCACAAAGGACACGAAGATTAAATCCAGCAGAATATCTTTCGAATAGCACTCATTAAATATTCTTTCTTTGTGCACTTTGTGCCCTTTGTGGTTGAGAAATTATTCAAAATAAAAAGCCCGAATTAGGCACTTATGGAAAAGTATCCTCAAGTCTTACTTGAAAATCGCAAGCCGGACCGGATTACCACACTGGAAGAATACGAACAGCGCGATGGGTATCAGGGTTTGAAAGCGGCTATCAGCCAGCACGGTGAGGGGGGCATCCCGCAGATGATTGAGGATGCCAACCTGTTGGGGCGCGGCGGCGCTGCATTTCCAGTCGCGATGAAGCTGAAAACCGTGGCCGCCGACGCGCCGTTTCCGAGATATATCGTTTGCAACGCCGATGAAATGGAGCCCGGCACCTTTAAAGATCGAGTTCTGATTCATGCCAATCCTCACATGATTATCGAAGGTATGATCATTGCCGGATTTTCGGTTAAAGCGGAAAAGGGCATTATTTTCATCCGGCCGGAGTACGAAAGCGGTGCCCGAATTTTCGAACGCGAGGTCAAGGCTGCCGAAGCAGCCGGTTATCTGGGTAAAAACATATTGGGAAGCAATTACGCTCTGGAAATTGTTGTTCACCGCAGCGGCGGCCGGTACATCTGCGGCGAGGTGACGGCCCAGTTGAATGCACTGATGGGCAAGCGGCCCAATCCAATGCAACCGCCTCCTTATCCAACCGAAAAAGGGGTCTGGGGCCTGCCCACGGTGCTCAGCAACGTGGAAACCTTTGCCTGCATGCCACACATTATCCGCCGGGGCCCTGACTGGTTCAAGGACCTGGCCAAAACCGAAACCGGTGCGGGCACCAAAATTTTTTGTGTCAGCGGCAAGGTCAAGCGGCCGGGCTGTTATGAGCTGCCCATGGGAGTCCGATTAAGTGAGATTATTAAAGATTATGCCGGTGGCATGCTGGATGGCTCAGAATACAAGGGCCTGTTTGCCGGGAGGCGCTTCAACCGGTTTTCTACCTAAAGAACACTTTGACATTGAAATGGATTTTGAATCCCTAAAAAAGGTCGGAAACCGACTGGGAACGGGCGCCATTATGGTATTTGACCATAAAACCTGCCTGGTGGGGGCGACCTTGAATTTAACGGAGTTTTTTGCCAGAGAGTCTTGCGGCTGGTGTACCCCCTGCCGGGAAGGGCTGCCCTTTATTCGAGATTTACTTTTGCGCCTGGAAAACGGTGAAGGCCGGGAAGATTTTATTCCTTTGCTGGAAGAAATGGGCCGGCATCTCTGGAGCGCTTACTGTGCGTTCGCACCCGGAGCCGTCGCACCCCTGCAAAGTTTGCTGAATCTTTTTAGAGATGAAGTCCAGGAACATATTAGTCAGAAGAAATGCCCGTTCACCTAACAGGCAGTGAATACAAATTTAGGAATTGTTTCGGTCGGCACGGTGGCCGACCCTACGTTAAGGTTATGGAATAAATCATGAGTAGGGCAGGCCACTGTGCCTGCCGAAAATTTAGAGGAATCAGCCGTATTTTGCAGGCCACAACTGACCATGAGCAACTGACTACGGACAATAACCAACGGATGTTTCAATGCCCAAAATTATTATCGATGATCGTGAAATCGAAGTTGCACCGGGAACCAAGGTGATCGAAGCCGCGGAAAAGCTGGGAATCATGATTCCGCGGTTCTGTTACCATCCGGCTCTGGGGTCGGTGGGCGCCTGCCGTGTATGTGCCGTGAAATTTTTGCAGGGCCCGTTTAAAGGGGTGCAGATGAGCTGCATGGTGGCTGCCCAGGACGGCATGGTGGTGTCCACTACTGATAAAGAAGCGGTCGATTTTCGTAAATATGTGATCGAATGGCTGATGCTCCATCATCCCCATGATTGTCCGGTTTGCGATGAAGGCGGGCATTGTTTGCTGCAGGATATGACGGTTTCCGGCGGCCACGGTATTCGAAGATACTTGGGGAAGAAGCGCACCTACACGGACCAGTATCTGGGTCCCTTGCTCCAGCACGAAATGAATCGCTGCATCCATTGTTATCGCTGTGCCAGATTTTATCAGGAATTCAGCGGTTATCGCGACCTGGGAGCCATGCAATCCGCCAATCGAACCTATTTTGGACGTTTTAAAGACGGTGTCCTGGAAAGCCCTTTTTCAGGCAACCTGAGCGATATCTGCCCAACCGGTGTTTACACCGATAAGCCATCCCGTTTTTTGGGTCGACGCTGGGATTATGAACGCAGCCCCTCGTTATGTATTAACTGTTCTTTAGGCTGTCATACGGTCGTCAGCTGCCGTTATCGTAAAGTCGTCAGGCAGGAAGCGCGGTTCAGCAATTCTGTAAACGGCTATTTTATTTGCGACCGGGGCCGCTATGGATTTTTCTATGCCGATCTGGAGCAGCGACCCCGCAGGGCCATAATTGATGGTGAAGCGGTGGCCGTCGATCAGGCCGTTAATGTTCTGGAACAAAGACTGGAGACCGTCATGAATAAGGCCGGCACGGAAGCGGTTGCCTGTGCGGGCTCCAGCCGCAGCAGCCTTGAAACGCTGGCCATGTTGAAACGGGTATGTCAGGCCAAACGCTGGCCGCCGCCGGCTTATTTTGTGGATGCGGCAATTACTCGCAAAGTGAAATCCGCTGTTTGCAGACTCGAACCCGATCTGATGGTCTCGCTGCGTGAGATTGAATCAGCCGATTTTGTTGCGGTGGTGGGCGCCGATGCGGTTAATGAAGCGCCAATGCTGGCATTGGCCATGCGCCAGGCTCAGCGAAATCATGCAACGGTTGCCGTCATCGATCCCCGCCCGGTTTTTCTGCCTTTTGAATTTGAGCATTTGCCCGCAAAACTGGATGGGATCAATGGTTACCTCGGGGCGTTGATAAAAGCGGCGATCGATCCCGATGCTCTGGAAGAACAGGGGGGCATCCGGCCGTAAATTCTATGCGGCCCTTCCGGAAATTGAACAGGTGACGCGGTCACAGCAGGGGAAAAATATCCGTTCTGGCTGAAAAACTGAGAATAAGCCAACGTCCGATCATCGTTTGTGCAACGGAAACAGTGCGTCAGCAGACGCCCGCTCTGGCAGCCGACGTTGCCCTGCTATTGCAAGCCGCCGGCAAACAGACGGGTTTGTTTTATTTAATGCCCGGTGCGAATGCATTTGCAGCCGGATTGCTTTCGGATGAAACGGCTTCATTTGAAACCCTTATCGAAGATATTGAAAAGGGTTCAATTAAAGGGCTTATTCTGGTGGAAAGCGATCCTTTCTGGAAATTTCCGGATCGACAAAGGCTTGAAAAAGCACTGGAGCGTCTGGAACTGATGGTTGTGATGGACTATATGAATTCTGAAGCCGCGCAGAAAGCCCATATATTCCTTCCCACGACAACGCTGTATGAATCGGGGGGGCGTTTATACCAATCAGGAAGCAAGGGCCCAGGTGCGCACAGCCCGCTTACAGGGGCGGCATCCCCATCGCCCTGACCGGCGGTGGAGACCATCCGCCCCGGATCTGTGGCACGGGAATCCCTGGTAATGAGCCTGCAGCGGCCTGGCAGCTGCTGGCTTATTTGATAGATGATGGACAGCAGCTGGCTGCAAAGGATCTGCGAGCCGGCATATGGAATTGGCTGGCAGAGACCGAATCCGGATTTAAAGATCTGGGGGCCATTGAAGAAATTCCCGATGACGGTGTGCGTATTTTTCGGGCGCCGGACTTTTCCGCGCGCTTTTCAATTGAACCGCCTAAAAGCAGTTCGGCTATCGATGACCGTTTGGAACTGATTGCCGTTGAGCGGACATTTGGCACCGAAGCGCTTTCTGCCTTGTCTGATTGTCTGGCAGATCTTGCCGGGACGCCTGCAGTTTTGATGTGTCCAGGCGATGCGGCAGAATTGAACCTGGCTGATGGGGATGTGGTGTCCCTTGAACTGGATCGAGGAACCATCGAGGCCAAATTGCAGGTGGCCGATGATATGGCCGCCGGCACGCTGGTCATCCCCCGGCACAAAGACCTGGATTGGCAAAAAATGGGAACCGGCCAGACGCTGGTGCGAAAAGACCAGATACGGAAGGCAACATAAACAAATAATTTATTTTCGGAATAATGGAATGCGGGAAGAATGGAATATTGGGTACAAAAGGTATGCATTCAAAATTAAAAAACCTGACGGATTTGATCCGCTAAACCCACCATTCCACCATTCCAAATTTCCATTATTCCAATGGTAAACGGAACGGTTATGGTAACCTGGATTGCTGGATTCATCATACTGATTGCAAAATTGGGTGTTGTACTTCTGGTTTTGCTGCTGATGGCCGCATACCTCGTGTGGCTGGAGCGCAAATTTCTGGCAAGACTGCAGATTCGCTACGGCCCGAACCGCGCCGGAAAGTTTGGGCTGCTTCAGCCGATTGCGGATACCATCAAGATGCTCACCAAGGAAGATATCGTTCCGGCGGCGGCGGATCGTTTTATTTTCCTTCTGGCACCTGCGGTGGTAGCCACGACGGCCCTGATGATGTTTGCCGTCGTTCCGTTTGGAAGCAGCTTAACCATTTTTGGGAAAAAAGTGCCGCTCGTTATTTTGGACCTGAACGTGGGGCTGCTTTATGTTTTTGCGCTTTCTTCTTTAGGGGTCTACGGGGTCGCATTGGGCGGCTGGGCCTCAAATTCGAAATACAGCCTCTTGGGCGGTATCCGCGGAGCGGCTCAGATGATCAGCTATGAGCTTGCCCTGGGGCTTTCCCTGGTTCCGATTGTCATGCTGGCGGACTCCTTCAGCATCGTGGAAATTGTTAAGGCCCAGGAGAAATACCCGTTTATTTTGGTCCAGCCGTTAGCGTTTGTCATCTTCATGATTAGTGCCATGGCTGAAAGCAAACGGATTCCCTTTGATCTGCCCGAGGCTGAGAATGAACTGGGGGCCGGCTACCACACCGAATACAGTGGAATTCGCTTCGGGCTTTTCTTTATGGGAGAATATGTGCATTTGCAGGTACTGGGTGCTCTGGTGGCGGTCCTTTTCCTGGGCGGCTGGCGGGGCCCCGTTTTGCCGCCGCCGGTATGGCTTTTTATCAAAATCATTTTTGTGGCGCTGATAATGATCTGGGTTCGAGGGACCCTGCCGCGGCTGCGTTATGATCAGCTTATGGCGCTGGGATGGAAGGTCCTCATTCCTGCAGCCCTGTTGAATATTATGATTACGGGAGCAATTTTATTAATATAATATTTGTCCGTTGTCCGTTGAGATTGAGTTGTGAATTCAATTACAGAGTTCTGTTATCCGGTCCAAAGCGCCTGGCCCAATATGTTTCCCTGGTGTTGAGGGTGGCAATTAGCAATTGGAGACAAGATAACAATAAGCTGGCTATGCCCTCTATGGGCAACGGACGACGAACAACCAACATCGCGTTTAAACGTATTCTGCTTTAAAGAAAAAAGGAAGCGCATTATCAATGAATGACGCATTAGATGCAATAAAGGCTCTCGCGATTGGCTTTGCTACAACATTTAAACATCTCTTCCGAAAGCCCATAACGGAAGAATACCCGGAATACAAACGTCCACTGCCGGCACGCAGCCGGGCCCGCATCATTCTGACCCGGGATCCGGACGGCGGTGAACGCTGTGTGGCCTGTTATCTGTGTTCGGCGGTTTGTCCGGTCAGCTGCATCTCCATGCAATCGGCCGAAAGAGAAGACGGGCGGCGATATGCTGAATGGTTTCGAATTAACTTTGCCCGCTGTATCTATTGCGGTCTGTGCGAAGAAGCCTGTCCGACTTCCGCCATTCAGCTGACACCGCAGTTTGAAAATTGTCAAAGAGATATCCTGACACTGGTATACGAGAAAAAGGATCTGCTTGTAGATCATCAGGGGAAAGACAAAGAATATAATTTTTACAAATATGCAGGCGTGGTCAGCGAGGTCGGGAAAAAAGGAGAACACGTAAAGGAGGATCGGCCGGTTAACATAAAGAGTAATTTGCCGTAGTCATTAAGGATTGTTGATGGCTTAATGGAGGGCAAATAACAATAACCAAATAATTTGGTGTCAGGTGTCAGGATTCAATGATTGAGGAATTCAGGAATTGAGGGATTTAGGGATTAGAATGACAGAATACCTTCAATTCCTAAATTCCTGAATTCGCAATTCCTAAATTTGCCTGCTGACACCCGACACCTGACACCTTAAAATAGTAAAAACTGGAATTATGACAATTTATGCGCTCATATTTTATGTTTTAGCAGCCATTATTTTAGTAACCACCGGCCTGGCGATTACCCGGCGCAACCTGGTGCATGTCGTAATGTATCTGGTTTTTTCTTTTTTCGGCAGCGCCATGATGTTTTACCTTTTCGGGGCGCCCCTCCTGGCGGTGCTGGAAGTGATCATCTATGCCGGTGCCATCATGATCCTGTTTTTATTTATCATCATGATGGTCAAAGTGGAGGCTTCCGAAGAGCCGTTGTTTCCGATTCAGCAATGGCTGCCGATCGTCCTGATCGGTGTCGTCTATCTTATTATCGGTGCCGTGATTGTTTCTTCCGCTCCCGGCAGCCAGGTTACGCTGGAGATCGCGCTGGCCAAACCAAAAGCATTCGGAGAATATCTGTTTCAAAGACACTGGCTCGTCATCGAAATCGTCTCGTTGCTGCTGTTGATTGCACTTGTCGGTGCACTTTATCTGGGACACAAAAAACCCGAGGAGGATAACTGAACTAGAATCAAATCTATCAAGAAGCAAAAGTATCTAAAACATGAGATTGCTTCGCCCGCTGACGCAGACTCGCAATGACAGGTTAAACCAATACCTCTGGTTGGGTCATTGCGAGGAGTCCGCCCGTGCGGACGACGAAGCAATCTGGCAAATCAATGCGTGATTTATAAGTATTATCATTCACTTTATAATACTATTATTCGAGACAAACTATGATCGTTCCATTTGGCCACGTTCTTATATTAGCCGGGATTCTTTTCCTGATGGGGATATTTTGTGCGGTTGCGCGGCGCAACCTGATCATGATTGTGCTGGGCGTGGAAATTATGCTGAATGCCGCTGCCATTGCCTTTGTGGGTGCTGCATTGCGCTGGCAACAACTGGAAGGTCAGGTGTTTGCCCTTTTTATTTTAGCAGTGGCAGCCGTAGAGGTATCTGTTGGGCTGGCTTTGATTGTTTATGCTTACAGGAGAACCGGATCATTTGATCCGGGGGCGTATAATCTCTTGAAATGAAGAACGACATGTAACATGGAGTGCTGGAGTAAAATAAATTGCGGATTTTGGATTGCGGATTGCAGATTGAAATATCAAGAGTGCTACAAGTTTAAAATCCGAAATCCGCAATCTGCAATCCGCAATCTTATCTGCTCCAACACTCCAAATTTTATATTCTGCTTACAAAGAGTGAAAGTATGATTTCATCGGGGACAATTGATGCGACTTTGATTGCGGCTATGCTGACGACGCTGCTGCCGTTTGTCGCTTTTGTTTTAATTATGGTCTTTACCCGGGCCTATCCGCGGTTTTCTGCAGGGTTGTCGATTACCGCGGTTGCGCTATCATTTTTAAGTGCTCTTTTTCTGCTTGGCAAACATTGGGGGTTGGCTTCTCCGCTTCAATTCACCTTTCGCTGGGTGGTCTCAGGGGACATCCAGATCCCGTTCGGTTACCTTCTGGATCCCGTCAGTCTGTTGATGCTGGTGGTGGTGACCGGGATCAGCTTTTTGGTTCAGGTATATTCGATCGGCTATATGGCCGGCGATCCGGGGTTCTCCAGATACTTTGCCTTTATGTCCCTTTTTGCCTGGGCGATGATGAGTCTGACGCTTTCGCCCACCATGCTGCAGCTCTATATTTTCTGGGAACTGGTGGGGCTCTCTTCTTATCTGTTAATCGGTTTCTGGTATGAAAAATTCAGTGCCACAGAAGCCGGTAAAAAAGCATTTGTAATGACCCGGCTGGGGGATGTGGCATTTTTTATCGGGTTGCTTCTGGCTTTGACTCACCTCGGCAATCTGAATATACTGGAAATGAACGATCCGCAAGCCACCGCAACCATGCCACCGGCGCTCATCACCGTTTCTGCCCTGCTGATTTTTGGAGGAATCATCGGCAAAAGCGCCCAGTTTCCGCTGCTGACGTGGTTGCCGGACGCTATGGAAGGTCCGACTCCGGTGAGCGCCCTGCTGCACTCCGCCACGATGGTGGCAGCCGGTGTGTACCTGTTTGCACGTCTCTTTCCGTTTTTCAGCCTGTCGCCCACCGCCATGGCCATTTTTCTGGCAATCGGCACCATCAGTATGCTGATGGCGTCCACCATGGCGATGGTCAGCCGGGATATTAAACAGGTGTGGGCCTACTCAACCATCAGCCAGCTGGGGTTTATGATCATGGGCCTGGCGGCCGGCAGCTATTTTGCCGGTATTTATCACCTGACGACCCACGCCGGGTTCAAGGCCTTGCTTTTTCTTTGCTCCGGCGTTTTTATCCACACCTATGAATCCAATGATATTTTCGAGATCAGCCGGCAGGGCGGGCGCACGCTGAAAATTCCGATGATCTGCATCATTATCGCCGCCGCAGCCCTGGCAGGCCTGCCGCCGTTGTCCGGATTTTTCAGCAAGGAATTGATCCTGGCCGGGCTGGCCGCTTTGGAGAATCCGATCTGGCTGGTGGCGGGGCTGCTGGGCGCGTTTTTGACCGCCTATTACGCCTTCCGGCTGATCTTTATTCTGATGTTTCCGAAACCTGTTATGCCGACATCCGCAGGTGAAACTGCCCACGGGCATGCCGCCGAACACAGCGCAACGCATTACGGGGTGATGGTCTGGCCCTTAATCATTCTGGCCGCAGTCACCGCGTTGCTGGGCCTGTATGAGGCCCCTCTGGGTCATTTTATTGCCGGCCAGTCAAAGATCGATACCTATAATCTAGCCCCGCATTCGTGGTTGCCTTTTGCGGCCCTGGCCATTGTCGCCGCCGGGGTGGGCTTGGCCTGGCTGGAATTCGGGCGCCGCGAAGCCGATCGGATCGGCTTTGTGGAGAGGATTCCGGCGCTTAATACTTTTTTCGCCGAACGCTGGTATATCGATCACTTTTATCGCCTGTGTCTGAAATATA
>PVMK01185035.1_pt1 | contig 10842 bp, 9 predicted proteins | sample 1853481 | NCBI WGS metagenome assembly PVMK01 (sample SAMN08533507, study PRJNA380276) | Marine sediment metagenome, whole genome shotgun sequencing project. | reverse complement strand
GCCGATTTAGGGTGCACGTGGAGGGGGGTTGGAGGGCAAGTACCCAGCTTGATAACAACGCCCGTCACGGGCGCACCATTCAAGCTGAGTACTTGCCCTCCAACCCCCATCCAAGTGCACCCTAAATCGGCGTGGTACAGATTAGGGATATATTGCGGGTTGCCGTCATGCAGCACAAAAGGCATATCGCTTGTCGGGTTTTCAACGCCCTCGGTCGTTGCCGTCGGTTCTTCAATCGGCGGCAGGGTTGCTGTTGGCTTTGGCGGTTGGGTCGCTTCTTGCGTTGGGAGTATTTCCGGAGTCCAGGTTGCTGGCAGGATCTGACGCGGCGTAGGAGTCACCGTAGGAAGCACCATCACCTCAGGCAGCGTTGGGGGTGGCAAGGGGTTCAAGAACGAGTTGGGGTTAGTAAAAATTATCGCAAAAATTCCAACCACAAACACCACCATTAAAAGCACCAATGTAGTAAGAATATTCCACAATAAACCAGGTTTGCGTTTCTTTTTATTCGATTCTTCGTCCATATAATCAAAAATATCTTTTTCCATATCTCGCTCTCTTTTCGTTGGGTTACGGTATAAAAATGATGATTTCACTCTGCGCCCGTTGATTGGCTAACCACCGGGTTACAGCTTGTGCTTCTAGTAGACGCTGCGCAGCTGGGCCAAGTTTTTCGTTCTGCTCGTGCTCCAATACCTGAACAATATGGTATCCCAAACGAGTTTCAATAATGGGACTGTATTCATTAGGGCTGAGGTCGAAAATGATATCGTCCAATTCTGAAACAGTCAGATAGCCTCGTGGGAACCAGCCCAAATCTCCTGACGTTTTTGCAGCATACTGGCCAGCCAAAATTTCAAAACTTGCACCGCCCTCAAGCTGCGCATATACTTGTTCAGCATCTTCTAAATTATAAAGTAGAATTTGCCGGGCGTGTACTTGTTCGGCCGTGTCCGGGACAGTAGCAAGGATCTGATCTCGCATCCATGCTGCTGCGATCGCGTTGGATAATGCTTGCTCAAATTCTTCTTGTGTATAACCGAATTCTGCCATCCAGGTCGCCAACGCTTGCTCACTGAGATTCAGGGTATCAAGATGCGAAGCTAAGACCGTCTCATCCACAGTGAACTCTGTTGACGCCGCTTGTGCTAATAACAGCTCTTCGATCATACCGTTAAGAACAACAACATTATCTGTTGCCAGTTTTGTGCCAACAGCTTGCTCATAGCGCGTTACTTCAGCCCGATAGGCTTCAAGGGTAATATTATCCCCGTTGACTTTTGCCGCCAGCGCGACAGGTGTCACCGTGGGCATCGGGGGAAAAGGAGTCATCGTTGGGGTGGCAGACGAAATGCCTGGCTCGGTTGCTGGCTGCGGTTCTGCTTGGCACGCTCCCAGCAACATAACCAGCCCTATCGATAGCACCATCCATAAAGGGGCTGGAACTTTTTTTCTCATTGCGCCCAATTATACTGTCAAAATGAAACCGGGATAGATCAAGGTCTGGCGAAAAACTTGCAGAAAAGATATGCTCATCAAATCCAATCTCCTCCTCCCATGTCATTGTTGGCATCATAGCGACCGTGGAAATCCCCTTTTTTTCTTCCCTGCACGCGAGCAGGCCGTAGCATCCCCTAGGAGATCCTCCTGTCATTTCGATGTGCGCAGCACGGAGAAATCTTTTTGACAAATTCAAGGATATTTAGGCTTTCCCGTTCCGTTCTCTAGCAGACCGTGGCAATCCCCTCCTCCTATGTCTTTGCGAGCGCAGCGAAGCACCCCTCTTTGTCTTTCATACCGCCAGTGTAAGACGCCGCATTTCCCTTTAGGCCCAGCACCCCCCGCTCCATCGGGAACTGATTACCCATTGCTGTGCACCCCTTTTTACACCTTATCTTGTGCATAGCTAGTATTCTTATCTTCCATCTGTGAATTCTCCCTTAGCCGAATCACCTTCTGGAGCATACCGAAAGTCAGCTTGCGAAAACAATCTCTGATATCATCATTAAACCGAATAAATCCTCGTTGTATCTCGTTATAAGGGTAGAAAGGATCCCCAACGGCATGAGCCAGCAACCATTACCAGCATTAGACGATTACGAATTGGTCAAGCATGCCCAGCATGGTGATCGAAACGCTTATAGTGAGCTCGTCCGACGGCATCAGGGTGGCGTGATCAATCTAATTTATCGTTTTTGTGGAGATGGCCAGATCGCCGAGGATGCAGCCCAAGATGCTTTCATTCGAGCTTGGCAGAACCTTAACCAATATAAACCTAAGTATGCTTTTCGTAACTGGATCTACCGCATTGCCACCAATGCCGCTCTCGATCTATTACGTCGAGAGAAAGAAACCCTGGATATTGATGAAATACAGTTGCCCTCGATGGACGTTAGACCAGAAGGTTCGGTCGAGACCGCCGAACGAGCAGCGCAAATTCAGGGTGCTGTCCTGGCTTTGCCACACGCCAGCAGGGTGGTCCTGATTTTGCGGGAGTATGAAGGCCTCAGTTACCGTGAGATTGGCGAGACCCTTGATATTCCCTTAGGAACTGTCATGTCCCGATTGAATTATGCTCGAAATTTATTGCGAAAAGAATTAGCCCCTCTGATGGAGACCCGATGAAAGAACATGTCTCATCCTGGTTGAGCGCCTATCATGATGGCGAGTTACGCGGCCGCCGGATGCAGTTTGTCGAAACTCACCTGGAAACCTGTGCTGAGTGTTTAACACAACTAGAAGCGCTCCAAGAGCTGACCATACTGCTTGACGCTAGCCCTGCAGCAGAGGATTTGCTGCCCCAGGATATTTTCGTAGCGCAGGTGGGTATGCGTTTGCCGCGTACGCCCGGAGCATCCTTCTGGAAAAAGGCCGCCTACACAGCTTGGGAAGCAGTGCCCTTTGGCATCTTGGGCGCCTGGGTAGTTCTGCAGGCCGTTTACATCGTTTCTGGTGGGGTGTTGCTAGCACTACGAGTGATCCCGGGTGCTGATCAATTCGGGTTCAATCTCTTAAGCAGTAATGCTTTCTTGGGATGGAGTATGCTCATAAACCTGGTTTTAACCCTTTTGTTGGGGCTGTCCTATTGGAGCTGGATGGCCAGTTGGTGGGTCCGGTTTACAAATGGTAATTTAGTTAATAATTGAAGCATCCTGTTGATGCTGTAAAGGAGTACAGATATGAATCACAAAGAAATTCTCTCTCGAGCCTGGAAAATTCTGTGGAGCTACAAAGCACTGTGGATATTTGGCATCATCTTGGCGGTGACAGCGACCTCGTTCCCAAACACCGCCTGGCAACTCGACTCTAGCAACAAAAATCGCGAAAGCGAGGGCCTCAGGTTTCAGTCCGGTGATGATTTTCGTAAAGAATTTGGCCAGGCTATGGAAGAAGCTGCTCAAGAGTTAGATCTCTTCTTCAACGAAGTGCTTCCTGAAGAACTTGGCCAGGCTGCCATAATGATTGCTCTCTTCGCTGGCTGTGTTATCGTCATCCTGATTGTCCTGAGAGGCATCTTTCGCTATGTCAGTGAGACTGCGATCGTCACGCTGGTAGATGAACACGAAACCTCGGGCACCAAATACACCATTCGAAAAGGCTTCCGCTTGGGCTTCTCTCGTTCAGCCTGGCGCTTGTTTCTGATCGATCTTATCATCAACGTGCCCGTATTTGTGGTGTTCTTATTGCTCTTCTTGCTGGTACTATCCCCTTTGCTGTTGTGGACAACGGAAAATATGGTCGCCAGTGTCATCGGTACCATTACAACTATCGGGCTTTTCTTCCTGGTTGTTGTCCTGGCCATGATCCTCGCAGCTGCCCTATCCATTTTCAAGCGTTTCTTCTACCGCACCTGTGTTATTGAGGGAGCTGGTGTTATCGAGTCCATCAAAATGGGATATAAACTGGTGCGCGCCAATCTCAAAGATGTAATCACCATGTGGCTGATCCTGATTGGTATCAACCTCGGATTCACACTTGCCATCATCCCGGTTGTTTTCTTGCTCTTGGCAATCGCAGCCGTCGTTGCTGGCCTCCTGGGTCTCACGGTGAGTGGTGTTTCCAGCCTTTTCGCTGGAGACTCCCAATCTTTGGTTGCTGGATTGGTCGTCGGGGTGCCGCTCTTTTTCCTGTTGCTGGTCACTCCCCTGGTCTTTTTGAACGGTTTGAAAGAGACATTTATCTCCAGTTCTTGGACATTAGCATACAGAGAAACACGCGCTTTGGGTAGCCTGGACCCTGAAACCGAAATCGATCAGGGCGTGCCCGAACTGGAAGCATCGTCCAAAGCTTAATGCCCTCCAACCCACGCTAATAGATGCACCTTGCCATGCCGGTTAGGTGCATCTTCGTTGTTTCCGGTTGCGTGTCAGATTCATGCTTTGCTTGACCATGTCTTGCTCAACAGTATTCGGCAAGCTCCAGGCCGAATACTGTCCTAGCTGAATGCCCAGCGGTCTAAGCGAATGGACATTCACTTGTCCATTCGCCCAAGCTGAATGCCCAGCCGCACGGCAATTTTCTAGGCGAATGCCCGCCGTCCGGCCATCAGCCAATCGCCCGCCGTCCGGCCATCAGCCAGCGTCCCCCGTCTCATCGGGGATGGCACCTCTTGCAGAATCATCTAATGTGAAAACTAGTATGCCTATCATCGCCACGATTGCCAGCAATGTGATCTACTATCCTGGGGGTGCTTTTTCCATTTGCTCGATAAAGTATCCCCAGGCGCTAGTGTCCTCGCCTTTGCATAACTTCTCATAATAACCTTTGACGATATCACCCTGTTGTTCCATGTTGAAATCCGTAAATCTGCCAGCCTTTTGGATCTGGTTCTTGAGGCCTTCTTCACCGCCAAAATCATAGACGTGGACACCCAGTCTCTTATGTGCAGCCATCGCTTTGAATAAATAATGCCATCCCATGGTCTGATACTGCCATACATGGGTCAGCTCATGGATCACCCAGCTCATATCGTGGGCTTTCGATGTGTTGATCACCCTTCCAAAGAGACACCGATTGCCGATGGTGATGGCATTTTTTGCGGTCACATCCCTAAGGGGTATTTTCTTAAAAAGATTGCCAAAATCATCGAGCAAATTTGGTAGCGCGCATCCCTCAAATATCTTCACAGCTTGATAATCCAGCTTATCTCCAAAGGCTTTTCGGCACTCACTTAATTCATAGGGGCAAAGCGGTCGGGACGTGAAGCAGTTGGTCATTTTAGCATTCCTAATTCAGGCGATCATGATTAATTACCTTATCTTGATTATAGCCAGAGTTTGAAATTTTCACGCCGCCTAACGCGCACAGTCCCCTTTATTTGGTGAATCATCTCCCGCTTCACGCGCGGTTAGTTGCCGCTTTTACTGTCAACCGATCACATAAACACCCGCACAACTTGATACTTGTTCATAAGTACAGCCTAAACCCATAGATTGGCATGCCGAAATTGTTTCGTCTGCGGCCCAATAATATTCATCCTCTTGCCATAACCCGCCCCAAGTTCTTTTAGCTTCAAAACGTGCCATTTCCGTAGGATAAGATATATCGGCAATAATAATTAGGCCATCCTCTGACAAATTATCTCTAGCCAAACGCTCGATCAATTGTATTTTCGTATCAAAATTAAAATCGTGTAGTACATAAGATGACACAATTCGGTCAAAACGCTGATTTAGCTCCTCAGGCCATTGATTCTCCGCGATATTTGCTTGAATAGTGCGCAAAGTTTTCAATTTCTTCTTAGCAATCGCTAGCATGCCAGCAGAAAAATCCATCCCCCAAACAACACAATTTGCATTTAAAAATATGGCCGCTAAGTTACCCGTACCAGTACCGATATCTAATACCTTCATGCCTTCCTTGACGCGTGCTTGCTCAAATACGGTTATTAAAACTTCATCATAGCGCTCGAACGAAATTGGAGCCATTTTAGCAGCCAATATTTCATCATATTTGGCAGACCATGCATCAAATATCTTCTCTTTTTTTTTATTGTTGCTTGCTGGTTTCATAAGGTTTACACGATACGCCTGATAGCCAACGATGGCCTCAACCGCTCACCGATTTTGCACGATCCGATTATTTTACTAAAGCGAATTTATTGCATTTTTCGCGTCGATTCCCTGAGCCGTCGGACTGAGTCCCCCCTCGGGGAAGGTGAGTATGCTCTTTCCTATTTTAATAACATAAATATCATGCTGCTGCTAAATAATATTTGTAGCATAAATATTAAGCTTCCAATTAACAAAGCTAATTTCCCATCTCTTAATATACTGGCAAATGTGATTTTTAAACCGATTCCAGCCATTGCCACAAGAAGAGCATAATGACTTATTTTGCTTATTATTTGTATGGTTTCTTCAGAAAATAATCTCAATGTGGGAATAAAAGAGAACAGAACAAATCCAAGTATAAATAATGGAATACTGTTCTTTTTAATTTTTTCTCCATCAGATTGTCTTCTATCTTTTCTTATAAAAACGAAAATAAGAATAAATACAAGAGGGGTTAGCATCAGTATTCTTGCCATTTTTACTAAAGTTGCTGTTTGTCCCGCTAACTCACTTACAGAGAACCCCGCTGCAACCACCTGCCCAACTGCTTGCAAAGTGTTTCCAATTAGCATACCTGAGTTTAAATTATTTGATTTAAAAAAAATAATACCAATCGGTGGTAGCAAAAATATTCCCATCGTTCCTAATAAATTTACAATTGCTACGGACAATCCAACATCTTCTTTATCTACACCTATTATCTGTTCGGTTGCAGCTATTGCTGAACTGCCACAAATGCCATTACCTATGCCAAGAAGAAGAGCTAATTTATTGTCGAATTTAAATAGTTTAGCTAAGAGTATAGATGACAATAGCGTTACTATTATCCCCGCAATAATGATTAGCATTGATTTATAACCAAGCTCTTTCAATATCAAAAAATTAAGATTAACGCCCATCAAAGCTATTGCAAATTGCAGTATTTGTTTTTCACTGTACGCAATTCCTTTCTCAAATATTTCTCCATGTATGATGCTGTTGCCAAGTACAATGCCTAAAACAATGGCTATAGTAACAGCACCAATGGGGATATATACGGATATCAATTGCGCCATTATTCCGATAATAAAGCACAAAACTATGCCATAGGTAGGTTTTATAAAATTTCTCATTTCTTATGGGTTTAACATCCAACGATTTGCGGTACCGGCTCGCACGCTTTGCTCTAAAACTATTCTAAACTAAAATCCGTTTTAAGCCTGTCGAATATCGCTTGGGTACATCGCACAGAATCACCCGTTTCATCACCTACCTTTCAGTTTTGTCAGGGTGGTCGTTCTCCACGCTTTACCCCAAATAAGCGACTATAATCTTTTTTATACTCGCCAACATCGCACCGGGGCCTTCAAAGCGCAAACTTATAGGTATGCGTTTTTGTTGCCATCCCGCCACACCAACGATATTAATCACCACCAAATCCCGCGCTAACCCGGCTCGCCTTACCGCAGGTATGCCCAGCAGGCAGTCAGTGGCTTGCACATTTATCAAGGTGAAAACTTCACTTGGATTGTTGCTTCTTCTTATCGGGTAAATTGCCTGGCTGATTTTGCTAGCGTATCAACCCGGTTGATCATCGGGTCAAAAGAGATTTCAAGCAGCAGCGCGCAGAGGAATACCCATAGTGACCAGCACAACACCAACACACAATCAACCAAGGTTGTCTCTCATCCAGCGTTTGTCCAGACCTGCCGCAATGGTATCTGCAATGGATTATCACCGAGTACAGCTGCTCTCTTCCCTGATAGTGATCTTCATCCTGGTGAGCATAGTAGCGCTCGGGTTGGCATTGTTGGATCAGAACAGTATTCCGAGACTTAGTACCTCCTCGCTCATGAATCTGGTTCTTTCCGCACTCCTGCTTCTTATCGCAGCGTTTGTGCTGAACCGGACAAAATATTATGGGCTCGCACCTCTGCTATTAGTGGGTGTTTTTTCTGTTGCAGTTCTGGTAAGCGCTTGGATCCAGCAGGAAGCAACCAATTTGTATTTCCTCTCTGTTAGTATCCTATTCAGTAGTATTTTTCAATCATGGCGCGGCACAATTTTTTGGCTTGTCGCGATTCTGGTGGCAGTGGTTTTATTGCCGCAGTTTTTGCCCATTATGACTCCGGATGTGGTTGTTGAAAGACTATATTTTCTTCTCACAATTGGTGCCTTAGCAATGCTTAATACCTTAATCCAGCAGCGGGATATAACGATGATTGAGGAACGTACCCACACGTTGGCGATGAGTGAAAAAACGCTGCGTGATGCTAGGGACAAACTTGAATTACGAGTGGGTGAACGAACCACTGAATTGGAAGATGCCAATGATCTGTTGCAGACCTCGGTAGCTGAATTGGAACAGCGCACCAGGGATACGGCCTTGCTAGCTGAGATGGGCGATCTGCTTCAGGCATGTACCACCACTGAGGACGCCAACAAAGCTATCAGTCGTACAATTCCCCAACTATTTCCTGATACTTCAGGAGCGCTCTTTGTTTACAATGGTTCGCGTGACGATTTAGAGACCGATTTCACTTGGGGTCTTCCATCAACGCAACTGGATCAGCATACATTTGAGCCGTATAAATGCTGGGCTCTTCGGCGCGGGCGGCTGCATCGCATGGAAGGTCTTTGCACAGCGATGCCATGCCAGAGTCTGCCTGAACCGGAACACATTCTATGTGTACCCATGGTGGCTCATGGGGAGGCACTGGGTGTTCTCCACCTGCGAGCAGACAAATCCAGCAGGACCTCACTTGCAGCTGCATTGCTGTTAAAAGAACAGCTTGCTGTCACCTGCGCCGAATATATGGCTCTATCACTGGCCAATTTGAACTTGCGTGAGACGCTCTCAAATCAAGCCATCCGTGACCCACTGACAGGCTTGTTCAACAGACGCTACATGGAAGAGACGTTGGAACGAGAACGCCAACGAGCGGCGCGTGCCCACGTCTCTTTGGGCGTCATTATGCTGGACCTGGACCACTTCAAAAACTTCAATGATAAGTACGGGCACGATGCAGGAGATGCAGTGTTGCGGGAGCTTGGGATACTCCTGAAAACGCACATCCGGGGAAGTGATATTGCCTGTCGCTATGGTGGCGAAGAGTTCGTCATGATCATGCCCGAGACTTCATTGCATACCGTTCAACAACGTGCTGAATTGATTCGCTCTAAAGTAAAAAGACTGTCGGTCCATCACCTGGGGCAGTCGTTGGGCTCACTCTCGCTCTCACTCGGTGTTGCCCTATTCCCCACCCACGAGACAACTTCAGCGGCGTTATTGCGCTCCGCGGATCAGGCGCTTTACAAGGCTAAACAAGCTGGTCGTGATCAAGTTGTTATTGCTGCTAACGATTGACTTTTTAAAACTCGACTTCACGATAATTTGAGCATGTCATCCAAAAATTCCCATAACAATAGATATTTTTTCTGGGGTGTCGCGGATGATTTGCTTCGCGAGGCATTCAAGGTTCACGAGTACGGATTTGTGGTCGGGCCTTTCGTGGTTTCGCGTCGCGTGGCATCCCCATGGCTCCCCCAGATTACTTCAATTGAATTTCAGTTTGTTTTCGACAATACTGCGATCGGCATTCTTGGGAAAATGCAAGATGCTGTTAGCGCACCATTCATAAAGTATTACAACAATTAGCTGTTGTGCCCAGTGTATTAAAGTAGGGCTTTATTTATGCTATGTTTTTATATTGGCTCATGGTGGATTAACAAAGGTAAAAAAATTAACACCTACCCAAAAGGTTGGAAAAAATGAAGAAAAATATTTTAAAAGTATTTATATTGATTTTCTTGTTGGCTGCTTGTGGTGGAACACCGACTCCAGCAGACCCCCCGGCGGTTACAGCGACAACAGAAAAAAAGATCGTAGCTACGCCATCGCCCGTACCTCCTACAGAAGAACCAACTGAAGCCGTAATAGAAAATACGCTTACTGAACTAGATGTGATGGCATTGCTTTCTACAGACCTGCTTGATCTGGAAAGTTTGTACGCAAATGTTGATCAAGAAACATTTGGTCCAATTCTGACAATGCAGCTTGTCAATCAGAGCGATGGCGAGTTAATTGTAGAAATCCCTTGTGGCTTGATTTTTGTGCCAGACGATGGCGATGAACAGCCTTTGATCGTTGTTCAGTCTCAGACAATTGCCATACCATTCGGTGAGCAAGTAGAGGTCACACCCTATGTGGTATGTGCAGATATTGGCGCTGGCGCACCTTCTTTAGCTGCAACTTATTCGGTGGGTACATTTACGGAAGATGTGAAAATGCAGCAATTAGCTGATTGTATCTGTGATCAGGGTTTCGACACATCATTATATAGTGAAGAGGGAATGGAAGTCCAATTTGCTGTCTGGTATGTGCAAATGGGCGCAGACCCGGCAGCTTATATTAGCACATTTGCAGATCAAATGGATGATAGCAGCCTGGAAGAGTTTTATGGATCGGATCAAAATATGGACATGATGCTGGAATTATTTGATAATTTTTTGGGGGATTGGTTGACATCGTGCGGTATTGAATTTGAGCAATGAGCACTTGTCGGTTTGTGTTTCGTAGTGTCAACATAGATCACCCCCCGTTGGAGCACGGACACTTGTGTGTTGCGAGGAGTCTTAGCTCAACGTTCGTGAAGCACCGTTCGTTCAGCATAACGGGATACCCTGGGGGACAGCGTCCCCCGTCCAACCGGGGATCTCAATTGAACCCACTCGCCACGCCCACCTCGATTTAATACACTTCAATAGGATCAAAAGCCCCTCGTTTAAATTTTCCGGCGTGGAATAAGAC
>PVMK01119591.1_pt1 | contig 10842 bp, 10 predicted proteins | sample 1853481 | NCBI WGS metagenome assembly PVMK01 (sample SAMN08533507, study PRJNA380276) | Marine sediment metagenome, whole genome shotgun sequencing project. | reverse complement strand
GTTACAAAGCTGATCGCCGGTTCATTCGCCTCCGCGTATGCCGGCGTCAAGAACTGATCGTATCCGGTTTGGTCGAGGTGATCAGCGCGAACCACACCCACTTCGCCAACGTCTGCGACATCGGAAACCTACTGATTGGCCTCGGCATCGACCAGGACGCCTGGCCGGCTATCGGCGCAGAGGCACTGCTTCAGCCTTACAACGACACCTGCACCGACGAGGTCTTCCCGATCGCCGAGGCACACAGACTCCAGAATCTCTATATGGTGGCCCACTTCAAACGCTACCTCCTCGACCAAACCGGATACGATCAGTTCTTGACGCCGGCATACGCGGAGGCGAATGAACCGGCGATCAGCTTTGTAACGAAGTAGCCGCACCGGGGCAGACCAGTGCCTTTGATCCCGCACGAAAAGGCGCTAACACCGGCTTCCCAACCAACGCGAGGATGGCGGAATTGGCAGACGCGCTGGATTTAGGTTCCAGTGCCCTTAGGGTGTGGGGGTTCGAGTCCCCCTCCTCGCACTGATGTGATTGCGCTACCCGCGAAGATCGACACGATCGCCAGCATGCTGCCGGGTGTCAGTAGCGGACAAAAGATCCTACCGACGTCGCCCCACACGCAGCAAGCGTTGTCGGGATTGCGCTGTGGTTTCGTGAAGTGGCGGCCGTCGGCGGCCGGTGGCGAAACCGGCGCGGTGATCTCCCTAAGCGCCTGAAAACACTGTGCCCCGTGTCGGCACGGCGTTCGCATCTGTCCGGACGGTATGACCCGGCGACGCATCGTCGATGCAGCGGCCACCTTGGCACTCTGCAGGCGCACAACGCGCCGCCACTTCCTCTTCAATCCGGACGAGGCGCGGCAGATGGAGCAGGCGTATTGGTACTGCCTAGCCTATGCCGCGCAACTGCATGGCGTGCTTGTCCATGCCGCGTGCTTGATGTCGACTCATTCGCACGCGGTCATCACCGACGTGCGGGGCGAGTATCCGCTGTTCTTGCAGACCTTGCACCGCAATCTGGCACTGTGCACCAAGGCCTATCGCGGATGGCCTGCAGAAGTTTTCGACAAGCGTTCGACAAGCGTCCATGCGCTGCTGACGCCGGAAGCCACCATCGAGGCCATCGCCTACCTCGTCGCCAACCCGGTCGAAGCGTTGGCCGTGCGTTACGCCAAGGACTGGCCAGGAGCCCAGACGCTTCGGCTGGAGATGCCCGTCGGGCTCGAGCTCGACTATGGGCCCGAGCTCGCCAGGGAGCGTATCGCTGCCCGGGTGCGAGACACACAACACCAGGCTTGGCAGAGAGCCAGGCGCACCGGCATCGCGTTCGTGGGTCCGAGGCGCGTGCTCCGCTTCGCCCACACCAAGCGTGCCAACAGCTACGAAGTGTTCGGGAGCCTCAATCCACAGTTTGCGGCGACCGGGCATCGAGGTGCAGCCGCCGAAGCCGTGAAGCGCCTTCACGCGTTCAACGACCAGTACGAGCGGGCACTTGCGGCGTGGACCGCAGGAGACCGTAGCGCATGCTTCCCACAAGGCACCTGGTGGATGCGGGTGTGCCATGGGGCGCGGTGCGGTGCGTCTGCAAGGGCCTGGTGGCAGGAGTGCGGCTGTAGTCGAGCGGCTCGCGGCGCTCCATCGGGCCTCGGCGGGGTCCACAAGGGCCGGTCGAGCGCGCGGCGGGCGCCAAGCCTGCCTCCGACAAGCGCTCGTTGCGGCTTTGGGGCGCGTTGGACTACCGCCCACCTCGGTCGGATCTTTTTTTCTGAGCCGATCGGCAGCTCGGAGACATGGCCCTATGCATCGTGGACGTCGATGAGGAGGCACAAGGCGTCATCGGGAACTTCGCTGGCGAACAGGCGAGGAACGGGTAACCATAAAAGGCCAGGGTTCTGCGACCACCATACTCATGACAGACCAGCAAAAGAAGGCCCAAGGCCCCTCAAGCCCCGTGTTCACGCGGGAAATCGTTCGGCGCATCATCGATGGCTTCTTTGGCGACACAGAGGCGATGTTGAGGGATCTCGAAGAGGCCGGTTTCGATCGCGATGCCGTTGTGAAACACGTCAAGGCCCTCGGGCTCACCAAACAGCTTCTGCGCCAGCACAACATCAACCCCCACCAGCTTTCTGTGCGGACGTGTATCGGATGCGAGCGGGAGTTCCTGTCGCAAGGATCCCACAATCGCTTCTGCGATGCGTGTCGGCCACGAAATTGACGCAAGAAAACAAGCGCCCGTGCGAGACTCTGACGAAACTGGAGAAGGAACAGGAGTCGGTGTCACCACACTTGGTGCCGCGGCAGGAAAGACTCCCAAGCTGACGCCGTGAGTACCGCAACCCGGTGTCTTGATCCGAACAGAGTTTGAGACTGCCATCCCTCCGCGCCGGGCACTTTTCCACAGCCAGCCCGCAGCCCCTGTGGAAAAGCGGCTGTGCGCCTCGGTCAGATGGAATGTTAGAATACGTAACCTCATTGACAGCTATGGGTTCAAATGTTAGACGCCCCTTCTCCACGGAAGGGCTGAGAAACCAGTTATGGCGGGGAACGCACATGATTTAGGGGCTGTTCTACAGAAGGCGCGGACGTCGCGTGGCTTCCTCCAAGCTGACGTCGCGTCTGAGCTTGGCGTCTCGCGAGCCACCATCGCCCAGATCGAGACAGGACGGCGATCCCTGAAGGCCGAAGAGCTGCGACGGCTAGCTGTCTTCTATGGCTGCAGCCCCAGCGAGCTTCTTGCCCCGGCTCCCGACGACCAGGAAGTGGATGGCGTTGCCGAGCTGCTCCGCTCCTATCCTGATCTCGCGGAAGATCAGGGGCCGAGCTCCTTCGCCGGTGCGTGCGCGATCGCGAGGGCTCTCACCGATCTGGAAGCAAGACTCGAGATCGACTCCGTTGCACACTCGCTTCCTTCGTACCGAGTTGAGCGCGTTAGTACGCCGTGGCAAGCGGCGCGGCAAGGATATCGCGTTGCGGAGGATGAGCGGCGTCGCCTAGCACTCGGAGAGGGGCCCGTCCGTTTCGTGGACGAACTGCTCATGACGTCGGGCGTTCGTTCGGCCAAGGCCACTCTGCCGACAGGAATCATCTCGATTTCGATCGCTCAACCGGATCACGGACCTCTTGTCGTGATCGACAAGGACCTTGGCCTCGAACACCGCCGCTTCAGATACGCGCATGGACTTGCCCATTTCTTGTTCGATACCGAAGGGCCGTGGCGCGTATGCAATTCTACCGTAGCGCCTGACCTTGCGGAGGTGAGGGCGGACGCTTTTGCCAGCAGCCTTCTGATGCCACAGCATGGCCTGCGTCGATACGTGGAGACCCTCGGCAAAGAGACACTGGGACGCGCCGGTCCCACGGTGCTCTCCGTGTTTTCAGAGGGCGACGGTCGCGACAAGATGGGAGAGAGCCGTCGGGTGGATGGTCGCCAGCGCAGGGGCCGTCACCCGATCACCTTGTCGGACGTCCTACGCACGGCTCACTACTACGGCACGAGCCCCAGCGTGGCTGCGCATCGTTTGAGAAACCTCCGACTCTTGACAGACCGCGAGCTCGGTCAACTAGAAACGATGCTGCACAATGAAACGCGTACGGCAGTCGAAGGGGAACTCGCGCTGCAGGCAGCACCCCATGAGATGGACTCCCTCTGTTCTCGACTGGCAGCGTTTGCGGCCAGTGCATTCCATCGGGGAAATATCGATGCCCCCAGATTCAACGAACTCGCGGATCTCGCGGGAGTTTGCGTGGCAGACCGAGAGCGTCTCTTGGCCATTACCGCCCCGCCTCCACCACAAGAGCATGAGAGTTTCTGAAAATGTTGGAACAGAACACGCCGTCGGAATGTGTGGAAACGCTCGCGTTGCTCAGGCAGCTTCAGGTCGATTCTGAACAGGTTCTCGACCGGCTCCAACCAGACCTGAAGCGTCAGCACACGGTCGGCGTCAATGCCAAGGGCGACAACCAGAAGTATTTCGACATCGCTGCTGACGAATGGATTCGACAGTGGCTTTCAGAACACTTCGAAAGCGGTGTAGTGGAGTCTGAAGAGCAGACGGGCGCGTTCGAGTTCGGGAGCGGCAAGCAAGGCTACCGTTTCATCGTCGACCCGGTCGATGGTTCCGACAACTTCGCGCGTGGCCTGCCGCTGTCCGCCATCTCACTGGCCATGCTTCCGCGACAGACATCGCTCTCCATGGACGGAGTCGTCTACGCGTTGGTTGGCGATACCTCGGGATCAGGAGCGTGTGTCGCAGCGCGCGGAAATGGAGCCTACTCGAACAGCCAGCGTTTGCGCACATCGGAGACGCGGCGTCTTCGCGACGCATTTGTTTCCTGTGAGCTGAATCATTGGGCGCCGGACGCCTCTCTGGCCGAGCTGATGCGGACCTGCTCGGGTATACGCGTCTACGGTTGTGCTTCGCGTGCTCTATGCATGGTGGCAGTGGGCGCGCTGGACGCCCATGTCGACGTCAGGAGCCGGTTGACGCCTGAGAGTTTTCTTGCGGCCTCGTTACTCGTCGCCGAGGCCGGTGGTCACATCTGTCGTCTCGACGGCGGGGCGCTCGGTCCATTTCAATCGCTTCAGGATCGCACGACCCTCGTCGCCGCATCGACGAAAGAGCTTGCAGAGGAGATCATCGATGCCCTCGCTAGATAGAGCTCCAGTCCGAGAAACGGCCCCTCCGATGGCCGTGATCCTCGCCGCCGGCGAAGGGAGCCGCTTGCGGAGTGCTCGTTCGGACGTGCCCAAACCGCTTGTCCGCCTGCGTGGCCTGTCGCTTGCCGAGAGATCGATAGCACAACTGCTCACGGCTGGCGTGGAGCGATTTGTTGTCGTTCTAGGGTGTGAAGCAGCGCTTGTCCAGCATGAATTCGAGCGCGTTGCGAGCCGACGTCGCTGCCATATCTCTTTTGTCGAGGCTGAGAACTGGGAACAAGGCAACGGTGTTTCCACGATCGCTGTCGCTCCATTGGTCGGCGACAGCCCATTTCTTCTGACCATGGTCGACCACCTGCTACCGCCGGAACTGATCCGGAACGTGCTGGCCAATCCACCGGCACAGGACGAAGTTGCGCTCGCCGTCGATGATGATACCGAAAACGGGTTCGACCTTCGCGAGCTCACCAAAGTGGAGGTGTCCGGAGGGTGCATCGCAGCGATCGGAAAAGACCTCACAACTTGGAACGCGGACGACACGGGACTGTATTACTGTTCGTCAGGGCTATTCGAGGGGCTGGCGAGAGCACACAAGCAGGGCAAGTTCTCGTTGACGGACGGGATCCAAGAATGCGCAGCCCAAGGAGGGGTTCGTACGATCGATGTGACCGGTGAGCTTTGGCTCGCTGTGGACACCCCGGAAGCTTTTCAGGAGGCGACGCGTCGGATCGACGCGGCCATGGAGAAAGGAGGAGAGGATGGCTTTGTCGCCGAGTACATGAACCGCCCGCTCTCCCGTCGTCTTTCGGTGGCTCTGTCGAGAACGCGCCTGACACCCAATCACATCACACTGCTGTCCTTCTTCATGGGGCTTCTTGGCGCCGTCGGTCTAGCCACCACAGACCCGTGGTCTTGGATCGCCGGAGGGATCCTCATACAGATCGCCTCTATCGTCGATGGGTGCGACGGTGAGATCGCGCGGCTCAAGTTGCTTCAAAGCCCGCAAGGTGCCTGGCTAGATACGGTGTTGGTTCGGTATGCTGACCTAGCGATCGGGCTTGCCGTGACGTTCGCCGCTTCACAACTGCACGACGCGGTCTGGGTTTGGCCAGCTGGCTTCGCTGCAACGGCCAGCTTCCTCATGGCAAGCTATGTCACCAAGGAATTCCAGATTCGGTTTCATCGCCCGTATCCAGACAATCTCGTCAACAAACTCAAGCGCCGCGATCTTCGAATCCTCGTCATCGCTGTTGGTGCCGTCGTGGGGCATCCGTTTGTGGCGCTGTTGGCCATCGGGTCATTGACTCACCTTGCCGTGGTTCAAATCCTCGTGTCGGGCTGGGATACCACGCTCCGTCCCTCGCAAGTGCCGACACCGCACACGCAGCAAGAGCTATCGCTCGAAACTGTTTCGCTGGACGCGTCCGAACGTGCACGCCTCTGACGCTGCCAATCACTGGCTCGAACGCCGTGGCTGCTGCAAGCCGAACGCTCACGGCGCGCTCAGCTATCGCTGAATGTGATCAGCTGGGTCCGAACGATATCTTCGTTGATGCCCGAACGGATGTACTCCTTCAGGCAGTCGGCGACGGTCACCATGAGGTCCTCGACGCCCACGTCCTCAATCAGCTTCGAAAGGAGCGCTCTGGCATCCCGGCTGTCGTCGTCGCGCAGAAACTTCCGAACCTCTTCGGTCGTGATCCCCCCTTGGAAGTCGATGTAGGCTCTGTCGGCAAGATAACGTGCAAGCTCATTCATGGGGGACTCTCATGCTCTGTCGCCTCGGACGACCTCCCTAGCTACAACTACCTCACCCGAGCCAGGCGCTAAGCGCAAGCCGAGGCCCAGCCAAAGGTGCTCACTCACCTAATATCGCTTGCTCATCCATTGGCGGATCGCGCTTCGAACCTTCATGGGCACGTCTTCGGGAAGCTCGTCGAAATTTCTAGCGGCGATATCCCAGTGCACGTTCGGTTGGCTTAGGCCACTTTGCGCCTCGGGAAAGACTTGCACGCTGACCAGCTCGTGGTCAGCTTCAACGAAACACACGAGCCACACGAGTCACACTGCGCCATCTACCGGGATTTTGAGGATCGGCTCACCAGGATTTGTCGATTCCACGAATCGGCGAATCAGTACCAGCAATGGGAGTCCGACTCCAGTACTTTACCGGAGATGGAATAGCCTCGGCGGCGATCCGCTACCCACTGGAGTTGTACCACACCCCTGCGGCGCAGCCGCTCGCCCGTCGCATGGACGCGCCGAAAAGCAGCCCGCCCAGTACTGCGCCGACTGGAAACAAAGCTGGATAGGTCGGAGACGAGAGCCCCAGCGCGAAAACCAATGGAACGCCGAGCATCTGCAATGCGATTGCAAGGACGTAGGCTTTGACCTTGGTCGTGTTCCGCTCCGTGACCGCGGCGCGGAACCCGGAGTTCATGCGAAAGGCACCTTGCTGAGCGACGTACCCGTAGCCGCCACCGATGAGCAGCCCCGTCAGCGCTGCGAAATGCACCATCACGCAGTCATAGCGGACGTTCGCTGCTTCGAGACGCTCACGTCGGCGACTCCCCAGCCTTCTGTTTGATAGCCGCGAGTCGCTCGGCGACGAATTCGCGAAACTCGGGCCGCCAGTCCGGTTTAATCTGCTCCAGCCACTCCCTTGCACCAGGATTGACAAGAATCGAATCAATGACGCCGCCAATACCTTCTAAGCCCTGGGGATCGTGACGCACCGAGAGTTGCCGAATATAGGATCCCTGAGTCGAGGAGAACGTGCTCCGCAGGAGAAAACCGAATCTGAATTTCTCCAGTCCACGCAAACCGCTGAAACTCTTCAAACCTTTCAAAAAAAGTTCAGCGAGGTCAGGGTGCAGAATCAGTAATTCGCGAAAAGCATTGCCGGCCTCGATATTGCCTTCGAACGCCGCAAGCTCAGCAGACCGGACGGCTCGCGACATCTGTTGGGTATTCTGACGGATTTGAATAGCCACATAAACCAGTGACACAAAGATAGCCACAGCACCAAACGCTTCAGCTACAGCTCCGACTGCTATCCAAGTTATAGGTCCGAGTGCTAGCCAGTTCATGACTGTCCCCTTGGGTCGGCGTCGTTGAGCTCAATCGTCACGGGAACACCATTTCGAAGCGTCTGGAGCACCACGCAGCAATGCTCTGCAGCAGCCAATAGCTTGGCTTCGAGTTTCGGCATAGTTCCCGGCGCGAGCTCTAGATCCACTCGGACGTTCATTTTCTGAAACCCGACCGGGGTCTCTCTGGACACACAGAGGGTCCCGCGCACGTCGACGTCCCCCGCAACGGTGACCGTTAGCTTCGTGATCTCGACGTCGAGCTGCCCTGCGATCTGACGGAGCGTCGAATCTGCGCAGGCAGCCAGCGCGGAACACAGGATATCGCCCGGATTTGGAAAATCGTGCAGACCACCAAGTGCGCGATGCACTCCGACGGGGACTTTCACGCCATAGCCGAGACCCAGCTCGACTTCGCTGTGAAGTGGATCACTCGGTGCGTAGCGGGTTTGCACCGTGCGGGCTCCATCTTGAATCATCGCGCACTCCGGGTGCTTGCGGTAGGTCTGGATGCGTTGGAGGCGGCGGCGATTGAGAGATTCTGTCGGATTTGAGTCTGTCGTGGATACTGCGAGTTTCATGGCTCACCCCTTGATTGTAGTGCTTTGAGCAACGCTCTAACACAAGTGGCGCTAGAACCGATCGAGCGACCGCCAGCTAACGCATAGCGGGCCTGAGATTGTGTAACGGAGCCATGAAAGCTAGGATTCGGACGTGCCCAGTATTCGATTTTGCAGCACCCAGGATGGCAAACGCCTCGCATACGCCCTCGACGGCGACGGGCCCGCCATCGTCTTTCCGGCTTGGTGGATCAGCCACGTCGAAAAGGACTGGGAGCACGGCCCCTTTCAGGAGTTCTTCAGCGCTCTTGCGCAGCATCACCTCGTGGTTCGCTACGATCGCGTTGGCGTGGGCCTGAGTGATCGGGACCGCGACCCGAAAGACATCACGGTTGAGCGCGAAGTCGAACACATGGGGTCCCTCATCGACCATCTTGGGCTCGATAAGTTCACGCTCTTTGGCGTGTCGTGCGGCGGTCCGACTGCGGTCACCTACGCGGCACAGGAGCCGTCCAGGGTTCGGAGCCTCATTTTGCACGGTTCCTATCTTCGCGGTTGCACCATCTTTAAACCCGAAGTCCAAGAGGCCATGCTTGGTCTCGTTCGTGCAAGCTGGGGCCTCGGTTCCAAAACATTGGCTTCGGTCTTCACACCGGACCATTCGCCGGAAGAGGTTCGACGGATCACCGCCATGCAGCGCGAATCGGCAAACAGCGAAACGGCAGCACAGCTGCTGATGCTGACGTATTCTGCCGACGTCACGGCAATAGCGCCCGGGGTTGTGGCCCCGTGTTTGGTGACGCATCGGCACCACGACGGCGTGATTCGCTTTGACGCAGGGCGCGAGCTCGCCGCGAGTCTCCCGGATGCCTCCTTTGTGCCACTCGACGGCACGGCACATCCCCCATGGGAAGGAGACAGGGCAGCGCTACTGGAACGGATCTTCGACTTCCTGGGCACCGGCCCCACCGCCAGGACGGCTGACGTCTCCCAAGCGATGGCCACGAACGAGAACGCGCTAGTCCGGCGGGGCGAGGTGTGGATGCTATCGTTCGAAGAGGCGCAGGCGCTTCTCAAACACAGCAAGGGGCTCACTGACCTGGCCACGCTCCTGGCGAATCCCGGCTCAGAAATCGCGGCTGCGACGCTCATGCACGGAGTGGAACCCGCTGCGGCGCCCGTTGGCAGCGATGACATGCTCGACGAGCAAGCGCGAAGCGAGTTCCGGGCGCGGGTGCAGGCGATCGAAGAAGATTTGGAAGAAGCTCGCTCGTTCAACGACCTCGGCAGGATCGAGCGCCTCGCACGAGAGCGCGATGCGATCCTCGCGGAACTGCGGGTAGCGACCGGGCTCGGCGGCCGAAGTCGCAAGCTCAAGGACCCAAGCGAGCGAGCACGCAAAGCAGTCAGCGCACGAATCCGCGAGAGTATCCAGCGCATCGCCGAAGCCCATCCCGCCGCGGGTGAGCATTTCGCCGACGCCGTACGTACCGGCGCTTTCTGCTGCTACGAGCCGAAAAGCGGCGTGAACTGGCGAGTTTGATCCCGCCAGGAGCCTCCTGGCAGGGTGCGCGACGCGCTCTAGCGCCTCCAGGGCAAGGAGAGCGCAATGACTCATCTCGATCCACAAAACGCCACCCCCGGTACCGCCACCATGTCGACCCCAACGCGATGGGCTATCTTGGTGTACGGTGTCGTCTGCTACCTCGCGTTTCACGTCAGCTTCGTTTGGCTGGTGTTGTTCCTCAACGACGTCCCGATCGTGCCGACGATCAACTCCGGCACCTCGCGGCACTGGGCGGCTGCAATCGCGATCAATCTCGGACTCGTGTTGCTCTTCGGGTTGCAACACAGCGTCATGGCACGCCGGGGGTTCAAGCAAGCCTGGACGAAGATCATTCCAGAGCCCGCGGAGCGTCCCACTTTTGTGCTAGCGACCGTCGCCTGCCTCATCGCCGCCTACGTGTTCTGGTCGCCGATGACAACGGAGATCTGGCGCTTTGACCGCCCTACAGCCGTCTATGCCATCCTCGGCATCCAAGCGGTCGGCTGGCTCATCCTCGTCGGTGCTACTTTCGCGCTCAACCACTTCCACTTGTTCGGCCTGACGCAGGCCTGGAGTGCGTTTCGGAGCCGTCCCGTGCCCGACCTCGAGTTCCGCACGCCATGGATGTACCGCGTGGTTCGGCACCCGATCCAGCTCGGCATCCTGATCGGCATCTGGGCAGCACCAGTCATGACGGTCGGGCATTGTGTGTTCGCGACCGCTATGACGGTGTACATGTTCGTCGGCCTCTTCTTCGAAGAACGCGATCTCGTTCGCCGGTTCGGCCAGCGCTATGTTACATATCGCCAGAATGTGCCAAAGGTCATCCCACGATTGTGGCCGTCAGCCTCGGGCCCCAAACAACACAACGCCCCGGCGAAAGTGAAGGAGCTTACCCGGGAAAACCAATTGAGAAGTTAGGAGTCGTCATGGATCACAGCCAAAACGAGAAAAGGCATCTCTACTGGTTCAGCGAAGCGGATTT
>PVMK01114918.1_pt1 | contig 10842 bp, 12 predicted proteins | sample 1853481 | NCBI WGS metagenome assembly PVMK01 (sample SAMN08533507, study PRJNA380276) | Marine sediment metagenome, whole genome shotgun sequencing project. | reverse complement strand
GAACAAAGATATGCAAAAACAGTCAACGTATTAATGGGCAAATCGCTCTATTCTGATTCATGGCTTGATTTATAATTTTATTTTGATCTATTATCGTAGCTTTCAAAAGAACAACTTTTTCTCTTGAAAGCTACCCTTAATAAATCAAGGTAAACACGCTGTAGAGAACAGGCTTAAGTTCGAAAGAATTCACACTACAGTCATATAAAATATCTTAATAAGGTAACATTGTCCGGGCAGAAACTCCTCTGCCTTTTTTAAACGTATATTTTATAACGTTGTTACTTCAAATTCATATGAAAGGCTACAACATGTATGAAATTGTCCGGGGTCCGCTAATGTGGCTGTCAGTTATTATCTTCCTAGCCGGAATCATCTATCGCACAGTACAGCTTTTTGTGTTAACCCGAAAAAAAGAAGCAGCAATATATACAAAAAAGACTGTAAAAAAAAGACCGGCAAAGGACTACTCTTCTGAAGAAAAAAAGTTTGAGCTGCTGCTGGCTTTTCAAAACAGCCTTCTCGGGAAAAATCCTGTCATGGTGATTGTTTCTTTTATTTTTCACACATGTCTATTTATTGCACCGATTTTTGCCGCAGGACACGCCCTTTCCCTGTATCAATCATGGGGATTTTCGTTTATAACTCTTCCTGACAAGTTTATTGACCTGTTAACCATTATTTTTCTTGCATGCGTTCTGTTTTTCTTAATGCGCAGAATCGTTATCCCCAGAGTCCAAAGCATTTCTACCCCTTATGATTATCTGCTTCTTTTTATTACCGCAGCTCCTTTTCTAACCGGTCTCTATGCATACCACCAGTATTTTGACTATAAAACTGTGATTACACTCCATATCCTTGCAGGTGAATTAATGCTTATTGTGATGCCATTTACCAAACTTGGACATATGGTATTTTTCTTTTTTATAAGAATACTTATTGGAAGCGAAAACAGCTTTGGCAAAGGCAAAAGGGTCTGGTCATAACAAATGAATAATAACAGAACCGCTGTAAACAGTATAAGGTGAAAAATGTCAGCAAAAGAAATAAATAAATTAAACACTGATACCATTAAGGAAATGCTGAACCAGAAAAAAGCCAGGATGAAGCTTAACCTTGCTGCCTGCGCAAGCTGCAGTCTGTGTGCTGAAAGCTGCTTTTTGTTTATAAGTAAAAATCAGGATCCCAAATATATGCCCTCATATAAAGTTATACATTCTCTTGGCAAGCTTTATAAAAAGAAGGGTAAAGTTGATAAAGCTGCCCTGAATGAAATGAGGGATTTGGTGTGGAAAAACTGTGTTCTATGTGAACGCTGTTACTATGCTTTTGGAATAGATATTCCAAGTATGATTGCTTTCACACGAAGCATTTTGCGTTCTCAGGGTATTTCCGGCGTCTATCCCCATACACTTGGCGCACCTGAAGATACATCAGAAGAAAATCAAATAAAATTATCTTAAAATATAGAAATTTTTTTCGGAGAAAAAAATGATTAAATCAGAAGTTAAATCCCTGGAAGAAATTAAGGAAATGCTCACGGGTTATAAAAAAATTCTTAATACCGGCTGCGGCGGTTGTTCTTCTGTTTGTCTTGCCGGTGGGCTGAAAGAAGTTAACAATCTTAACACAAAGCTTTTGTTGTCATATCAGGCAGATAAAACCCCTTGTGAAATTGATGGATTTACCGTAGAGCGTCAGTGTGAAATGGAATTTTTGTCAGAGCTGGATGCGATAATAAAACCATATGATGCTGTTCTTTCAATGGCTTGCGGTGTAGGAGTTCAGTTTTTGGCTGAAAGGTTTCCTGAGAAACCGGTATTCCCTGCTCTGAACACAAAATTTGCCGGAGTAAACAAAGATCTTGGGTGGTATGAGGAACGCTGCAAAACCTGCGGCGATTGTATCCTTGGTATAACAGGCGGTATCTGCCCTGTGACTATGTGCGCAAAAAGCCTTTTTAACGGACCTTGTGGTGGTCCCCAGGATGGACACTGTGAAGTTGACAATGACATTGCCTGTGCATGGGTAAACATTTATGACCGGCTTAAAAGTCAGAACAGGCTGGATAATATTCAAAAAATCTATGCGCCGCGTGAATGGCAGGATCAGGTACAGGGCCGAATTGTTCTGGAAGCATACAAGGACAGATACATCCAGGTTGAAAAAAAGTAACTAAGCTGTCGAACCACGGTATACATAGAACGTTTTTCATATTATTAACGATAGTAATGTTAATTACCAAATACTTATTAAAGAGGCTGGATTATGAAATCAGGTAGTAATTTAGAAAAGATACTTAGCGAAGGTAAATTTGCAGTTACCGGAGAGCTCGGCCCGCCAAGAGGCACAGACTCAAATACAATTAAAGAAAAAGCTGCGCCTCTTAAAGGAATGGTTGATTCCGTTAACATCACAGATAATCAGACAGCTGTGGTTAGAATGGCAAGTTGGGCGGCTTCTATCCTTCTTATGAAAGAAGGTCTTGAACCTAATTATCAGATGGTGTGTCGTGACAGAAACCGCATCGCAATGCAGTCTGATATCCTTGGCGCTTATGCACTTGGAATCAGAAATATCTTATGTCTTTCAGGAGACCACCAGCTTTTTGGTGATAATCCAAAAAGTAAAAAGGTATTTGATATTGATTCAACACAGCTTATAAGTATGGTAAAAAAAATGCGCGATGAAGGAAAATTTCTAAAAGCGCCTCTTAAAGGAATGGTTGATTCCGTTAACATCACAGATAACCAGACAGCTGTGGTTAGAATGGCAAGCTGGGCGGCTTCTATCCTTCTTATGAAAGAAGGTCTTGAACCTAATTACCAGATGGTGTGCCGTGACAGAAACCGCATCGCAATGCAGTCTGATATTCTTGGCGCTTATGCACTTGGAATCAGAAATATCTTATGTCTTTCAGGAGACCACCAGCTTTTTGGTGATAATCCAAAAAGTAAAAAGGTATTTGATATTGATTCAACACAGCTTATAAGTATGGTAAAAAAAATGCGCGATGAAGGAAAATTTCTAAACGGTCAGGAAATTACTGAACCTCCAAAAATGTTCATTGGTGCTGCCTCAAATCCCTTTGGCGAACCCTATGAATTCAGAGTACATCGTCTTGCAAAAAAAATAGAAGCCGGTGCCGACTTTATTCAGACCCAGTGTATTTATAATATGGACCGTTTCCGGGAATTTATAAAACAGGCAAATGATATGGGACTCACAGAAAAAGTATATTTACTTGCGGGTGTCACCCCAATGAAAGCTGTGGGTATGGCAAAATACATGCAAAAAAATGTCCCGGGAATGGATGTCCCGGACTGGGTGATTAAACGGCTGCAGGGAGTTGAAAAAAAGAAGCAGGCTGAAGAAGGGATTAAGATTTGCTGTGAGCAGATAGAGGAGTTTAAAGAAATGAAGGGTATCGCCGGCGTACATTTAATGGCTATTGAATGGGAACATAAAGTTCCGGAAATTGCTGAAAAGGCGAATCTACTGCCGCGGCCTGTTGTTTAATTTTTCAAATAACCTACTGAAACAGGTTTATTTAGTAAATTTATTCCCAGACAAAATTAAAGGTAAAAATATGAAGAAACATATAACCTTCACAATCTATTTTTGTTTTACAGTATGCTTTATATTTTTTGCACACAGTAAAACCGTTTATTCTGATGAAGATAAAATAACAGATAACTATGAAGTGCTGCCGCGCTTTATTTCTATTCCTGAAAACATTACAGATCTTGACCGTGCACCGGTAAAATTCAACCATGACAAACACACCAAAGCGCTTGAAGAGAAAGAAGAAGGCTGCGAGCTGTGTCATATGAAAGGTATTGATAAAGTTTATGACTTTTCCTACCCTGCTAAAAAAGATGATGCGACAAAAGCTGCATTTACTAACTCTTTCCATGACGAGTGTATCGGCTGTCACACCACAATGAATAAAGAAGACATAAAAACCGGTCCGCTTACCTGTGGAGAGTGTCATATCATTGATGAAGATTTTAACAACAAGGATTATCTCCCGATTATGCCGGAATATTATGAACCCTTAAGAGACACCCACCACAAGAACTGTATTGCCTGTCATCAGGATCCTGCAAAAGAAGCAATTGATGCCGGAGGTCTTGACTGGAAAAGTTTTTACGTTAAAAAGCGTGTGCAAATTGATGCTGAAATACCTGAAGTACATTTTGATTATTTCCTCCATGACAAACATGAAAAAGCAATGGAAGAAAAATGTGAACTGTGTCATTACATATCTGATGACAGGAAAAGTGAACTTGCAAAAGAGGATAAAGAACCGGTTTGCAAGGATTGGCTTAAAGAGGTACCGGAAGATCAAAGTTATCGCATTAAGGAATATGCTCATGCAACCTGTATTAATTGCCATCTTGATAAAAAAGATAAAAATGAGGATGCCGGTCCTGTTAATTGTAATGAATGCCACCTTGAGACACAACGATCGGTTGAGGACATGGCAGAGATTAAACGCAGTGAATGTGATCAGGATGATAAAATTCTAATAAAAATCGAGAATGATGCGCGCATGAAAGAAGTTGCTTTTAATCATCAATCTCACCAGAAAGTAACAATTTCATGCCAGGAATGCCATCATGACACCATTCAGGCATGCAGTGTGTGTCATACCATTGATGGATCTGAAAAAGGTGATGGGATTACTCTGGCAGAATCATATCACAGTGAGTCGTCTTCCTGGGCTTGTATCGGCTGCCATGAAAATGAAAAGAAAAAAGCTGACTGCGCCGGATGCCATCATCTGATGGACACAGGCCTTGTGAAATCTGCCTGCGGAACATGTCATAACGGTTCCCTTGAAGAGCTTGACAAAAAGAATAAACAACTGGAACTTGATAAGCTTTTTCCGGATGATATCAAACAGGACATGGAAATTGAGATTATTAAGGATGAGTATGAGCTATCCAAGTTTCCCCATGACAAAATCATTAAAAAACTGGCTGAGATAACTGATAACAGTACACTGGCCAGTTATTTTCATACTGACAACATGACCCTGTGTGCAGGATGTCACCATCTTACGCCAATGACAGAAAAAGAGCCTGTCCCGCAATGCAGAACCTGTCACACCCTGAGAAAAGAGCCCACAGGATCCATACCCGCTCTTCTTGGAGCTTATCACCTCCAGTGTCTGGGATGTCATAAAGAGATGGGTGGAAATGAAGAAGACATGCCGCAGGATTGTGCCGGGTGTCATGAAGAAAAAAAATAAGATAAATCTTTTTAAAGACATAAACCATAGATCCTTATGGTCTTTGGTTACGGAATTTAATTCATGAGTAACAGTAGAAGAAAATTTTTAAAACTACTCTCAGGTGCCGGCAGCCTGATTCTTTTAGGCGATAAAAAAACTGCGCAGGCAAGTATTCCAAAAGTAAACTCTGATCAGTTTGGGGTTCTGCTTGATACAACACACTGCGTGGGATGTCGAAAATGTGAAAAAGCATGCAATACTATAAATGAGGATCTGCCGCCAAAGCCCGCATCATTTTTTAATGATAAATCTGTTTTTGATGAACGTCGACGGATGGATTACAGCTCATACACTGTGGTTAATCGCTACAAAAATACTGCTACAACCGGTAAACCGGTATATGCCAAATTTCAGTGTATGCACTGTTTGTATCCTGCATGTGTTTCAGCATGTATTGTCGGAGCCTTTACCAGAGAAAAAGAAGGAGCAATAACCTATGATGCATGGAAGTGCATCGGCTGCAGATATTGTATGGCTGCGTGCCCTTTTCAGGTGCCTGCCTATGAATTTGCAAATGTTCTTACTCCACAGGTCAGGAAATGCACCTTTTGTTTTAATACGCGCCTTTCCAAAGGACAAATACCGGCATGTGTCCTGTCTTGTCCTATGGAGGTGATGAAGTTTGGAAAAAGGATAGATCTTATTAAGTATGCTAATGAAAAGATCAAAAAAAATCCAGGCCGCTATGTTGACCATATATATGGAGAAAATGAGGTTGGAGGAACATCATGGATGTATTTATCAAGTATTTCTCCTAAAGATATTGATCTTCCAAAGCTTGGCTATCACCCAGCACCCGGATACACAGAACCCATTCAGCACACAATTTTCAAATGGTTTCTTCCACCGCTCGGACTATATGCCGCCCTGGGAGGTATCTGGTATTTTTTAAGTTCAAAAAGTAAAAAAGCAAAAAAAGAAGATGGTGAGCACAAAAAGATAAACGATTGAAAGTACTATATGTACTTAAAGTGACAAAGTACTTATAGTATTATAAATTTGATTTTCAGGAACAGGTTATGAGTCATCACGAACAGTCAGCACCGATTGAAAATAAATTTTTCACCAAAGGCATGATCATTTTCACTGCTGTAATGCTCTCCGGTCTAAGCTTTGGTCTTTACCGTTTAATTTTTGGCCTTGAAGCCGCTACCAATCTGAATGACCAGTACCCTCTTGGCCTTTGGATTGGAATTGATGTTGCAACCGGCGTTGCACTCGCTGCAGGCGGATTTACATCCGGTGCTGTAGTCTATGTTTTTAATAGAGAGAATTTTCATGCTATCATCAGGCCCGCCCTTTTGACAGCAATGCTGGGCTACACCTTTGTTGGTGTCGGCCTGATGTTTGACCTGGGCAGATGGTATAATATCTGGCATCCGGCAATACCATTTATGTGGCAGGGGAATTCTGTACTTTTTGAAGTAGGCATGTGTGTTATTATCTATATAAATGTGCTTTATCTGGAATTTGCACCGGTTGTTTTCGAACGTTTTATCGGCAGGGTTAACCTGCCTGGAACACTTGCCCGCTTTAATGACCGGGTTGACATTATTCTTAGATTTTCAAATCACTTTCTATCTAAAATTATGTTTATTTTCATAATTGCCGGAATTGTTCTTTCATGCTGTCATCAGTCATCTCTTGGAACTCTTTTGGTAATCGCGCCATATAAGGTACACCCTATTTATAATTCTCTGCTTGGCCCGCTCTTTTTTCTATCGTCTGCATTTGCTGTGGGCCTTACCATGATCATTTTTGAATCAATGATCGCCTGTTATGCTTTCGGGCGTAAACCTGAAATGCATATACTAACTCCGATTTCAAAGATCATTCCTTATCTTCTTGGTTTTTATATAACTGTAAAGTTATTTGATATGATTACACGTGGCACCTATAACTTTCTTTTTGAAAGCTCTGCTCCGGTTATTATGTTCTGGATTGAGTTCGGACTTTTAACTATTGTTCCTTTTTTCATGTTCATGTCTGCCGATGTTAGAAAATCACACCGAGGAATTTTTATTGCTGCTTCAATGTTTGTCTGTGGTATTCTTCTGAACCGCTGTACTGTATTTTTTATCGCTTATAAACCATTGTATTCTGCTAAAGCTTATTTGCCGGCGTTCAGTGAGTTTGCGCTTACCATTGGTCTGATTTGCACCATTGTTTTTGTTTACCGTGTTGTGGTTACCTTCTTTCCTGTTCTTCCTTTGCCTGAAAATGAGGCTCATGGGGAACAGATCACAGGTTAATTTTTTATGAGAATTTATTAAAATGGAAAAATCTATAAAACTGGCAGTAACTGGAAAAGGCGGTGTGGGAAAAACCACAGTATCATCGCTTTTATGTAAAGCATTTATAGACAGTGGTTATTCTGTGCTGGCAGTAGATGCAGACCCGGATGCGAATCTTGCCACTGCGATCGGTTTTAAAGAGGAGATTGACATCCAGCCCTTGACCGAAATGAAAGAACTGATTGAAGAACGTACCGGAGCAAAGCCCGGCTCTGTGGGTTCTTTTTTTAAACTCAATCCAAAGGTTGATGATCTGCCTGAAAAGCTGTGGAAAGAAAAAAACGGTATTAAACTTCTTCGAATGGGTACGGTAAAAAAGGGCGGAGGGGGCTGTATCTGCCCGGAGAGTGCCATGCTTAAAACAATGGTTCAGAACCTGCTTCTGTTCAGGAAGGAAGCGGTGATCATGGATATGGAAGCCGGGATTGAACATTTGGGTAGAGCAACAGCACAGGCAGTTAATCCCTTAATTGTGGTGGTTGAACCGGGCAAAAGAAGCATGGAAACAGCCCGTCAGATAAAAAGTTTAGCTGAAGACATTCAGCTTAGAAACATTGCCATTATTGCAAACAAGGTACGCTCGCAGCATTGTGTTGATTTTTTAAAAAAGGAAGCCGGAGATATACCGATACTGGGCTTTTTGCCCTTCAAAGATGATATTTTAAAAGCGGACATGGAAAGCCTTCCACCATGGGAGGTTTGCCCGGAAGCACTTGAGATCATAAAAGAAATCGCCAGGAAACTGGTGGAGCAAAAAACAGGCTGATAAAAATATTAATTATTTAACGTCTTCCCATGCAAAGACACCGTCTCCGGTAAGTGAAGCGCACACCCGCGCAGTTTGTGTCGTCTCAGCATGGAAGATATTAAGCATAAGCATACTAAGGCCGCCTGCTGCAAGCATTGGCAGGTAGGATTTTTCGAGCAATATTCTCTGCGCTCTACTGTGATGCCCTGTTGTAAGGTTTGAAAGCGCAGCAATTGTTCTAACAGGGAAACCTAATATGTCAGGCAGTGACTGTATAACCGAAAGAACATCCCGAGCCTGTTGGTTGCCCTGCTGCCACATAACAGGGACCAGTACAGGGTCAATAATAAGATGTTCCTTAGCAGTACCTGACTTTAAAAAAGCATTATAAAGGTCCACCGCAACATTAAGACGGCTTTCACTGTCTGGCGGAACATGACCATTTGGGTATAAGAGATATCCGATAATATCAACATCAAACTCTTTTGCGAGTGGGAGGATATGTTTAAGTTTTTTCTGGCTCTAAGGAGAACCCGTTAATAATAGCAGTTTTACGGTTAGCTATAAGGCCAGCTTTTATAGCACGTGCATTAACAGTATCAAGCAAAATAGGAAGATCTGAGACGTCCTGGATAGCATTAACAAGAAAAACCATTTTTTCTTCGCCGTTACGGGATAAGGGCCCTGAATTTATATCAATTGCATCAGCGCCTTGTGCTTCAGCTTTCTTAACCAGTTTCTGTATCGGCAGCGGGTCTAACGCATCAAGGGCTTTTTTTAAACTATAAAGTGTAACTTGAAGGTTATCAGCAATAAGTTTCATAAATTTAAACCATTAAAAAAAGTTGGAATGTTTAATTAGTTTAGTTAAAAACATATCATATTTTTTAACTGTGAGAGAGCAAAATGTTCGTTTTTTTCTTGACTATTACGCTCTCCTAAAATATGTTGTTGGCACTAATAAAGACCAGCACTAATAATGACCAACACTAATAATTAGTGGCAATCAACACGACAGCTATAAAATACAAGGAACTATAACTTAATAAAGTTAAGGGAACACAATGCTGCAAAACTATGTCCCCGTTCTAGTGATGTTTATATTCGGTGTTTCAATTTCGATTATTGCCGTAGCACTCTCTAGTCTCTTTGGACCCCGTAGACGGTTTAAGGTAAAAAGAGAAACCTACGAGTGCGGCATCAAAACTGAGGGCGCCCAATACTTACAAACACCAATCAAGTATTATGTGGTCGCTCTTTTATTTTTAGTTTTTGATCTGGAATGTGTTTTCCTCTATCCCTGGGCTGTTCAATATCAGAAGCTTGGGTTGTTCGGTTTTTTTCAAATGTTTATTTTCATTGTCGTACTTTTTATCTGTTATATTTACGTCTGGAAAAAGGGAGCCCTGGAATGGGAATAGAAAACTATCTGAAACATGAAAATATTCTTGTTACCAATTTAACAGACTTTGTTAACTGGGGAAGAAGTAATTCTATATGGCCCTGTACCTTTGGTCTTGCGTGCTGTGCACTGGAGATGATGGCTACCAGTCTTGCAACATTTGATATCGCACGATTTGGTTCAGAGGTATTCCGTCCTTCTCCCCGCCAGGCTGATCTGATGATCGTTTCAGGAACACTGACCAAAAAAATGTCCGTTATGGTAAAACGCATCTATGAACAGATGCCTGACCCTAAATGGGTTATTGCAATGGGCGCCTGCGCATCAACTGGAGGAATATTTCAAAGTTATTCTGTGGTTCAGGGCGTTGATCAGATTATACCGGTGGATGTCTACATCCCCGGATGTCCGCCCCGTCCTGAAGCACTGCTTGCCGCATTAATGAAACTTCAGGCAAAAATAAAAACAGAGAAAATTGATTGCCGTCCGGATGTAAAAGAATAATTTACTGATAAAGCAAAACTGAGATTTAGAATTACTGATGAAACCAAATCAGCTAATTGAGCAGATCAACAAGACCTTGCCCGGTTCGATAGAAGAACAGACCGAGTACCGGATGAACTACAGATCTATGTAAAAAAAGAGTTCTTCCCTGAACTGATGAAGCTCCTTCGTAATGAGAAAACCTTTAATTACGATTTGCTCCTTGATGTTGCCGGAATAGACCGTCTGCCAGACGAACCGCGATTTGAGCTTGTGTATGTGCTTTTCTCTCTTGAACACAACAGGCGCTTAATTGTCAAACTAAAAGTGGATGACAGCGACACCGTACCCTCAATGACCGGAATCTGGAAATCCGCAGACTGGCCTGAACGTGAAGTCTTCGACTTACTTGGAATTAATTTTCCGACCACCCTGATTTAAGAAGAATTTTAACCTGGGACAATTTTGAAGGCCACCCCCTTCGCAAGGATTTTCCTTTACGGGGCAAAGACTTTGATAAGAAATTTGATCCGGATACAATTAAGGTTTACTAGACATGACTGAAGCAAAAACAATGACATTAAACATGGGCCCGCACCACCCTGCGACACATGGT
>PVMK01138710.1_pt1 | contig 10844 bp, 13 predicted proteins | sample 1853481 | NCBI WGS metagenome assembly PVMK01 (sample SAMN08533507, study PRJNA380276) | Marine sediment metagenome, whole genome shotgun sequencing project. | reverse complement strand
AGCAGGGCCAGCGAATCTAGCGCGGGAGGAATAGCCGATGGCTAAGAGTAATCGTGAAACAATCCGGCTCGTCTCGAGTGCCGGCACCGGGCATTTCTATACGACACAGAAAAATAAGAAACTCCATCCCGAAAAGATGGAAACGAAGAAATACGACCCGACGATTCGCAAGCACGTGATCTACAAGGAAGCCAAGATCAAGTAAAGCTCATGCTGTATGCCTGAGCTCCCCGAAGTCGAAACCAGCCGCCGTGGCATCGAGCCATATCTTGTCGGCGAGCGTATCGACAAACTCGTTATTCGCGAACGTCGTTTGCGCTGGCCAATCAGCACCGACGTTGACAGACACCTTACCGGCCAGACCGTAACCTCGGTTGGCCGACGCGCAAAATATTTGCTCATTAATACAACTGACGGCACCGCGATAATCCATCTCGGCATGTCGGGCAGTGTCACCATCGTCGATCGTGACACGCCGGCCGGAGTGCATGATCATTTCGACGTCGACCTTGCGTCGGGCAAATCGTTGCGTTATCGAGACCCGCGCCGATTCGGATCATTGCATTGGGCGCTCAATCCCGGGCAGCATAAATTACTCAGATCACTTGGCCCGGAACCTCTCGGTGACGCTTTCTCGGGCGACTACCTGCGGAGGAAGTCACGCGGTCGTCGGGTCAACATCAAGCAATTCATTATGAATGCCAATATTGTCGTCGGCGTCGGCAATATTTACGCGAGCGAAGCGCTTTATCACGCGGCAATTAACCCCAGGCGAGCCGCGGGCCGCATCGCGTTGCAGCGCTACGATGCGCTGGTAGCGGCGATCCGAAATGTCTTGCAAGCGGCGATCAAGGCCGGCGGCACAACCTTACGCGATTTCTACGGCGGTGATGGCGAGCCCGGTTACTTCCAGCAAGACCTGGCCGTGTATGGTCGAGACGACGAACCTTGCCGGAAATGCAAGCGACCGATTTCAGTTGTCGTGCTCGGGCAACGGTCAACGTTTTATTGTAAGAATTGCCAGACTTGATCGCGCTCCAAGGAGCGCTCCTACAACCCGCTCCTACAAGCCACTACTACAAGCCACTACTACAACTAGGCCCGACCGCAACGTTCCATCAACGCGAGCTTGACCTTGGGCGACACAAATGCTCCGACCTCGCCGCCCAACTGGGCCACTTCTTTGACAAGCGTTGAAGATATGAACATGTACTTTTCTGTCGGCGTCAGGAACGCGGTCTCGACATCGTCGGTCAGATGGCGGTTCATGTTCGCGAGCTGAAATTCGTACTCGAAGTCGGATACAGCCCGCAACCCCCGAATGATCACGCGCAGCCCGTGATCGTGCGCAAAATCCACGGTCAGACCTGCGTACCCGGTCACCTCAACGTTGTTCAGGTCAGCTAGTGCATTCGCGGCCATCGCTACCCGCTCATCGGTTGTAAACATCGGCTCCTTGCCGCCCGGATTGTCCGCAATTGCGACGACGACCTTGTCGAATAATACGGCCGCGCGCCGCACAAGATCTTCGTGGCCCAGCGTGATCGGATCGAAAGTACCCGGATACATGGCAGAAACTGTCATCGATGTTTCCTTTAGGCTTTGTTGCCTGAACTCATGAGCGAATATCGCACGTTGCCGGCGTTTTTCGTGTGCATGATCTGCCATCCCCCCGGCAGAACAGTGGCAGGTGTCGAGCAACTCTCCTCGATGTAAATTCTCGCACCCTCTGCGAGGAGTGATCTCTCGACAAGAAGTCTACACAAATCGGCGTGCATATCCGTCTCAAAAGGTGGATCGAGAAAAACGATGTCGAATTCGACTTTGCGGAGGCCATTGAGGTATTCAATGGCGTCGATCTCGTGAATGTCGGCGCCGCCAGCATCCAAGGTAGCAATGTTCTTGCGAAGCGCCGCCACCACCTTCGCCGAGTTTTCGACAAATACGCAGCTCGCCGCACCGCGGGATAGCGCCTCGAGACCAAGCGCGCCGCTACCGGCGAACAGATCAAGGCAACGCGCGTCTGCGAGTCGGGGCGCCAGCCAGTTGAATAGAGTTTCCCGGATGCGCTCGGAGGTCGGTCGGAGACCCGGCGCGTCAGCGATTTCCAACAGACGACTGCGCCAGTTTCCCGCTACAATACGCAGCCGTCCCGGCCGGTTTTTTTTGTCGGCGCTTCGCTTTGCCATTTGACGCATCCTTAATCCGGTCAGTGTAGGCGATTCATCATCCACAGGTGGCTTTGATTAAAACAGAATTTATCAAGCGGCTGCGCGCCCGCATCAACCCGGGCAACAGTTGGCTGAGCTACGACCTCGCCAATCTTGTCCGTGGCGGCGAGATCGACGAAGACCTGCTTGAAGAACTTGAATCGCAGCTCGTCATGGCCGACGTTGGAATCGAGACGACCGAGCGAATTATTGACGGCCTGCAGAAGAACCTCGCGCGAAGCGAACGAAAAGATATGGCAGCGCTTCGTGATGGACTGCGAAATTCGTTGCGATCAGTACTGGAACCCGTAGCTATACCTCTCGAGATCGCCAAGTCTGAGCGGCCGTTCGTCGTGTTGATGGTCGGCGTGAACGGCGCGGGCAAGACGACGACAATAGGTAAACTCGCGAAACGATTCAGTGACCAAGGCATGTCTGTAATGCTGGCCGCGGGCGATACATTTCGGGCCGCGGCAGTTGAACAGCTGCAAACCTGGGGAAAGCGAAATAATGTGCCGGTCATCGCTCAGCAACACGGCGCCGATCCGGCGGCCGTAATATTTGATGCCTGGGAGGCGGCGCGCGCTCGAAATATTGATGTATTGCTAGCCGACACCGCCGGCCGGCTGCAGAACCAGCAAGGGCTCATGGATGAACTGAGCAAGATAAAGCGAGTCCTCTCGCGTCGCGACGAGACCGCACCCCACGAAGTTATGCTTGTGCTCGATGCCAGCCAGGGCCAGAACGCGCTCATTCAAGCTGAAAAATTCCACGAGGCACTCGGACTAACCGGAATTACGGTAACGAAGTTGGATGGCAGTGCGAAGGGTGGCATTCTGCTCGCCATTGCCAATCAACTGCAGGTGCCTGTTCGTTTTATCGGCATCGGTGAGTCGGCTGAGGACCTGCAGCCATTTGCCGCCGATGAATTCGTCGATGCGCTGCTGGCGCAGAACGAAAAACGATGATTCGTTTAGAAGGAGTGAGTAAGCGATTTCCGGGCGGGCAGGAGGCTTTGTCCGGACTAAGCCTGTCCGTTGACAAGGGCGAAATGGTGTTCGTCACTGGTCATTCGGGTGCCGGAAAAAGTACGCTGCTGCGACTGATCGCGTTGATAGAGCGGCCGACAGATGGACAGGTGATCGTTGACGGTCAGAACACGCGTCGCGTCAAGCGCCGGAAAATACCAGCGTATCGGCGCCAGATAGGAATGGTGTTTCAGGATCACAAGTTGTTGTACGACCGCCCGGTGTTTGACAACGTTGCGCTGCCGCTGATCATCGCTGGGGTCGGATATCGTGAGGCCGGCCGTCGCGTCCGTCCCGCGCTCGAACAAGTCGGTTTGCTGCACAAGGAAAAACAAAACCCGGAGACGCTTTCCGCTGGCGAACAACAACGTGTGGGAATCGCGCGGGCAATTGTGACGCGGCCCAAATTGCTGATCGCTGACGAACCGACCGGTAACCTGGATCCCGACCTGTCACTTGAGGTCATGCGTATCTTTCGTCGCTTCAATGAGGTTGGCGTGACACTGCTGATCGCAAGCCACGACATCTCATTGATCGACCGACTCGGTTGCCGGCGTATCGAGCTCCACGAAGGCCGGCTTGCCCCGGCAACAGAGGACCCCGATCCGTGGCAATAACAAGACATTCGGATGCAGTGGCACCCGTGCACACATCGGGGCCGATGGCGATCTGGTTCACTCGCCATGTCAGCACGTCGATAGGCTCGCTTGGGCGATTATCCCGCCAGCCATTCGCGAGCCTGATGATTATTCTGGTCATCGCGGTGACGCTCGCTATCCCGGCGTCGCTCAACTTGATCGTCAAGAACGTACATTCAGTCAGTTCCGGCTGGGACAACGTGCTCGATTTTTCGATCTATCTTCGCCGCGACGTTTCCGAATCGGAAGCCGCTGGCGTCGCGAGCCTGATTCAACAACGTGCCGATATTGAATCAGTCGAACTTATTACCGCGAGCGCTGCGCTAGAGGAATTCAAGGTGCAATCGGGATTTGGGCAGGCGCTCGACCACCTGACCGATAATCCTCTACCGCATACCCTGGTGGTGCGGCCAAGTACGGCAAATACGGCGCAATCAATGGTTTTATTGCAGGAAGAACTCGGCAATCTTCCCGAAGCAGACGTGGTTCAGGTGGATACCGAGTGGGTGCAGCGTTTTCACGCCATACTCGATATCGTCAGGCAAGCGATTGTAATTGGTGCTTCCTTGCTCGGCACTGCGATAGTAATCATCATCGGCAATACGATCCGGCTCGATATTCAGAATCGTCGCGAAGAAATAGAAGTCACCAAACTATTAGGCGCAAGTAACGCTTTTGTCCGCAGGCCTTTTCTGTGGTCAGGTTTCTGGTACGGGTTGTTCGGTGGACTGCTCGCGGTGGGCCTGGTGTACTTCGGGCTGTATTTGCTCGAGCCGCCTGTCGCAAGGCTCGCCGGCCTGTACCAGAGCGGTATTGTCATGATGAGTCTGTCGGCGGTTGAAACACTCGCGTTGCTTGGCATTGGCATCGCACTCGGGCTCATCGGCTCCTGGTTCGCGGCTGCCCGCCACATGCGTCGAATCGAACCGCGCTAAATCACTTATTTGACATAATCCAAACGATAGTTTCAGACTTAAGACCTTGTTTATCAACGGGTTTTTCGTTCGCTCGTAGCGGAACTGATGCAGTTGTTAGCACTCTAACTCATCGAGTGCTAAAATGAACGCCCACGAGGAGGATTCCAATGACAACAGCAGTCACAACTTTGGCCCACGATGTCGCACTGGCCGGACCAGTCGGCAGCCTTGATTCGTACATCCACGCCGTCGGCGCCATACCGGTGCTCAGCAAGGAGAACGAGCAAGCACTTGCGCGACGTTTCAACGAGGCCGAAGACCTCGATGCCGCACGTGAGTTGGTCATGGCGCACCTGCGTTTCGTTGTCTATATCGCCAAGGGTTACACCGGCTACGGTCTGCCCCTGGGCGACCTGATCCAGGAAGGCAATGTGGGTCTCATGAAGGCCGTCAAACGATTCGACCCGGACTACGGCGTGCGACTCGTTTCTTTTGCCGTGCACTGGATTCGCGCGGAGATCCATGAATTCGTGCTCAAGAACTGGCGCATCGTCAAGGTCGCGACGACCAAGGCGCAACGCAAGCTGTTTTTCAATCTTCGCAAGAACAAGAAGAGTCTTGCCTGGTTGTCGCACGCCGAGACACAAGCGGTGGCAAAGGATCTTGGCGTCAGCCCGAAAGACGTCACGGAAATGGAGCGGCGCCTGAGCGCTCGTGATGCGATTTTCGATCCCGCACCGGCTGCTGACGACGAACATTCATTTACGCCAGCTGCGTACCTGCCGAGCCCCGATGCCAATCCGGCAACGCTGGTTGAAAAAGCTGACTGGACCGATGATGCGACTGCGCGCATGACAGCTGCCATGAAGGACCTGGACGAGCGCAGCCGCGACATTCTTCAGAGTCGCTGGCTGACAGACAGCAAGATGACGTTGCATGAGCTCGCTGACCGCTACGGTGTTTCCGCGGAGCGTATCCGTCAGGTCGAAGCGAACGCCATCAAGAAGCTGCGCACCGCAATCGTTTAGCTACACGGACTGCGGCCACCAAGTTGCACGGTCGGCAGTCCGGACATTTCTTGCCGAAATGGCTCGTTTGCTGGCTGTGCGTGCTGGCCGCCGCCGGTTTGCGTATTATAACGGGCAACCCTGTTCAAGATTTGAGAGCGGCGATGAGTGAAGTTGACGGCTGGCTCGAGCATTACGAGGAAACCCATCGGGACTTGAGCTATCCGGCCGTGTACTGGGCTGCCGTGCTGCTGGTGGTGCTCGGCGTCGTTGGCATGCTCTGGTCTCTGCCGGTGCCCGACGAGTTTTTCGAAATTTCGCCACTGCTCAATTGGGGCAGCGCATTCCTGATGGCCACGGCCGTGTATTACTTCATTATTTCGATCCCGCTGGCAATCGGCCTGCTGCCGTTTGTGTTGGGCGTCGCGTGGCTTCATCTCTGGCTTGAGCAGTCCGACTTTTCACCGATTCGTGTCTGTGCGGGCCTGCTGGTCGCAGGCGTAATCGGCCTCTGGCTGGGACATCACAAGCAGCGCAGCATCGGGGCCGTTCTGCAGGATCTGCAACTGACAATGATTGGGCCGGCCTGGCTGATGTCCGTGTTGTACCGGCGCGTCGGCATACCCATATGAGGATAGTTACCCGGGCGTGCAAGTTCGTTTAGAATCGACGCCCCCTGAAGACCTGAATCGCTCGCAAGGAACATCCGTGACCGCCAGTAAATCCGCTCTTAATCCTCTCGATCTGTTTGACGTTCGCTCAGAACTCTCGGACGACGAACGCATGGTTCAGGATTCTGTCGCCCGCTTCGTTGACGAGCAGGCAATCCCCGTTATGCGCGAAGCGTTCGAACAGCATCGGTTTCCGCATGAGCTGATATCCCAGGTTGCCGAACTCGGTTTGCTCGGCAGTTCGATTGATGGTTATGGATGCCCCGGCCTTAATAGCATTAGTTATGGGCTCATTTGCCAGGAACTCGAGCGCGGTGACAGTGGCCTCAGGAGTTTCGTTTCGGTGCAAAGCAGTTTGGTCATGTTCCCCATTTACGCCTATGGCTCGGAGGAACAAAAACAGCGCTGGCTGCCCGCCATGGCGAAGGGTGAGGCGATAGGTTGCTTCGGTCTGACCGAATCGCAAGGCGGGTCCGATCCCAGCAACATGAAAACGCATGCAAAAAAGGACGGTGACGACTGGATTCTGAATGGGTCCAAGATGTGGATTACCAATGGCACGATCGCAGATGCGGCAGTCATCTGGGCAACGACAGACGAGGGTGTAAAGGGATTTATTGTTGAGAAAGACATGCCCGGTTTTACCTCACAGGAAATCGACAACAAATTCTCCTTGCGCGCCTCTATAACTGCAGCGCTGTTTTTCGACGATGTGCGGGTACCATCGGCAAACGTGCTGCCTGGCGTTACCGGGCTGAAAGGGCCGCTGAGCTGTCTCACGCGAGCGCGTTATGGCATCACGTGGGGTGTCATTGGCGCGGCACAGGCCTGTCTCGATGAAGTCATTCGATACACGGGGGATCGAGTGTTGTTTAATCGGCCACTGTCACACACACAGGCAATCCAGATTCGCCTGGCCGATATGGCGCGTCGCATCACCACGGCGCAATTGCTGTCACTCCAGCTCGGTCGTCTCAAAGACCGCGGCGAGCTTCATCCCACCCAGGTGTCGCTCGCAAAATGGAACAACTGTCGTGCCGCTATCGACATCGCCAGGGACGCCCGCGACATCCTGGGTGGCAGCGGTATCAGCGCGGAGTATGTGCCAATTCGACACATGCTCAACCTTGAGAGCGTCATCACCTACGAAGGCACCGAGACCGTGCAGCAGCTCATCGTCGGTAAAGAGCTCACTGGCGTAAACGCCTTCGGATGATTTCCACATGAACGACCAGCGATTGCCGGGGGATCGGGACGTCTGGCGCATCGCAGCACCCATGATTGTGTCGAACGTTTCTGTGCCGCTGCTCGGCATGGTCGATACCGGTGTTACCGGCCATCTCGAAAGCCCTGTCTATCTCGGTGCCGTCGCGATCGGTGCAACCGTGTTTGGCTTTCTGTACATGGGAATGAATTTCCTGCGTATGGGAACGACAGGTATTACCGCACAACGATACGGCGCGCATGACAATGACGGACTACGGGTTTCGCTTGGCCAGGCATTGATCGTTTCGCTGTTGATTGCAGTGACCCTGCTCGCATTACAAATACCAATCGGTCGCCTGGCCATGAGCCTGATTGGCGCAGAACCCAATGTTGAGGCGTTTGCGCTGCAATATTTCTCCATCCGCATCTGGAGCGCGCCAGGAACGCTGGCCAACTACGTATTGATCGGCTGGTTCCTGGGTCTGCAAAATGCGCGCGTACCGTTGCTGATTTTTCTGACAATCAACCTCACGAACATTGTCCTTGACCTGTGGTTTGTCCTCGGCCTCGGCATGAAAGTCGATGGCGTTGCACTCGCGTCCGTCATTGCAGAGTACACCGGGCTCACCGTTGGACTCATTTTCGTGATAAGAGCGTTGCGCGCGCGCTCAGGTCATTGGCCATTCGCCCGACTAATTAACACCCGCGCATATGCCGCCTTCTTTGCCGTAAACAGACATCTCTTTATTCGCACCATGGCGCTAATGTTTACGTTCGCATTTATCACCGCGCAGGGAGCCCGGCTTGGTGGGCTGGTGCTGGCTGCCAATGCGATTCTAATTAACGTGCAACATCTCACCGCGTTCGCGCTGGACGGTTTCGCGCATGCCGCAGAAGCGCTCGTTGGCAAGGCCGTTGGGGAAAAGCGTCGCGATGCACTGGAACGTTCGGTGCAACTCGCGTTGAAGTGGTCGTTGATCTTCGCGGTCGGCTTTTGTTTTCTGTATATGTTCCTTGGGCCGCTTCTGATTCGTGTACTGACCGACTTGCCCGATGTCCGCAGCACGACAATGCGCTATCTCCCATGGCTGATCGTTTCGCCACTCGTCTCAGTGTGGTCGTTCCTGTATGACGGCGTTTATGTCGGCGCCACTCGCTCCCGGGAGATGCGAGACATCATGCTGTTCTCGGCGTTCGCCATCTTCATTCCCGCCTGGTACCTGCTACAGGGTTATGGCAATCATGGGCTGTGGCTGGCCTTCACACTATTCATGGCGAGCCGTGGTATCGGTATGCACCTCTGGTATCGAAGCAAGGTGCTGCCGTCACTCGCGCTGGAGTAAACGCGAACCGCCTGCCATTCATCCTGTGATACAGGTCACAGTTGTCAAGGCTAGCAGACCTGAATTCGCCTGCTTGTGACCGGAGTCCCTGACGAGTTGTGCCGTTCTAGCGCATTTTAGTGGTCGGAGCAATCACCAATAATTTGCGAGAATCGCCATGTGGCTGCCAACACCTGTTTATGAACGTTTACCCCAATTCTGGATGTTGCTTGGACTGTTGTTCATGTCCTTGGGAACCCGCCTGGGATTTGAATTTTCGCTGTCCTTCCTATACTTCGCCGTTGGCTTCGTCTGTGTTGGCCAGAGTTTCTGTATTTCTGTGATGCGCGCAATCAGTCGCAGGAATCCGCAGGTTGTTGAAGAAAAGGCGGAACAACCAGCCGAGCAATCGAGTGCGCAAGCTAGCGAGCAACCGGAATATAGCTGAGCATCGTTATGTGGATACCAACACCTGTTCAAGAACGACTGCCGATGTTCTGGCTGTTACTTGGCCTCCTGTTCATAGCCACCGGGATTTTCCTGGGATTTGATTACTCGGCAACTTTTATCTATCTCGCGATCGGCACCATCTGTATCTTTTGGTCTTTCTGCATAGTGGCGTTGCGCCCGCGCAAGCCTAACTACGCAAGGGTGGGGGACTCCTCCGAGGCCGATCACAGACCGAGGTATGACGACGATCCACAGGAACAATCGACGCCGGAACCGTATGTGGCCACGATGGTCGACGTTTCGGGGTTGCCGGACCTGTCGGACGAAGATCGCTAAATCGGTTATCCGTCGATTACCCGCACAGGCTGTGCACTGTCTTTTTCGCCCACGCGTATGCCACGAAACCCGTAAACACATTCGCGGCAGCGTAAGCCGCAAATATGCCGACCATGCCGAAGTAGTATTCCGCGATCAGCGCCAGCGGCACATACAAGATAATGGTTCGTAACAAACTGACGACAACGCCGGGCATCGGTTTTCCGAGGCCGTTGAACGACGCATTAATCACCATTACGAGCCCGTAGCCACCATAGCCCAGCGGCGCAACCCAGAGAAACAACCTCGTAACCCGAGTTACGGCATCGTTGTCACTGAAAAGTGTCGGCAAGAACCCCGCGGACAATGCCAGAATCCCTGCACCAACCACCCCGGCCCCCACACAAAAAATCATGCAAAGGCGCAGCGCCTCCATAATGCGCAATTCCTTGCCGGCAGCGAGATTCTGACCAACGAACGGACCGATGATTGCGGACAATGCATAGAACATGACCAACACCAGTGACTCGATGCGGCTTGCAACGCCAAACCCCGCGACCGCTTCTGGCCCATAGCCCGCAATCATCACGATAATGATTGCCGTCGCGATCGGCACGATTGCATTGGTGCCCGCGGCCGGTATGCCAACATGCAGGATATCCCGCCATGACTTGCGCAGCTCAACCGGATCGGGCCGATTGAAGCTGATCATGTTCAGCCGTCCGCGTAGCAGATAGAGCGCACCAACGAAAATCACGCCGCGTGCCATCAGTGCAGCCACTGCCGCGCCGTTTAGCCCAAGAGCGGGTATCGGCCCTAATCCGAAAATGAAAATCGGATCGAGCAGGACGTTCAGGATCGAACCGAGAATCATGAGTTTGCTTGGCAGCCGCGTGTCACCGGTAGCCCGCATGCTCGCCATTCCAACCATTCCGACGACGACGAACGGCACGCCTGAATACAGAATGAGCATGAAGCTTCGAATCATCGGGATCATGTCGTCCGGCGCGCCCAACAACCGAAACAACGGATTGATCGTCAGCACGCCAAGAATGCAGAACCCCGCGGTAATAAGAAACG
>PVMK01117850.1_pt1 | contig 10844 bp, 11 predicted proteins | sample 1853481 | NCBI WGS metagenome assembly PVMK01 (sample SAMN08533507, study PRJNA380276) | Marine sediment metagenome, whole genome shotgun sequencing project. | reverse complement strand
CGTAGCTACCGATGGGACCGCAAAACGATTGAATCCCAAGCAGTTCCCCCGCCAGGGTCGCTACGGCCAGGGGGTGATCGCCTGGAAGCTGCCAGATGATGTTCAGGTATCAGGGGTTGCAGCTGGAAAAGCAAACCGGCGTGTGACTGTAGATTTTGCCAAGATGGCAACCAAGTTTGTCCGCATCGATGATGCTCCCCTGCAGGGACGTACCGCTCGAGGCAAGAAGATCCTTGATCTCAAGGCGGGTGACCGCGTGACCGGGATAATCCTGCCGCGTGAATTTCCTAGACCAGTAGCGAAATCTAATCCGCCAAAACCAAAACGAAAAAGCACCCGCAAAACGAGTGCCAGCACGCGCACGAAGAAGAAAAAATAGAATTATTCGTTATCCGGCGGGAAAGCGAAAAGAATGAATAGTGATAAGTGATTTTGCCTTTGTATAAGCCGAAGGTGTCGCTGCCGTTGTGTACTGCACCCATATCTGAAGCAGCAGTCCAGGTCAAGTGGCGGGAATTCCCAGTGCCTGAAAAGCCAGTATGGAGAAATTTGGCATTTGGCAGAAGACTGGATAACATGGCTTCGTACCAGATGCGCATTTCCTCATAACCCTGAACAGAGCGGGCAGCAGTGATATGCACCGCATTCGCATTGTATAGATCGATAATCTGGTCAAGGTCGCGGTTGTTGAGTGCTTCAATATACTGCTCAGTGATATCAGCAGGCTTTGGTTGGGGGAACCACTCATAATTGGAGCTTGTCTTCCAAACTTCTGGTAAATTTGCCCGGCAGGAGTCCCAGCTATAAAGGTTCGCTGCAGTCAGGTTCAAGCTTTGTGCTGTCTCCAGGAACTCCTCAACCTCAGATGGGTCTGGTTTCCAACCGCGTTCTTTGAACGCCGCCCCGGTTGGAATTATGGGCCGGTAAGGAGTAATGGACTGGAATTCGCGCACACAACGAGCCAGCTGTTCACCGGCATTCTCGGAGAACATCCAATAGACTTGCGGCATGTTGTAATCACACTTTTCGAGGAACTCTCGCCATGGAAGCTGCGGGTGGTAGGATGGGAAGCGATAGGAGCTGAGTGCGATGGGTTTGTTGGGTAAACCTTTACGCACCCGATCCATGAACCTTTTTGCGGCAGCTGCTTTACCGCGTTCCTTGTAGGGACCTTCGGCATCGATGACATATCCATCCAGCTGCAGAGTCACCACCCGGTCAACTGCCTTATCCGCTTCGCCTAATGGATTGTTGCCGCGCACATAATGCCATCCCCAAACCTGGATACCGAGCTGCCGTAATTTACGGGCAACCGGTGGCACGAGATCCACACCATCATAGATATTGTAAGAATTTACGCCATCGGCGATTTTGATCAGCACGTGGGTCAAGCGCGCTTGATGCGCCATGTCAGCAATCCTCTGCGGATCACCATCTTCACAGCTGGGGATTTGCCAGATGAAATAACCTTTACCCTGGAGGGTTTTCACTGCAGTAGGGGTTAAGTCCAAAATTAGAACCTCATTGAGGGCTGTTTAATGCCTTCCGCATAATTTCAATTACCGCATCCTGGTTTGGTAAAAGCACTTGCCCTCCACCAGGTGTGATCCAGTTTGAAACCTGTGCCCGGCCAATATAATAATGTTTTACCTTGCTGTTATCTTTAAATCGTGCAGCCACAGGGATAAGTGGAATGACGTCTGTCAATTTCACATTGGTGGTGACATTGTTCGTATAGATGCTGTATAACTCGGGTATTTTTGCAATTGTATAGAGGCTGATCAGTTTATCGATGACACCTTTAACAACCTCTTGCTGGCGCCGATTGCGATCGAAATCGCTGGTAGATTTGCGAGAGCGGGAGTAATAAAGCGCAGTTGTCCCATCCATGTGATTTATCCCGGCTGGTATCGTAAACCATCCCCGGGATGTGTATTCACTGAGCGGTTGGGCAGCGTTGACATCGATGCCCCCCAAGCTGTCGATAACCGCTTTAAAGGACCAGAAGTTGATCAAGATGTAGAAATCTGGCCGGACACCGAAATTGACCTCGAAAGTTTGCGCCATGGTCTCAAAGCCACCACGGGCAAAGGCTGTGTTGATGCGATTTGAAGATCCGCCAGGAATGTTGACATATAGATCACGCGGGAACGAAGTGATATTAATAGAATTTTTCGCGGGATTGATCGTAATAAGTAGAATGGTATCGGTTCTGAATCCTCCTGAGTTTGGGCGTTGATCGGAACCTAAAAGCAGGATATTTACCTGGCCTTTCGGTTGGGGAATCAACCCTCCGGTCAGGGAACCTGAACTATTGAACGATCCAATCTGCTGTTTGGGTTCAGGAGTTGGAGGCAGCGGGGTAGCAGTGGGGAAATATGTTGCAGTAGGGGGAAGCGGCTGGAATGGTGTTGCAGTTGCGGTTGCATTCGTGGGATTGAAAAGGAAATTCGGATTCATGCCTGCTGCGACCGGGGCATTAGCAGGTGAGGTCGGAAAATTGCAGGCCGAGATTAATCCGAGCAGTGCCAGCAGAATGAGAGGCAGCTTCTTACGCATAAGTAAAATGTGAAACCAGCGGATTGATAGCCATTATTATTATTGCCAATTTGAGCATTTATATCTCAAGGTGCGGGGTAAGGGTAAGGTGGAGTTCGCTTCGAAATATTGCTGTCTGTAGGGGTGGCAGTAGGAGCAGGTGTGTTAGTCGCAGTAGGCGGTTGAGTGGTCGCAATCGGGACTGTCGGGCTCGCTATGGGAGCTGGCTGGTAAGGGACATACAATTTTTGACCAACGCGAATATTATCAGAGGTGAGACAGTTGGCATATTTGAGCTGGCTGACTGAGGAGTTAACACGCTGTGCAATATTGAATAGCGTGTCTCCAGGTTGGACGATATAGACCACCCAACCTGAGGGTGCTCCGCACCTTACCGCTGTTGCAGTTGGTTGTTCTGGTGGCAGGTAAAGCGTGGAACCAGACACAAGGCGGGATTCAACCAGGCAGTTCGCGTCGGCTAAATCCTGGGGAGGGATGCCGGCAGCAGCGGAGAGTTTATTGAGAGTGTCACCTGATTTCACAGTGTAAGCCACCCAGCCAGGGGGTGGGACACAAGCGGCAGCTTCAGTGACCTGGGTTTCCGTTGTTGTCATTGTTGGAGAGAGAGTCAGCGTAGCCGTGGGTTCTCTGGTTGGGGTTGAGGTTGCCGGTTCCGCTGCGATCTCAGTTGCTGTCGGCTGGATGGTTGGTGTTGAGATATCAATGCTCTCCAGGGTTGGATAAGAAGCGATGGAGCTGGTCTGACTCGCTTCGGTAAAAGCCAGTAAAATGCTGCCCATAACGATCACAATTGATATCCCGGCTGCGAGGGCACCAAGGAACACACTGCTCAGACCAAAAATTCCGTCTCTCACCTTGGTTAACCTCTCCCTTGACTGCCGGTAGCTTTCATCGCCGCCAGCTCATTTAATGCGATATCCAGGTCGGATTGGAGCTTTTGAATCTGCTCTTCAATGGCCAAATTGATCGAACGAATTTCATTGATCTCTTCAGTCAAGTGTTCATTTTCATTCAAGATGTTTTGCAAATTCGTGTTGGATTGGGAGAGCTTCTCCGATTGAGTCAGAAATTCGTTTTTGTACTCGAAAATTTCCGTGAGCGACGCAGCGATATCCGCCAGGTAATTCTGATCTGCGGCTGACCATGTATGCTCAGAATCTGCAGAGAGGAGCACCAGTGCTTTATCCATTCTGCCGCTGCGAGTGAGAACAGGGGCGGACAATAATGAACCGGCGATCGAGATGCTTAATACTTTCCCAATGCCCTCAAGGTCCGGGATATTCCCTTCCGCTGGCAGGTGCAGAGGGCGCCCTTGACGTAAAGCTTCGGATAACACGGGGACCAGCTGGCTATCGAAAGTTGCGGCTCCCGTGTTTTCATCTCTCTCCAGGTCGTATCCGCAAAAGAGGTTGATATGCTTGTTGTAATCTGGCGGGGAAACCATTAAACACCATTCCGCCTTTAAAGCTTGTGAGACTATAGCCGTCACCGCCTGGCAGACCTCCAAAGGGTCAGATTTTGTGGCGATTTTCTTTATATTCTCGTAAGTTGAAGGTTCAAGACCAGGGGAGGGTTGAAGACCTGCTTCGCTGCCCCACGAAAAACGGGTCGGGAGGGTCAGCAGTAGGGGGTAAGCTGCAATCTGGGTGAGCCTGATGATCCCGGGGAAATTCCCTACTGGCTGTGGATCGAGTAAATAGACCAGTAAACCCATGAAAAGGAGCACAAACATCCCCAACCCAAATCCATAGCCGTCCGGCCGGCGGAGGATCAGCAGCAAACCACCCCCGAAAGCAAGTACCAATGTGATCCCGGTCCAGAGCAGGTCAAGGTTTGTTCCGTTGAAAGTGGAATTACTGGCTTGATTTTGCCACCATAAACCCGATATTATGGCGAGCAAGATGGTTATCCCGCTGAGCAGTTGAGTAGCAGAGGTCACTTTTGGAGAACCGTGCGGGTAGACCCAGAGCCAGATCAGGATTATTACACTGAAGGCATAGGCTGCCCGGTCGAGAACAGGCATCCAGGCGCCTAATTCGGGGAAAAATTGTGCCAAACCAGCATTAAAAATTAATACAATTTGTGATAGCAGGAGCCAAGACAAGCCAATCACCATCCTGCGGCCTTCTTCCATCCCAGACCGCTGCCAGAGGGTGAGAGCCCCAGGTAAAGTGCCCGCGATAGAGAATGCCAGCACCAGGTGGTAGACCAGGTTGCCAGGTGGCACCGTTAAAAGGGTGATTATCTGCTCGTAAAGTGATCCTTCCATGCGATTTCCCATTGGCGATTATAGCATGCTGGCAACTCCCCGGGGAAAGACTTACAAGGTTGACAAAACTATGTTTCGAGGTAAAATACCTCGACCAGCCGAAGTGGCGGAACAGGCAGACGCGCTACGTTCAGGGCGTAGTGAGCTTTACGCTCATGTGGGTTCGACTCCCACCTTCGGCACTTGAATTTAATGCGATTTGAAGCAGGTCCCCGGGAAAATTAACGGGGATTTTCTGATTAATTCACCCGGGCATAGTACTTGCATCAAATAGTAGGCTGAGGTAAGATGAAACTATGAAGCGCACCTGGCTTGGCTGGAAATATGCTCTGATCGTGATTGGTCTGGTTGTATTAACCTTGCTGGTGATGGATTTTAACAACCGAATGGCTGAGCAGCGGCGGCTGAGTGATAAGCGAGAAGATGTTGCTGTTGAAGCGACCGATCTGCGGCATACTCAGGTCTACCTTGAGACACAGATCGCTTATGCCATGTCAGAAGCAGCGGTGGACGAGTGGGCTTACGAGGAAGGGCACATGGTGCGCGAAGGGGAAAACCTGGTTATTCCCCTTGAGTATCCCGGTTTCACACCGGAAGTGACCGTCATCCCAACAATCACCCCAGAACCCGAAACAAATTTCCAGATCTGGCTTTCCCTTTTCTTAGAGACGCGTTAATCCTGGTTGATCCTGCCCGTGTCAAGTCAAAAGATAATGTTACCGAACGGTGATCATTAGGTCATTTGATAATGTTACTGAAATGTCCGCCTCCTGGATCAAAGTTTCGAAGATAGGTCTACCTTGATACACAGATCGCTTATGCCACGTCAGAAGCAGCGGTGGACGAGTGGGCTTACGAGGAAGGGCACATGGTGCGCGAAGGGGAAAACCTGGTTATTCCCCTTGAGTACCCCGGTTTCACACCGGAAGTGACCGTCATCCCAACAATCACCCCAGAACCCGAAACAAATTTCCAGATCTGGCTTTCCCTTTTCTTAGAGACGCGTTAATCCTGGTTGATCCTGCCTTGACCAATGCAAGTGGGGGTGCTATAATCCTTCCGCTCCAGTAAGAGCATAAACGATGCGGGGTGGAGCAGTGGCAGCTCGTTGGGCTCATAACCCAAAGGTCGGTGGTTCGAATCCACCCCCCGCTACTAAAAGCGCCTTTCGAGGCGCTTCTTTTTTGTTAATAATCAGGGGGATTAGTTCAGGCACTTGTGACCTATGGGTCCTTGGTATGCAGCCATACGGGTTTCAAGTCGTTCCCCACTTTCTTATAAATTTCTTGTATTAATGGACTTGACTTATCCGTTCTTCCTTATTATAATCCTAATGAATTAGTCCAAATAAACTAAACAGTATGAACTAAGTAAAGGATTCTTCATGGAAAGAAAACTGCTACTTCTAGGCTTGCTGCGCCAACACGATATGTACGGCTACCAGATCAACGAAATGATCGACGCTCACCTGGGGTCCAGCATCAACCTGACCAAGCCCACAGCATATCGCCTGCTGCATAATATGGAAATACAGGGCTGGATTTCTTACCGCGAAGAGAAGGTCGGCAAACGACCTACCCGACGTATTTATGCCCTCACTGAAAGAGGAGAATCTGCCTTCCAGGAACTGCTTAAAAATTGTCTCAGCCAATACCAACCTGCCGAGGATGCCAGCACAGTCTGCCTGGCCTTCCTGGACACACTCCCGCCGGAGGATGCTCTCCCGCTCTTAGAGAATCGGCGGGACACCATAGAAGCGCACATTGCCTCTATGAAGTCAGACGAAAACCACCATGGTGCCTTCCAATTTATCATCGAACATCAAATAAGGCACCTGGAGACAGATCTTGAATGGCTCTCGGAGGTGATTGCCCACCTCGAGTCCTAAGAACGGAGGCTTGAGGTAAACGTCAAAAATTAACCATCATCCCGCATATCGAATAGGAGAATTCTAATATGAATGAAGTATCCAATATCAACTTGGCCATCGAAGCCAATGGGCTGGTCAAGCGCTTTGGCGAAGAAGTGCTCGCTGTAGACGGCGTGAACCTGGCTATTGAGGCTAATACAATCTTTGCCTTGCTGGGGCCAAACGGCGCTGGTAAGACGACCACCATCAATATGCTAACCACATTATTGGAGCCGACGGAGGGCAGTGCCAGAGTCGCCGGTTTCGATGTCGTTAGGCAAGCCAACGATGTCCGAAATTCTATTGGCGTCACCTTCCAGGAAACAACCCTGGATGGCGAACTGACCGGCAGGCAGGCGCTGGATTATCACGCCCGCCTTTACCGCATGAGCAAAGGGCAGCGCCAGGCGAAAATCGCCGAATTACTGGCCCTGGTGGAGCTGGAAGACGCCGCCCACCGGGCCATCAGCACCTATTCCGGCGGCATGAAACGCCGTCTGGAACTCATCCGCGGCCTGATGACCAATCCCGAGGTGCTCTTCCTCGACGAGCCGACATTGGGTCTTGATCCTCAGAGCCGGGCTCGAATAGGCGATTACATTCTCGAGTTGAAAGAAAATCGTGGTATGAGCGTTTTGCTGACCACCCATTACATGGATGAAGCCGAAGAGCTAGCCGACAAGGTGGCCATCATCGACTACGGAAAGATTCTGACGGAAGGAACACCCAGAGAATTGGTGGACAAGATGGGCGCTGATGTGATCACCATTACCGGTCAGGGGAACCAGGATGATTTCATCGCCAAAGTAAATCACCTATCCTATTGCGAGACGATCACCACCGGCAACGGCATCATACAAATTGGCGTCGATTCCGGCAGCCGGCGATTGGTGGAGATCATCTCGCTGGCCAGTGAGACCAGATATACAGTCGAAGATATCTCGGTCGCCAAACCCAGCTTAGGCGATGTGTTCCTAAAATTCACCGGCCGACAGTTCCGTGACTAATCCCGTTAATAATTTATTATTGGAAAGGAGATAAAAAATGAGTGCAGCGATAATACTATGGAACAGACAAATGATGAAATCCATTCGCAACACTGAAGAGATGATCGGTATGTTGATTCAACCCGTCCTATGGGTGGTCTTATTTGGCGTTGGTATGGGCAGTTTATTGGGTCCGGCTATGCCTGGTGGCGAGGATTTTTATCTCACCTTTATGCTGCCTGGCATCATCGCCCTGACCGCTTCCGGAGGCGCCATCGCAGGCGGCTCAGTATGGTTGATGGAACGGATCCAGGGCATTGTTAAGGAATACCTGGCTGCGCCCATTCCTCGACTGAGTATCTTGATGGGTAATGCCCTTTCCATTGTGACCAAGGGATTATTACAAGCCATGGTGATTTTAATCGTGGGCATCATCGTCGGCGCTAATATTTCTACCAACCCCCTGGGATGGTTAGGTGGATTGGCTCTGGTGGCAGGTTTTGCCCTGGGATTTGCTGGTATCGCCATCATGTTTGCATCCAACACGGATAACCCCGGCGCCTACCATATGATGATCATGCTTTTTAACCTGCCGTTGCTGTTTCTTAGCAATGCTTTATATCCCTTGGAGACAATGCCCACATGGATGCGCATCGGCGCATTAGTCAATCCCACTACATATGTAGTCACTGGCCTTCGCTACATGTTGCTGGACAACGGCGCCGAACTCACCAAAGTGGATGCGATACCTTTGTGGCTCTGCTTCCTGGCTATCGTTGTATTCGCTGGTCTGGGAACGTGGCTGGGATATAGAGCTTTCAAGAAATCGCTCAAATAACTTGCGATTCAAAAAATATCTCGCACCCCTACTATCCATCCGAACAGCAGAGTGCTTCGGGAGTGAGAGGAGATATTAACATAATTCAAAAATATAATTCACTAAATTTCTTAACCATTTTAAATCTTCAATCCATAAAGAACTGTGGACCATTGGGTTAGCTCACGGGCTAGGATATACGCTACAACAACTGTATTTTGGAACACGAATTTTAAACCTGCAGGTCGGTGGTTCGAATCCACCCCCCGCTACCTAATTGGACACATCCCTAACCGCACAATGTGCCGGTCGAACAGTTTCTAGTCATGCTGCGATTTGAGCAGCGAAGTAAATTGGCAGAATTAAAAATCGACCTGGCCAGGAGCGGTCGGGATGATTTCTTTTAATACACAAACCATATCTCAAGCGAAAAATTCATACATCATCCACAATCACATCACGGCTAACACTGCAGCAGAGATAACTGGCTATGACATCCAGTACCTGCGGCGATTATTGCGTTCTGGCAAGTTGAGAGGGGTAAAAATCGGGCAATTGTGGTTGATCGAGATGCAATCCTTGGAAACGTACCTACAACACGTAGAAAGCACTTCTGACCGCCGTTGTGGACCAAGATAGTAATTATGATTTGGCGCGAATACAAACGTATCTGATGTCTTGAGAATTTCGTATAACATATATCATACACCGTGCTAATTGATAGTTAAATTGGAGGTTGGGAGTGAAGACCTGTTGGATTACTAGCCTGAGCTCCATGGATATCACCCCCCCTGTTTGTGGGACACTAAAGAAGGTCTTTTTTGATATAATTTGTCTCACTTCCAGCTTTGAGTCCATATCTCTAATTACATAACCGCTGGATACCTGGCTCCATATTGTTATGTTGCACAGGACATCAGAATGGTTGATCTTGACTCAAAACCAGTCTGCGCCGAACTCCGCTGCCCGTTGACCTGGTATCTCGATCTTCCTTAACAAACCTTACCAAAGAAAAGAGTGAAAAAGATAATGTCCAAAATAATATCAAACCAAGAAATGCTGGATCGTGTTGTTCGATACAGTGATTACACCAAAGAGAACGCAGTCCCACTCATGTTCATTGACAGTTTTTTGACTGGACATCACCGGCTAAATTATGCCGTGGTCGGCGATACTGCCAGCGAGAATCCTGATTTCAGGCCGATCTTATCCCAACCTCACCGCTTCCAGATAGGGATGTTCAAAGCAATGCCAGACGGAAACGGGCCTGCATACCACACCCATGAGTATGTGGAAACCTTCCTCCCGTTAGAAGGTAAGTGGCGTTTTTATTGGGGTAACGATCCTGATGCCGAACCAGATGGTGAAGTTATTCTGGAAAAGTGGGACCTGATCTCATTCAAACTATGGCGCGGATTCGAGAACATCGACACTGAACCAGCCTGGTGCTTCGCTGTTCTGGAAGAACATAACGTCTTTGAAGGCAAGGATCCTCAATGGGCATCCACCGTGATTCGCAAAGCAAAAGATGCTGGATTTGCAGCAGATGAAAGTGGACGAATGATCAAACCACCAAACTATGATCAGCTGAACGAAATGATGCTTGAAAAGATGTATAACGCCTAAACATGACAACTTTGTCACAAATCCCAACTGGAAAATACTCTGCAATGAAAACGAGCACTGATCGGATTCTCACTACCCATGTGGGAAGCATGCCTCGCCCTCAAGAAGTCGTGGATTTGCTTTTTGCTCAAGATCAAGGAGTGGAATACGACCAAGCAGTATTTGATAATGTAATGCGGAAAGCGGTGAATGCCATAGCTGGCCAACAAGTCGATGCTGGCGTAGATGTGATCAGCGATGGTGAGATGAGTAAGATCAGCTATGCAACGTACATCAGGCATCGCTTAACTGGATTTGAAATAGGCGAAGCGCCCCGTGCCACACCAAAAGATCTTGATGAATTCCCGGAATTCCGCGATCGCCTCGCATCAGAGGGAGGCACTCCCCAATATCACCGACCCATCTGCAGGGGACCAATAGAGATAAAAGATCTGACCCCACTTAAGAAAGATATCGAAAATCTCAAAGCGGCACTAACTAGGAGCGGTGCGGAAGAGGGATTCATGAATGCTGCTTCTCCAGGGGTGATCGCGGTATTCCAACCAAATGAATATTACGAAACTAATAAGGCCTACATTGAGGCTTTAGCGGAAGTCATGAAGCAGGAGTATGAACTCATCGTCATCTGCATCTCTAAAGCGAATGTGGCGACCCATTGCTAAGTCAGGACAATCCACC
>PVMK01161255.1_pt1 | contig 10846 bp, 10 predicted proteins | sample 1853481 | NCBI WGS metagenome assembly PVMK01 (sample SAMN08533507, study PRJNA380276) | Marine sediment metagenome, whole genome shotgun sequencing project. | reverse complement strand
AGACGATTGTTGATATTCAATTTTACATATAATGTTAGATCCATGAATAAGGTCACAGTCATCGCAGCTTCTCCTAATTCCCCCTGATCCTGTTCAAGTTAAAGTGGCCTGATTTCATCATGATACACCGGAACAGTATCAGGGGGAATTAGGAGAAGCTGCGATGACTGTGACCTTATTCATGGATCTAACATTATATGTAAAATTGAATATCAACAATCGTCTTTCGATCGTTGACTTCAAACGAAGAATGTTTATCTTTTCGATCGTCAGCAAGGAAAACTTGCTGTAAAGGAGGTGACTGAAGTGATGAAGATGTTAAATATAATACCGAGATACGACGTCGCTTTTAGACCAAAGACTATGCTGTTGGATTCCTTTTTTAATAATTGGGTGATTCCGACCACCAATCTTGAAGAGAGTGATTGGATACCGCCTTCTGATATAGCGGAGACAGACACGGAATATCATGTTACCATGGAACTTCCGGGTATCGATATGAAAAAACTGAATACCTCTTTTTCTGAAGGGGTTCTTACCGTTAAAGGTGAAAAAACAAAGGATGTCTCCGTTGGTGAATCTTGCTATTGTACAGAGAGATATTACGGGTCCTTCCAGAGAAGCTTTCGAATTCCGGGAGCGGTGGATAAGGAAAATATCGAAGCGAAGTATAGGGATGGTATTCTGGGAGTGAGTCTGGCCAAGTCTGAAGAGAGCGTCGTTAAAAAAATCGAGATTCATTAATCAATCAAACAGAAAATAACGTCCACCCAGTGGACTTGAAATATGAGGGGCACTGCATTAAATGGGTGCCCCTTTTTAATTGTCTGTCTTCCAGACAAAAGTCTCTTCGAGCGCCTACGAGTCTGATCCGGGCGATGTAAAAGAAATGGAGCATTGCGGAGGCCGAATTCGTTATGATACAATGTGGCACTAATAGTACTTGACAGCACGGAAAATCTGTTTAATTTAAAGTCAGTTGCACAAAAAACAATCAACTATCTGGTCGTTTAGAACAACCAAACGATTTGTCATTGACTGGCGGGTATTGCAGTTCTATTCGGAGTTTATGGTCAATTTTTTGTAAATATTATGGATTACAGCAGGTTATGACAAAGTCACTCGGTTTGCACAGATGGCCGGATAATGGTTATGAAGGTCATAATGATGTTGTCATCCAAAAACAAAATTCCGCTAAAACCCAGAATTAAGTTAACGCGGCCAATACGAAAACACTTCCTTGAAAATATCCTCAAGAACCGAAACATTGCCGAATTTTCAAAAAACAGGGGTCTTTCCTATACACTGATATATAACCTTGCGCGTGGAAGGATCAACTCTCTTTTGCCAAGAAACTACAGGACAATTTTTAGAGAAGAACCGCCGCCCCAAAAACCCGAAAGAGTGGACGGAACATACTTCAGGGCGATGGCCCTCTTATGGATATTTCTAAACGATAAAATCACAAAATCGGATCTTTACCTGGAATTCTACGGGAGTAAACATCCTAAAAAAATAGATTACAGAATATTTAACGGTCAAACCCAAACGGTTGAGACCCGGATTGAGCAAATGATGGAAAATAAATTCTTTGACAGCGGCCTCGACTGTCAAACCCTTAAAAAGTGGATACAAGAATATAATCAATTCCAACCTGAAACTAGAATTTCTTATCGCGTCATCCGGCCAGTTTTGCTTTTTCTGGAAAAGGACTTGAACGTAAATCCCACATTAATCTTAAATCAACGGTTTGATCGATACGAAACCGGTGAGTTAAGAAGTGTTTCTGAGAAAATATATGTTCAAGCCATGCTATTAAAAGAAAGAACCAAGATGGCTTTAAAATCGGGGCGCAGGTCTGAAATTGAAAAACTCAGAGAAGAAATTTACGGCAAAAAAGAAGGCCTAACCCTCTATTCCGAAGTGGAAGAGGAGTTAAAGTTTTTACAAAAATACGCCGGGAAAAGGGCGTCCGAATATCTGGGAAGAAGCATCAGCGCCTACGAAAAAAGAAAATTAAAAAGGATCGCGACGCCGAAGGCTCAAACAATTATGAACGATTGCGATGCATTCATAGGACAAAAACCGGATTTGCCGTTTCTTTCCATACCGAAATCATACCGGGGCAGGTGGATAAACAGACTGCTGTCCGTGCTGAAGTGCCATATAATAAACATACTTATTCAACACGAGGACCTGAACTTTGAAAGCGACATATTGACGCCTTTGCACAGTCGGGATGAATATAAAAATGAACATACAGGGCTTGTTCTGTTCGATCAGGCATCAGATTTTTTGGGAATAAGTAAAAAATCCTTTGACCTGATGGTGGCAAAACATTGCGACATATTTAGAAGTGTTGGAATCTACAACAATAAATGGTATTTATCGGGTTTTTATTTAAAGGAACTTTCGGAAAAGGAATTTTTTGGTTTTTTAGCGGCAAAATATGATCGCATGGCTAAAGCTGAAAGCTTCCCAAATCCAATCGCTGCGTGCATGAACTAAAGCACCTTCCGCCAATTGTACAATGTGGGTCACTGGATCGCCTGTCACCAGCCTGATTTGCAAATGATTCCCAGCTCTCTTTGGCGGCAAGTTGAAAAAGAGTATCTTCAGGAATAGAACATTTGTAATAAGATTAATGGATTGCAAAAAAGCAAACATATTAACTAAATGGATGCGTCGGGTAGTTTTATTGATTTGTGTTGCATGAACATAAAAGATGGTTAAATTTAGTGCGGACAATGTTTAAATTGTCTTAATCCTTTCGAAAGGAGGGCTGGACGATGAAAGAAAGAAAATTCTATAGACAAGAACAACTTTGCATTAGCGAATGCATTCATAAACACTGGAGTCATCCGGATGTGGATACAGAAGACGATAGTCGAAACCAAAAATATGAACAATGTCTGACATCCTGCAATATTTGTGGATAACGGTTCGGTCACAAGTTGGTCCGAAATTCGTCAAGTCGAAAGTTCGGTAGTAGAGTATAAACAACGGTGTATTGGGAGCTTCTATTTATTTTGAGACTTTAGCAACCAATTAAACCTATTAAAGGAATAAAAAAGAGTAGCTGATTCGGCCACCCTTTTTATCTTTTATCCTTTATCAGGATTTATTATTAACTTTAATGCCTGTATCTTTATTTAAAATTACATGAGCTCATGACTTCGGGTTTATACGTGACCGCCCCAAACGCCAGGCTGTTCATTTCTAGATCTCGCCCATTTTGCGTCTGGATAGGATTCTGGAGATTCAACATCGGAAGTGCTAATATCGTTCTGGCGTTCTTCTTCGCCTTCTCTTACACGATCTCGGCATTCTCCTTCACATTCTCCTGTAATATCTCTTTTTAGTATATCACTCATTGGAGTTTCCTCCTTTTTTGCAATTCATTATTCATTTAAGTGAGCTGCTAATAATAAAAACCCGGACAACTTGTGTAATACTCGGGATAGCCGCTTAACTATAACTTAAAATAAACAGCATCGCACTGAAGTCAAATACCAATTTATCCAACATTCACATTTTCTATTACGGTAACATTTCCTTCAGACCATGAATTTTTGTAGCGGTTTCCATAAACATGTTCAGATTGAATCGAATCGGGTAAAAATATTCGGGAGGCTGTCGAACAGAATGATCCGATTATCAATGTCTTTGGCGAAACGTGTACTATCTATCTGCAATAAATTGAGACTATCAATCTTCTGAATTAATGTGATACCCAAAACGTATCGTCCAAATATCTATCAAATCAGATAGTTGTAGGCGTGCAAGTTATCGCAAGTTTTGAGAACCTCGATTCCCATGGAGAATAAAAGGAATTGAAAGACATTTAAAACTTAGAATAAATGTTATATGGCTTTTTTGTGAGGAAATGAAATGTCAGTCGAAAAGCGTTTCAAAGAAAGATACAAGACAGGGGATACACCCTGGGATATTGGCAACCCTGATTTTAATCTTATTGAGACTGTAACAAAGACACCTATAAAGAGTTGTAAGGCGTTGGATATTGGTTGTGGAACCGGCGATAATTCCATATGGCTCGCTCAAAAACACTTTCAAGTAACAGGGACTGATATTTCTGAGATTGCAATAGAAAAGGCAAGAGAAAAAGCTCTAAAAAGCGCTGTTAAATGTACATTTCTTGTGGTTGACTTCCTTAGAAACCAAATGGAAGGTGATCCTTTTGGTTTTGTGTTCGATAGAGGCTGTTTTCATTCTTTCGATTCTGATAAAGAACGGAAAAGGTTTGCAGAAAATGTTGCTGCCTGTTTAGAAAAAAACGGCTTGTGGTTGAGTCTCATTGGTAATGCCGATGAGCGGCGTCAAGGCCCTGGTCCGCCTCAACGTACAGCAAGTGATATAGTTGCCGCCGTGGAACCTTATTTTGAAATTCTTTCGCTCACCTCAAGTCATTTCGGTTCTAATCGCCCAGATCCACCAAGGTGCTGGGTCTGTTTGATGCAAAAACGAGATTATGCATAGTTACTTCTAAATCCATTTCAAAGGGTTTTCTTTTTTGATTTTTGTGGACATTATGCGATATATATATTTGCTACTTATTGACGTTGGTTTGAGGTTCTGGCAAAGTATACTTGTTAGGTTAGACGGATAAAGGTAAAATGTATTCAAAACATAATGAATAAAGTAACCGTTTTAAAATATGAACCAAAAGACCGCAGAAAAGTATTCCCGGATCTCTCACCTCTATGACACGTTCGAATACCCCATTGAACGAGTGTTATTTCAGAAACTCAGAACCAAAGCAATTTCATATGCCCAAAAGAATACATTAGAAGTAGGAGTTGGAACTGGGAAAAATCTCCCGTACTATGATCCCGACATCATACTAAAAGCGATCGATTTTAGTTCAGGAATGCTGAAAGTTGCCCACAGGAAACAGAAAAACGTTCAGGTAAAACACCTGCAATTGTATAAGATGGATGTGCAACAACTTGCTTTCGACAGCAGCTCGTTTGATACAGTCGTCAGCACCTTTGTTTTTTGTACCGTGCCTGATCCAATTGCTGGCTTGAAGGAGGTGTATCGGGTCTTAAAGCCTTCGGGAACAGCAATCTTCCTCGAACATATGAAAAGCCATTATGGTCTGGTGAATATCCCTCTCTACGTGATGAATGTTTTCTCAACACGTCTTCTCGGGACGTCTATGGTTCGTGAAACACAGAAAAATATTGAATTGGTAGGCTTTACCATTGAATCTGTTGAGAAAAAAACCTTTGATATTGTTCGTCTTATTATCGCCAGAAAAACATGATTTTTCACCCAACAGCGCCACAAAAGGCAAATCCTTTATCGGGAATTTGCCTTTATTGCATTTCTGTAAGAAATACGATATATGTACTGGAAATTGAGATGCTTTGACCTGTGTTTATGGCAAGATATCCATAATTTATGCTCTTGGCCCTATCTCATTTTTAGTCATACATTCAACACCTTGAACTAATGATAGTTGTTTCCAATCAGCATTTGGGATAATTCCCTATAATTATGGGATATTTACCTATGAAAATGAGCCCTAAGCTCCATTGACAAAGTCTCCTAAATCTGTAGAAGATTTCTTGAGGTAAGTCCTTTAATTTTAAATAATTTTATGCTTGAGAAAAATCGCTTTTCAAACAAAATTTTTCTTTAAACATAAGACTCTGCCTTGCATTAATTCTCACAATAAAAAATTTCTTGTTCTGCTGATAGTAGATAGTCTTATGCTTGTTTCTGGTACTCCACAATAAAGGCTATTAGACGCCGACTGGTTTTCTTAAGGGGGCTAAGGATGAGAGTAAAAAAGAAAGGAGGATACGAACAAATACTAAGCTGCTTATTTTGATAGCTATGTTTTAAGATGAAAAGTGTTGAGATGGACTTTTAATACCTTTCACAATTCAAACGGCTTTCAAGCTTCTCAAATTTTTCGGTTGCTTTAATACCACCTTCATTCGATCCTTTTATGCATTTGTCCTGAAGCCGGCGAAGTTCGGACTATATGTTAAGAGATAATTACCGGCTGGCAACGCAATATTAATTTCCTGATTTCATTCTATTTGGCATCGGAGCTTTTTGGGCCAAACCGTAAGTGAGGCCCCAATGATCAAAGGACTCCTCAAAATCCCAATATTTACCCCCAAAGGAATCGCAAGGCATCCTTTGGGGATTTAACGCGTTAATGGTTATTATGCGTTTCAATAGGGTAAGCGAACGATTTTCCGAATTGTTACCCCTTGAAACCGACTATCTTATAACCATGGGCTCCATACCGTCTTTTTCTGCAACCCATGGCATTTCAAATGAAAGGGGGGAGCCATGTATATCAAACAATCAGCTCTTTTTTGGGATATGGACAAGGACTTTGTAAAGGATTTGATGGGTATCGCCGTCAGAGAAACGTATCAGCCGGGAGATTTTCTTTTCCGTGAGGGAGATCCAGCAGATCATTTCTATATTTTAATTAAAGGACGCGTTAAACTGACCGTCGGTGAAACCGGGCCAGTGGTTTACACCGTAGACCGTGCTGGCGAGGCTTTTGGCTGGTCGAGCCTGATCGGTAGCGAAATTTATTCAGCATCGGGAGAGTGTGTTGAGCCGACGGTTCTGGATAATTTTCACAAAGGAGAGTTCCATAAAGTTATTGAAAAATATCCCGGCCCGGGGCTCATTTTCTTTAAACGCATAGCCGGATTGATTGGCAATCGACTCCTTTGGAGCTATAAAATGATTACCTCGACGGCTAAGTCTGATGCTTCACCTTCCTTTGGTTCAGGTCAGATCCAAGAGTCTGAGGCTGTTGCATAAATTTCGATTCTCTTAATGATTTGTCAAACTGCGGTGATTTATTGTAATATCAGCGATCTGATACTTGACCCCGCCTTAAAGGGCGGGGTTTTTTTGCATTAATTCTTCCAACAATTGAACCTCTTTTGCCGTCACGCTAAAATTGGAAGAGAAGTTCGCTTTCGGTTTGAGTATGGTTATCTTATTTCAGTGGTCGGTGATGTTCATCCCCTCTGACTTGTTGTGTTCGACATGCTAAGTGGGAACAATTAACTCCCTGACTTGCAATCTGTTCTCTGCCTTCTGGCGTACATTTAACCTATCCAAAATGCCAGCAATTTTGGTTTCAAATCATCTACTCCGAACTTGCGATATCTGCTATATCCAACATGTTAACAGTGGGTTCAGAACCTGTGATATCGTTTTTTCAATAGGGCAAATCCATTTCATAGGGTTTGCCTTTTTGCAATTTTGTAAGAAATAGGATATATGTAATCAGCACCAACTGACTTCGGGCTGTAGTTTTTGGCAAGAAAACCACACGATTTTAGCGGTCCGTTTTTTGTGCTATGAGGAGCGAATCCATAAAAGCAGAATTAAGAAGGATGATCTATGGCAAGCTGGAAAGATTTACGGATAAAGAAAGTGGCGGTTGTCTCTCACAATTATAACTTGCTGAACCGTTACGGCCATCAGGATTTTTCTGAACATTTTTCCGAAATCAATAAAATTTGCGACATAAAAACATGTGATACCATTTTATATTCTCTTTTTACTTGGGATGAAAAATCACCTGTTCCCAGAAATCACCAATCTATATTCAGCGGTCTCAAAAACGTAAGGTGTATTATCCTAGAGGTGGGCAACCAGAAATCTGTGCGAAAGGTCGTGGAAGTCTGGCTGAAAGGTAATGATAGCCCCAAGCTTATAGAGCAGAAGTTTGCCAAAGCAAAGGATTCTTATGAACAACAGAGGGACTTTATAAGCGACATAAATAAACGCGTCATTGGAAATGGAATTGTAGTTGTATGTGGTGAAAGTAACATCGTCGGTTATGTGCCTAGAGACGGGAGTTTCAAGGATAACTTTGAATTTAACGGCATACTCAGGTCATTAAGTACACAGTTTGTTTTTAATCCGCTTCATGACTACATGACACGATACGAAATGAAGAAGAAGCGTGCATATTATTCCCGTGAAGGAAGAACGGTGATTACCGTCTGGAATCAGGGCAAGAGGAAGGGCGAGGGGCGAATCCCGTGGACGGTGTTCTTCAATAACAAAGATATAACAGTAATGGTCAAAGAAATCCCGATACCGATACCAGCTAGGCCGGATATACGGATCGGTATAGTGCCTGATATTGCTTAGAGGTGCAATAAAATAGAAGGGGGTTAAGCCATAACAAATAAAGAAAAAACAAACCACGGTTGGCTAATAAAAAACAACATTTGGATTTCGCTTTACCGCCAAGGATATGATATTCGGGTTGAATATAAAATTCCCGAAATTTCAACCCGGATTGCAGATTATGAGGACAAGCCTTATTTCAAGCACTTGAAACGCATTTACGATTTTCTGTCGCCGTATGACAATAGCAAGAATTTTATTAAAACAGGAAGAATAGGTCATAGTGGTCATTTGGAGGATTGTGATATTTTTCTTGGACGTTCCAATCAGGTGGTTGAGCTTGATGAGAAGCAGCACTTTAATAATCTACGGGGAGAGGTGCTGGACCTGTATCCCTCTGACCTGCCACTCGCCTTCAATCGTAAAGAATACCGAGGCAAATGCGGGAAAAAGGCGATAGCTAAGAACAAAACTGTTGTAAGCATATGGAATGATGTGTTGCGTGATTTTCTTCCCTGGATAGTGGGCATTAACCCTACTGCAAGGATTGATATTTCCGCCCTTTCGTCGCCAGTTATTAATGTACCTGCTGGAGCAGTTTCGGATCATATAGCAGTTCTGGATCATATAAAGGCATCGGACACGGCGATCGAATTTTATAAGGAGAAGAAAGGTAAAATATCAAGTCTGAAATATAAGGACACTTTGTCCCGGAATGTTGATGAAGAAAAAAACTTCATTTATCGATACCTCTTGGATCGCTATGAAAAAGTATTCTGGGGATACCCAAGCGGACAATTTGCCAATCTCGGTGAATATGATAAAAAAGCAATATATCCTTGTTTAAAAAAAATCTATGTAGCGCTGGAAAACCATCGTGGCAGAAAGATAAAAATAGGCATGAAGAAACTCGCAAATTGCGATATCTGCATTCCAGGAGAACAGAGAATTGTTGAGCTTGATGAAGTGAGGCATTTTACTGAATTAAGGGCTGTGGCGCTGAAAAAGTATCCGAAAGAATTGACAATTGCCTTTGACAAGGAAGAGTATGCTGATTATTGCAAACAAATCAAAAGGAAAGATAACACGCCTCTATATCGCGATGAACAAAGGGCGTGGTACGATACGTTGAGGGATTTTTTACCTTTAACTGATGGAAAGTATAAACCAGTAATAAGGATGCCTTTATTTGAAATAAAAAGAACCGGTCTGCGATTAGATGAAGAAGCAATAATTAAACGACTGGAAAATGGTCTGCGAATTCAGTAAGTAGGTTTTGCCCTTCCTACGCAGATAAGCGGGACATCCAGAAAGTGCCGGTCAAAACAGGAAATGCGGGTGGACGTTCGTGCAGAGTGTTCTTAAAATTCACCTAAAATTTTAAATCTTTCGACCTGTCTTATCTGCTATGTATCCAAAATCTTAACAGTGGGTTCAGAACCTGTGATATCGTTTTTTTAACAGGGCAAACTTATTTCGCTGGGTTTGCCTTTTTTGCATTTCTGTAAGAAATACGATATATGTACTGAACGAGACTCGGTTTCAGGTTGTGCTTTTGGCAAGGTATCTGTAATCAACCACATCACTTATTTCCAGCGATTCATACTATCACTTCTATTTTACAATACTAATCTATTCTTTGAGGCCTTTCAGCTTTTTCTTCCTCCAATCCCCCCAACAATACTTAAAAACCTGTCAAAAAGTGGCACCGCAACTGCTAAATAATGTCATATAATTTAAGTATGCAATTCGCCTATTTAAGATAACCATTTGAATTTCTATCATTTCTATGTTTTTCAGGGTGTCAAAAGGCTTTGGCATGATTGCTGCTATAACTATGAAACAAGTTCGGGAAACTCTTTGTAATCAATATGTATTAACGCAATTAAGTGCCACCCAACTTCAACACCTATAAAAATACCATGGGATGGCGAAACGGAAACGCCTCCAGAGGTTATACTTAAAAAGGGAGTTTGAGGTGGCACTTAATCAACGGTTTCTCCGATTCAGGTGCATCTTATTTTTCGGTCACCAGCAGGGATATACAAAATATGACGTGAACCGAAGTTTGTATCGCATGAAATTCAACCAAGGAGTCAAGCCATGGATCATGATCAAAATCCAGTTCACACCAAAGGCGATAGAAATGTTTTTTGCCCTTATTATCGAAGTTGTTTGGATTATGCTGTCGAACTTCAATGGGAATATTGGGCCTGTTCGGATTGTCAGCATACACAAAAGGAAATATTGGTTACAGACGTCTTGTTGTTGCCAGTAGACACTGATCCGTATTACTCGTTTCCAAGGTCTTTTCATAAAAAAGCAGCAAATATCTCATTATAGTAAACAGGTTGTCACGCCGACTATTTAATATCTAAATGTTAGCCAGAAAAGAGAATTTTATGAAAAGGTTCAAGGTTAAACTCCATGGAAAGAATTTTTTCCTCAATCTTGACGGTGAACCCAGAAAGCTTGGGTTTTATGCCACGAGATTTGTAAAGGCAGAAAACCCAGAAGAGGCCGAAAAAATTGCCGTCATCTTAACTCACCAAAATCCTAATTTAAGGAAAACCTTACTAAATGAGAATGTTGATCGCCCAAAAATTAATTTGGAAGGAATAAAGGAAATAAGCTTTCTAAAATTCTTTGCCAAAAAATCAACAACAGACCTTACGTTTTATCCCGAAGATGAAGAATA
>PVMK01151611.1_pt1 | contig 10847 bp, 9 predicted proteins | sample 1853481 | NCBI WGS metagenome assembly PVMK01 (sample SAMN08533507, study PRJNA380276) | Marine sediment metagenome, whole genome shotgun sequencing project. | reverse complement strand
GCGACCTGCTCCGGGTTACTGGACGACTTCCCCGAGTCAGCGAGCCAGGCGATCCTCGGGCGGTTCTCCCCCGGTGACGCCACGGTGATCGATGCGGTCTTTGATGATTCGACCGTGACCGTCACGCGGGTGGACAACGACGAGATGGCAACGCGCACTCCCGATCCGCTGGCAGACGAGTTGCTCGGCCTCCGACAGACGATTCAGTACAATTTTTCGGCTGAGGATGGCTTCGGATCGGTCGTTCGGCTCAACTACACCGATGGTGTTCGGGTCTGGTTCGGCACTGGCGACATTATCCACATTCGCCCGTCGGGTAACGCCCCCCAATTGCGCATCTACGCGGTAAGCGATGTCGCCCGGCGGGCCGACGGAATCGTGCGGCTGGCGATCCGCGAGCCTGATGGCCTGTTACGTCGGATGGAGCGGAATCTAGCCAGAACTGGCGGCCCGGCATCGACGTCACTCGCCGACGCGACGCCCCGCGTATCGGAAGCGCAGGCGGCAAAGTTCGACAACTTGCGCGATCTGAGGCGGGTGGTGAACGCCTCCCTCGGTCCAAGCCAGGTCATCGCCATCACTAATGGTGGCGATTCGGAGATCGTGGGTCGAAACCTCGAGGACCTGGCGGCCGCGATCTTCCGCGCCGACAACGCCGTCGAGCTAATGGTGCACGAGGAGCGGGCGCGACGCGGCCAGCTCCTCGGCCTCCTCGACGCCGTCCGCCAATGGCAGCGGGAAGGCCGAACCTTCGACTCGGACGGGGTTGCCCTAGGCATCATGCTGCCGGGCAAGGGAACACGCCTTAGCCCGATCACCCAGCGGCTGCACGGTATCAAGCCGTTCATGCTCATGCTCGTCCGCCAAGGACGAGACGGGCGCTGGCTCAACACCGCCGCCGCCTCCCTCTATACTTGGACGCTACTGGCCCATCACCTGCAGCGCATGGGCTTCCGCGGCATCGCCTGGAAGTGGGGAGACGAGCCACAGATCGCCGCCCACCGACTGGCGGAGATGAACCTCGACCTCTCCCGAGCCGATGCGGTGCGTTTGGCGCGGAGGTGGAGGTCACCGAAGATCTGGCGGCAAACAAGGAGTGGCTGCTGCGCCACCCGACTAGCGGCGAACTGATCGTGCAAGTGCAGCGGCGATCCCGCGCCGAGCTGTTGCAGCGCTTTGACATCGTCGACCGGGGCCAGCCGGTCAAAGCGCTAGTACATATTGGTAGTCCCGCCTTCTCCTATCTCTTCCTCGAGGAAGCCGAAGCGCTCTTTGGCGACCTCGACGGCTGGATCGACGTCGACGGCTACCTTTTCGAAGCGCTGACCCACGACGCCGACGCCTGGCAAGCGGAACTGAACCGCGATGCCAGGCTGCAGCAACTGGTCACCGAAAGGCCCGACTTTTGGCAGCGCGTCCAGCAACTCAAGCAGCGGGTGGGGGAGCGAAGGGGGCACCCGCTGGTCATCAAGGTCATCGACTTCGGCGAACATCTCTACTGGGGCGATATCGGCCAGCTCGCCAAAGCGCGCCGGGCTTTGTGGGCGGTCGCTGCGCCTACGGTGGAGGGCGACTTTGTCCGCTGCCTCGCGGCCATCGATCATGTGGCTCCGGATCCCTTCGGCAACCGCATTGTCGGCGACACCACCCTGCCCAGTGATGGCCGCGTGCTTAACTCGGTAATCATCGACACCAAGATTCACGGCAAGGCGGACATTGACGGGGCGGTCCTGGTGGCGAGCGAACTGGGGGACGTAGTGGCCCGTGGCGGTGGGGTCGCCTTCGGCTGCACGGTTGGTGAACTTGATCTCGGCGAGGAGGGCCTCGCCTTCATGTCGATTCAGCAAAGCCTGAAGGTGCCCGCCCACCACGTGCACACGAGCATTCCCGTCGACCCCGGCGATCTATCTCGGGGCCATCAGAATTGGTTCGCCGACGCTCGGCAAGACCCTGGCCGGGGCACGAACTACACCGAACCCCAGCCCGGCAATCCCGACTCCTTCGCGGCTAAGTTCCAGCAGATGCGCCAGCGCCAAGTCCCGCCCGACGAGATCGAGCGAGATATTGACGCACGTTTCCGCCCGCCAATCAGACGACAGATGTCTCGACGGAAGGCCCGAATTTCTGCGCGAGGCGACTGATCCGCTCAAAGCCCTCCACCGCCTCAGTAGCACGAATTGCGCCCCGGATGTCCCTGCAATGATCGCCCATGGCCCCATCAGCCGCGGCACGCGATCGCGACACGCACTCGAATGTTCGCGCCGTGCTCATACGGCGGGGCGAGGATTCTGTAGGCAGAGATCAACCAGTTCCTGCACTTGCGCAGTGCCCGCGCAAATGACGCTATCCGCCCCACCCCAGTAAAGCTTCACAGTACCGTCTTCTTCCGGCACAGCGCCACAGCAGAACACTACGTTGTGGACATAGCCGGTCAGCTCCCACGGGTCTTCGGGTGCGAGGATCCACTCGTCCGCGACTCCGAGGACATTGGCCGGATCGTCGAGCGCGTGCAGTGCCACGCCGACGCGATACACCGCACCGTCCATCGTGTCGAACACGCCGTGATAGATATTCAGCCAGCCGTTCGCCGTGGCGATTGGAGTCGCACCCGGCCCCACCTTCGCCTCATCCCAGTGATAGACGAGGGGCTTGATGGCGACCGTCGACTCGCCCCAGTGAACGAGGTCCTTAGACCAGGACAGCCAAATTGACCATGGGTTGATATCCGAGTGAGGACGATCAAGCCGTGCGTAGCGCCCGTCGAAATTTTTGGGAAAAATCACCACATTGCGCATATCAGGCTGGCTAATCAGCGACACCCTCTCGACAGTCGTAAAATCGCGGGTCTTTGCAAGACCAATGCGCACGCCGTGCCTGGAATAGGCGCTGTAGGTGATGTAATGCTCACCGCCCATGGAACAAATTCGTGGGTCTTCGATGCCATACTCCTCGTACTCCGCGAAAGACCCCGTCAGTGGGCGGCACCATGAACGGCTTGGGCTTCACCTGGAACTTATAACCATCATCGCTCCATGCAATGCCGATGATGGATCGTCCGTTACGCAGGTGGGAGCGAAATAACAAGACGTACCGACCCCCATGCTTGGTTGCACCCGCATTGTGGACGGTCTCCACAGGATAAGGAACGTCATGCTTGGTGAGGATAGGGTTACCCTCATACCGCTTCACTATCGGGTTATTGCTCATCGTCTGCCTATAATTTCCAGGACTTCTTGGTATGCTCGGACGTAGTCTTGCGCCATGCGCGTATCAGAGAAGCGCTGCTCAACGTCATCACGACAGGCGGATCTGTCGATCGAACGCACGGCCGCGACCGCTTCCACGGCCTGTTTTATGTCCTCGACGATGTAGCCCGTCTCACCGTGTCTGACGATTTCCGGCATAGAACCGCGACCAAATGCGATGACTGGCGTTCCGCATGCCATGGATTCCACTAGGCTCAAACCAAACGGCTCGTCGAAGCTGATCAAATGCAAAAGTGCCAAGGCCTGACCCAGCACTTCCGGTCGCCGATCGGGTCCGATCGCACCGAGGTATTCTACCGTTGTGCCGTCAATGTAGGGTTCGACGAGCTTTTCGAAGTAAGCTTGATCCTGGATGATGCCCGCGATCATTAGCTTCATTCCCGCCCGCTGCGCCACTTGAATGGCTTCGTAGACGCCCTTCTCAGGGTGGATCCGGCCAAAGAACAACAGGTACTTTCCCCCCACCCTTGAAAAAGGGAAATTTCGTAATGTCGATCCCGTGGTGAATCGTGGCCAGGTAATCGAGCTCCGGCGACTTGTCCGCCTCGCTGATAGCCACGTAGAGGCAACGGTCATTGTATTGTTCGTACACGGGAATGATTGAGGGCGACGAGAAACCATGGATGGTGGTCAACATCGGTGTTGCAATCAAGCCGGAGTAGGTCAGTGGCAGAAAGTCGAAGTGATTGTGAACGAGGTCAAAATCGGCGGAGCGCTCGAAGACTTCGGAGATATGCAGGCACTCCGCAACCTTGGGATTGACCGAAGGGTCCTCTGAATAGGGACGCGGACAGACCGCGACCAATTGCCCACTGGTTTGCGAGTCGCCGGTGGCAAACAGGGTCACCTTCAGACCCATTTTCACCAACTGCTCCGTGAGAAGGCTGACCACGGACTCCCACGGGCCGTAGTGGCGAGGAGGTGTCCGCCACGAGATGGGGCTGAGCATAGCAAGGCGAATAGACATGCTCGAACTCGATGTGCTTGCTGAAGCGCGATTGGTGTTATTCTAACTGTCTTAGAGGCCGTTTCGAAAGGGGTTGCGTGGACGCCGAACGCCCGAGAGCAGCATAACCGTAAGGCGCTGCGTTACCAGAGCGATTTGACCGACGCGGAGTGGGCTGTGATTGCTCCTCAGTTACCTCCGGTTCATCGCACGGGACGGCCGCGGTCACCCTTGCCGAGGCGCGATCCGCTCACCAGTTTCACGCCACCGTCGCACCCACCGGATCGCTGTGGATACACCAACCCGGAACCGAGGCGCAGGCCCGGCGTGCCGATGATCCTGCATCGACAGCATCCAGCACACGCCCCCGCAGATCGCTTGTATAGGCTCCGTTCATCCTCTGCCCCTATCGTTGTTTGGGGCGAAGAATCGCATCTCAGCCAACGATTGGGAATCCCTTCAGTGAATCTGAGTTCCCGGATGACGCTCTAAATCGAGATTGTGCGCAATATCGCTGTTGTGTTTTGAAACTGGTAGAGGCACAATATGCAGTGTGGGTACACTCACCCCGGTAGAACGCTTGAAGCGCCTGGGTATGGCGAAGCGACTCGTATGTCGAGGACGATGCGATAGCGCGAGTGAATGGCCGCAAATCATTGTCAGGCAGAACCGGTTAATGGGCAGGCACTGATGGGGTCATGAATAGAGAGGTAGAGCATCACGGGAAATTTGTGAGACGCCGGCGAATCGTACTGAACGCCGAGAATTCTCGCGTTATTACTCGGCCATATTTTCCGGGCGATGGGCTGCGACTCGAGCGCATGCTCGAGCGGGTTACAAAGCTAAGTGACGATGAGGTGCAGCGTTTGCTGGAAACCATTTTCCGGGATTTCTCAGAGCGCCATCGATACTTCAGAGAAACTTTAGAGAGAAACTTCGAACGGGTCGCTGCACATTCGCCAAAAAGCCGCTCTTTATCACCGGAACGACGACTTCTGCTCGGCGCGTACTTCACCTCTGAGTATTCAGTCGAGTCAGCCGCTCTTTTTAACCCGTCCATCGTGCAGCACCCGGATCAAAAAGGCGTCAGTAAAGGATCTAAGCGATTTATCATGAGCTTCAGAGCGACGGGCGAAGGCCATGTGTCCTCTATTGAATTCCGTAGCGGAATTATTGACGAGTACAAGGACTTATACTTCGACCCCATCAGCCATTACGTGGACACGCCTAAAATCACACTGAACCCATCTAGAAGCCGCCTTCATTTCAAGCAAGAGCTCGAAGAGACCGGCGTACACACCCGCGTTCTGGGCCAACTATTGGAGGGTCTAGGAGAGGAATTCACCCTCGGTGAGCTTCAAACCCAAATCGAGCGTCTCCAATCGACCAAGTTTCGAACAAAAGACAAACTGCATGCAATTGATACGGCACTGTGGCTGGCGCGGTCCAATTACGAGTGCATCTTTCGTCCCGACCACCACATCTCAGAGAGAGTGATATTCCCCGTTACGGAAAATGAATCCGGAGGCATCGAGGACGCCCGCTTCGTGCGTTTCGTCGATGAAGATGGCGCGGTCAGGTACTACGCAACTTTCACCGCCTACAACGGATTTGCGATACTGCCACAGCTGCTTGAGACCACAGATTTTTTGACCTTCAAGATGCATACGCTTAACGGCAATGCCGCGCAGAATAAGGGTATGGCGTTGTTTCCAAGAAAGATTAATGGCCAATACGTGATGCTTTCGCGCCAGGACGGCGTGAATAACTACATCATGTTCTCGGACAATGTATTTTTTTGGACTGAAGCGACTCTCCTACAGGAGCCCGCCCATCCCTTGCAGTTTGTCCAAATCGGTAATTGCGGTTCGCCGTTGGAGACCCCCGAGGGATGGCTAGTATTGTTCCACGGTGTAGGTCCGATGCGGAAATACAGCGTCTGGGCAGTGTTACTAGATATTGACGATCCATCAAAGATTATCGGCCAGCTCGAGGAGCCATTACTGGCACCCGATGAGCACGAACGAGATGGTTACGTACCCAATGTGGTTTATACCTGCGGAAGCATGATTCACAAAGACGAGCTGATAATTCCCTATGGCATTGCCGACCAAAGGTGCAGTGTCGCCAGCGTCCCTATCCGAGAGCTAATGTCGCGGCTCAAGGCAAGTCAGTAGGCTTGAACCCTTTCTCGCAAGACCTGTCCCTTCTGTAATCCGGCAGCTGCAGCAGAGGCTGCTTGACTGTCTTCGTGATTTGATCTAGGGCCGTTGTCATAGGAGTCCAGTCCCAGTAAATTTGTGCATCTACGACGCCTCTGATCATCGAGTAGCGGCTTGAGGCGGAAGTGCGCGACACCCTCGGTCGGGGGGATTACGAACACAGTTCCGAGCCTGGCCACAGCTACCGCAACGGGGGGTGCGAGGGGCGTCTGAAGGCCGTGGAGGCCTGTGATCAATCTGGCCTGTTGCAAAAGCTGTTTATTCATCGGCTTTAGAAATTTTTCGGAGAAAAGGCAAATTTTGCCGATCTATGATGCAGGACACAAATCTCGATGACTAAGTTTCAACGTATTGCATTCATTGGCAATCATCCTCCGAGGATGTGTGGTATCGCGACCTTCACCGATAGTCTTCATCGGGCCGTCTCTAAGGATGATCCAAATCTCGACGCCTTCGTCGTGGCGATGACAGAGACGGGGGCCGAATACGAATATCCACGCGAGGTGTTGTTTGAGATCCGCGAAGATGTGATCGGCGATTACGCGCAGGCCGCCGAGTTCCTTAACAGCGCGGACGTGGACGTCGTTTCCCTTCAACACGAATACGGAATTTTTGGCGGCGAAGCTGGCAGTAACATTGTGCAGTTGCTGTCGCGGATCAAAACGCCGATCGTGACTACACTTCACACTGTGCTTGCTGAACCGACCCTAATGCAGCACACAGTGATGGATCAGCTCGTTCGCCACTCGGCGAAGATCGTTGTTATGGCGGAAAAGGGGCGCGAGTTACTTCAGTCCGTTCATGACGTGCCAGCTCAGATGATAGAGGTCATACCGCACGGCATACCTGACCTTCCGTTTCTCGATTCGACCTGCGGGAAGGACAAACTCGGTCTCGAGGGGAAAACCGTCATCCTTACCTTCGGCCTCCTGTCACCGGACAAAGGTATCGAGACGATGATCGATGCCATGCCCCATATTATCGGAGCCTGCCCGAACGCAGTTTATGTCGTGCTTGGTGCCACGCACCCAACTCTCCTGCGCCATCAAGGCGAAACCTATCGCGATAGCCTGACTGCGCGCGTGCGCGAACTCGGTCTTGAGGATCGTGTTATCTTTTTCAATCGGTTCGTGGCGCCGAATGACCTGCTTGATTTCATTGCGATGTCGGACGTTTATGCGTCGCCCTATCTCAATGAAGCACAGATCACATCCGGCGCCCTCGCCTACAGTTTTGGGCTCGGAAAAGCCATCGTATCGACGCCTTACTGGCACGCCCAAGAACTCCTCGGTGATGGGCGTGGGGTTCTTGTCCCGTTCCGCGATCCGGCGGCAATGAGCCGTGAAATTATCGCACTGCTGACCGACGACGCGCGCCGTAATTCCATGCGCCGACGCGCCTACTTGGCGAGCCGATCGATGACCTGGGAGCAAACAGCCAAACGCTATCTTGCAACCTTTGACGATGCGCGCGCCGCCACTCGCCCCGGAAAATCACCTCCTGCCATGCCGATTAAGACTTGGCATGAAGGCCAGGCGCTTCCGGAGATGCGGGTCGAGCACCTCATTTCGCTCTGCGACAGTACGGGGTTGCTGCAACATGCGCTCTATTCGGCGCCAAATCCAGATCATGGATACTGCATCGACGACAACGCTCGCGCGCTCCTTTTCTCAAATATGCTTCATAACAATCGGGAAGCGTACTTACCCGATCAGCTTACTGCGCGCTTCGCAGCATTTATTCAGCAGGCATGGAATCCGGAAAGCGGCAGATTTCGGAATTTCATGAGCTACGATCGCCGATGGCTGGAAGAATCAGGCAGCGAAGATAGCCACGGTAGGACCCTTTGGGCGTTGGGCGAATGCACGCGCACAGACATCGATCTATCTCGCCGCAAATGGGCCGCTTCGCTATTTAAGACCGCCCTTCCCGCCGCCGAAGAATTCACATTTCCGCGAGCCTGGGCCTTCTCGCTTTTGGGCCTTGACGCCTACTGCGTACAGTTCGGCGATGACCTCGAGGCCGACCGTGTCCGTCGTTTGCTCGCAGAGAGGTTGATCGCTGTGTTCCACATGGTGGAGACCGAAGATTGGGTTTGGTTCGAAGAGGTGCTCGCATATGACAACGCCCGCCTTTCGCAGGCGCTAATCCAGACGGGCATGAGGACCAACACGTCAGCTTACGTGATGCCGGGTTACGATCACTTCGTTGGCTCATGGAGCATCAGACAGCGCCGGCTGGACACTTTAGACCTGTTGGCAACGAAAGCTTCGGCCGAATACGGCAAAAGCCCAAGGCGTTTGATCAGCAGCCATTGGAAGCATCGGCGACGATATCTGCCTGCCTCGCGGCATCAAGGGCGGAGAAAAGTGCAACTTGGACAGCAGGCGCATTTCGCGCGTTTGGTTGGTTTCTGGGCGATAATGACATCCAAACGACACTGATAGACCTCAGGACGGGTGCCGGTTGCGACGGGCTCCATATCGATCGCCGGAATGAAAACAAGGGTGCCGAATCGACGCTTTCGTATCTGCTAGGGCTTGCGGAGCTTCGGAAGTTTGCACGGACTACCGCTAGGGAAAACAATAACCATGTGGCGCAATTGATCCGCAGCGCCTCACGGTCCGGGTTCCATCAGCCTGCCCAATCGCCAAACGTCATCATAGATCCGGTTAATCCGCCCGTGAAGTCGCTTAGCGCACAGCGTGATGTTACTGTCGGTTCACAACATGCCTCCGCAAAATTACGGATCTAATTACTCAACAATGGACCAAGAGCCTGAACTCACTTTCCGGCCAGCCCAGTTTATTTGACAGCGCCCCGTAGATACATAGGTGTGCCATCGAGCCTGGCGATCCTCGGACGATAGGTGTCAACATCATACATGCCATCCACGTCGACGCGGCGCTCGCCCTTGGTACTGATGTCGGCCGGCTGAGTAGCGTAGCACCCGTCTCGGATCGCCACCATCAGACCGGTTGAACCGTCCTCTATCAATCGCACGGTCATCGTTCCAAAATTCTTAGGCACCATAAGGTCCACCGCGTCCGGGGCTCCGGCGCGCAGGAGATACCCCAGGTTCTGCACCATGACGTTGGTGCCCGTGATCTCTTTGAGGGAGCGCCCCAAACGCTGGCCGATGCCCCCCAGCGTGTGATGCCCGTAGGCGTCCGTGGGGCCAGACTCTGTGACCCCTTCATCGACCACGCTGGCGCCCTCGGAGACCACGACGACGGCATAGTTGGACGTGCTGCCGGCCCGATCGTCACCGAGCAGCCGGGCAAGCTTGTCGAAATCGAAGGGTACCTCGGCAATCAAAGTTCTATCGACGTCGGCGAGATAGCCGGCCATCAACGCTGTCAGCCCACAGTTGCGGCCAAACATTTCCACCACCAAAAACCGCTCGTGACTACCAACCGATGTGCGCAGCCGGTTGATCAGCTCGACCGACCTGGTGACGCAGGTCGAGAAGCCAATGCAATAGTCTGTGCCGAAGACGTCATTGTCCATGGTCTTGGGGATGCACATGGTCTTGACACCTTCGGCGTGAATGCGTGCGGCATAGGAGAGCGTGTCATCGCCGCCGATGGCGATAAGGACGTCGATCTCCAGGGCGTCCAAAACCGAGAGGACATGGTTCGTCATATCCACGGTATCCTCGTCCGAGGACGCAGCCCCGTGGCTCAGAAATCCGGGCAAATCGGAAGCGCGCATCCGCGCGGGGTTGGTTCGCGAGGTGTGGAGGATCGTGCCGCCGGTGCGGTTGATGCTGCGCACGACGTCGGGGGTCAGGACAATGCGGGCGCTCCGGGTGCCTTCGAGATTTTCGGGGTCGGAATTGACGGGTCCTGCCCAGCCGCGCCGAAAACCCGTGACACGCCAATCCCTGGCAAAAGCTTCGTTCACGACCGCCTTGATCGCCGGGTTCAGTCCGGGGACGTCGCCGCCTCCCGTCAGGATGCCCAAGTGCATGCATTGTCTCCATAGTCGTTGACCTGACCCCTGAACCGGTACCAGGGTCTAACGGAGAGTTCGGCGTTTTTCGGTCTCCATTGAATGGCCGGGAACAGGATAGGCTTCAGTCCGTGCCGGCGGCAAGATTATTTCCGGGGCCGGTGGCCTGTCGCCGAGCGCGATGTGCAGGCGGATGCGCGGCCGATTACGCCAGATGATCTAAAGTTGCGCAAGTCTGAGGACACAGGGCGAGACCGGCGGCTGGCGGCGATATTCGGCCATCGGGGTCGGTTTCATTGGCGTGATCGTCATCATTCAACCGGGATCGGAGGGCTTCACGGTTTATTGGGGCAGCAGCGCGGATTGAGGGCGCAGACGTCGCAATCGTATTTGCTGGCGCGATAGAGCATCGACGGTCGGCGAGAAACGTGATTGCGCGTTTATGTCGGCAAACCGAGA
>PVMK01146368.1_pt1 | contig 10847 bp, 11 predicted proteins | sample 1853481 | NCBI WGS metagenome assembly PVMK01 (sample SAMN08533507, study PRJNA380276) | Marine sediment metagenome, whole genome shotgun sequencing project. | reverse complement strand
TGTACAGCTCCGATCTCGGAGCTGTACAAGTATCATCTAGCCGTAACAAACGGCTTTGTCTCAACCATGGGTTCCTCCCCTTGCGGGTTGACCCAAAGTTAAGACCGAATGACGCAACCCCTTCGCTCCACGGACATTACTCCGCTTCATCACTACTACGAGTTGCTCCGTCCCCGTGCCTGGCATCGGTACTCTCACTCTCGTGGCGTTAACCACTTGAACTTCTCCCTTAACATCCAGGCGACAGGTTCCCACGTTCCCTGACAAAGCATGAAACAGCGTCACGCCACCTGTCCCTCCTATTTATTCGTCTCAACATTCAGGCAGCCATTCTCGTGTAGAGATGGTGCAGACCACCGACCCGCCTCAGCGCAACCACCCGGCCTGTTTCAGCAGGCTGCACCACTCTTCCGGCTGGCGCGTCCTTTGCCAGCGATAAATGCGTTCTTGCATCATGGTAATAGTCGACGTAGCTCGACAGGATGCGTTTGAGATGGCGCTCACCCAGAATAATCATGTGATCCAGGCACTCCCTCCGGATGGAGCCAATGACCCGTTCCGCATACGGATTCTGCCAGGGTGATCGCGGCGCGGTCGTGACTTCTGTGATCCTGAGCGCGGCGGCCTGCCGGCGGAATGCTCTCCGTAGATGGCATCCCGGTCACGCAGCAAATACCGAGGTGGCTCATCCAACCCACAAGCCTCTTGAAGCTGCCGTGCAGTCCAGGCCGCGGTCGGATGCGCCGTCACGTTGACGTGAAGTATCCGCCGCCGATCGTGGCTCAGAATGATCAGGACAAACAGGATCCGGAAGGTTGCGGTCGGCACTGTGAAGAAATCGAGCGCGACGATTTCCTGGCCGTGGTTGTCGAGAAATGTCCGCCAGGTCTGGATGGCGGCCCACGGCGCTTGATCATGTACTTGGAGACCGTGGCCTCTGACACCTCGATGCCGAGCTTCAATAGCTCTCCGTGAATTCGCGGCGCGCCCCACAGCGGATTGGCCGCACATGCGCCGGATCAGGCCCCGGACCTGTGGATCGACCTTGGGGCGTCCACGGTGACGACTCTTCCAACGCCAGTAGTACCGGAAACCCTGTCGATGCCAACGGCGACGGTCTCGGCTGGACAATATGCAGGGCTTCTCGCCAATCCGACCAGAGTAGCCGATAGGGCCACCCAAAACAACCGATCCGCGTCGGTCAGCCTCGGTCGAGGATGGCGCTGTTTCAGGACCGCCAGCTGTTGGCGCAGGACCAGATTCTCAGTTGCCAGCGCCCGATGAGTGTGCAGCACTGACCATAGCGTTCGAATGATGATTTCAAGCCATTTGAGCATGGTCCGAAGGTTACTGTCACCGATCGGAAAAAGGCAATAAAATCAATCTGGATGAATATTCAGGAAGGACAGGTTTCGTGGCCCATCAGGCTGCGGATTATCGGCCGCCAATTGTGCGCCAGTAAACACCACCGGTTTGGATGTGTCCAACACAATGTCGGCCAGGAAACAGCTTTCCTCCATTGTGTCAGTGCCGTGGGTGATCACTACGCCATTGACGTCGGGACGGCTGACTGAAGACCGTATGGCCAGTGCCAGGTCCAGAATATCTTGCGAGGTAAATTGGAAACTGGGCTTGTGTAAAAGGTCGATGAATTCAATCGTACATGGGCACGCGTTTGGCCCAGCAAACGCCTGTTGCAACAGGCTTGCACCGGCATCAACGTTAACAGCGCCTCCTCCAGAGGACGGCGTTCTTGATGCGATGGTCCCTCCGGTAGAGATCAGCACAATTTTTTCCGACATGCGCACTCCTATGGTGCAGTTTCTGTAAGGAGAAATTCGTAACGACTCAGTTCGGCAGAGGCAAGGATCATGGGACGGGATCTTCGCCCTGTCGGCAAAATGCATTGAATGATCGAATGATCATTTTCGGATCCATATCACGAATGATGAATACGAGACGAGACTTCCGATCTTGCGTTGGCCAGGCTGACAAATGTTCCGGTTGGTGAACCAAGTGCTGCACGGCGTGTATCACAACAGGCGTGTCAGATCCCTTCGCGTCGAGAATTCCTTTGACCCTAAGGATGCGCTCGCCGTGCGCATGCAAAAGCATCGATGATTCGAAATGAAGTTCCTATCCCTAGCCGTAATACCAACCGCCATTGACATTAATCGTCTGTCCAGTCATGTATCCATTTTTTACCAGCATGATCACGACATCGGCAACCTCCTCTACACTTCCGAATCTACCTACAGGTATAAGTGCTGGAGTTACATTCAATTCCTTAACCAAATCGGTTTCAATTAATGCAGGCGAAATGGCATTTGCAGTAATACCTTCTTTAACCAGCATTGATGCATAAGAATGCGTCAAGCCTAAAAGCCCCGCCTTGGAAGCCACATATATAGGGCCGGTTACCCCTCCAGTCTGGGCCGCAATTGAAGATAAAAAAATAATTCTGCCCCAATTTTGATCACGCATCCCTGAAAGTACACCCTGTGTTATGAGGAAAGCCGACTTAAGATTTACATCCATCACCCTGTCCCAATCTTCTTCGGGCATATCATCCAGATCAATTTTGGCGCGGTGAATGATACCGGCGTTATTGACCAGGATCTGCACCTTTCCGAGACTTTCTTCTACAGTTTCCAACAAGTGTTGAATATCCTCCGACTTAGATACATCGGCCTGAATCGCAACACTACGACATCCGATTTCATCAATCTCCTCACAGGTTTCCCTAGCAGCAGCTTCCTGGATATGATAATGAACTCCAACGTCAACCCCCTCTCTGGCAAGAGCAATAGCTACCGCTCTGCCAATGCCTCGGCTAGCCCCTGTTACTAATGCAACCTTTTGGGACAAATTATTCATAATATTCCCCTTCGTGTTACCTTGATTCAAATCTTGAGACAAAATCAGGAGCCCTGCACCTCGCTTTCGTTGCGGGGATCTGCTGCCCCGTCGAGTCTTCCGTCCGCATGACGCACCAGTGCGCCAGCATGACCCATCATATCGCTAAACGACTCGACGACTTCCAACACGTGCCCGGCCCGCTCGAGTTCGCCAGTCAGTTCGGGAGCAAAGCGATCTTCAATGTATAAGTTGTTCGTGACCGCGCCGTAGGTCCTGCCCAGCAGCCATCGCGGCGCGCTGACGCTTTCCTGCAAGCCCTGCCCGAACATCGCGTAGCGGGAATAAATTGCGGCCAGGGTCTGCGGCTGGCCTTCGCCACCCATCGTGCCATAGACCATCAGCCGTTGGTCCGGCAGATCAGCCAGCGCTGGATTCAACGTGTGAAATGGCTTGCGGCCAGGCTCAAGGTAATTCAGCGCGGCAGCGTCCAGGGAAAAACTGCTGCCGCGGTTCTGCCAGAGAATGCCGGTATCCGGCAACACGACGCCCGAACCGAAATCCCAAAACAAGCTTTGCAGCATGCTGACCGCGCATCCCTGGGCATCGATGACCCCGATCCAGACGGTATCCCCCCGATCGCCCACGCTCGGCCACGGCGATGCCCGAACCGGGTCAATGGCGGCTGCACACCGCGACAGAATCTCCGGGGTCAGGAACGCGTCCGGATCCTGTTTCATCCAGCGGGGGTCGGTAATCACGGTATCGCGTACCGTGAAGGCCTGCTTGGTCGCCTCAACAATACCATGGACATGCATAAATGATTCAGCTGCTGCAACCTGCAGTTGCTCGAACATGCCGACAATCATCAGCGATACCAGTCCCTGGGTTGGAGGAGGCAGGTTGTAAAGCGTGCCGGACTGCAACTCCAGCCGCAGCGGCGTCATCGGGGCCGTCGCAAAATCCGAAAGGTCGGCCGCGGTCAGTGGACTGCCCACCTGCCGAAAATCGGCGGCAATTCTCTCGGCAATATGACCCCGATAGAAAGAATCCAGCCCTTCTTCGGTGAGCTGCTCGAGCGTCGCGGCCAATCGCGGTTGGGACAGCTCAAGGGGCACATGCTCAGCATCGGCAGCGGCGAAAAATGTTTCTGAAAAACCCGGGACGGACTCCAGTTCGGTGCGGTTCCGCGTCAGCAGGCGCCGAGCGAGCGATGGCAATGGCGTGGAGCTGCGCGCATGCGTGATCGCGTCTTCCAGCAAGCGCCCGACCGGCAAACTGCCGCCTAATTCTCTGCCTAGCGACAACGCCGCTTGCCAGCCACCAACTGCACCGGCAACGGTGTTGACGACCAGCGGACCACGCCCAGGAACCTCGTTGAGTCCATGCTGCGTGTATAGCGCGGCCTCGACGTGCCGACCGGCCGCGCCGCTCGCATCGATACCGACAGGCGCTTGCCCCGGTGGTCGGACAAGCCAGAAATTGTCGCCGCCGATACCGTTCATGTGTGGACAAACCACTGCGGCCGTAGCAGCGCATGCGATGGCCGCCTCGATGGCATTGCCACCATCCTGCAACACCGAAAAACCGGCTGCGGCGGCCAGTGGATGCGGTGCATTGACCGCCACCTCAGTGAAGCGGCGGGACCTCGTTGACGTGGGGTTACCCAAAATAGCCTATGCTGAACGGGTCACAACTGATCAGGAAACCGAGCAGGAGGGTCTCGATCATCACGCTTTCCTGTGTCGGCGTTGCTTTGCGATCACGTTGTATCATGCGCTCAGACACCGTTTGACGGCCGCGGGTATTTCGGACAGGTCGCGTACCGGCGCGACGACGCCGTTGCCGGCGGCCGCCATCCTTGCGCACAGGTCATGATCGCCGCCCGGCAGCTCAATGACATGCAATCGCCGGAATTCCCGAACGAGCGGCAGCGGATCATGCCCCGTATTCAACCAGCCGTCGGAGACCAGGATCCCGATACGGTGGCACGCGCCGCCTTTCCTGATTTCGGAAATTCCGGCCTTCAGCCCCTTGGCCACATCGGTGCAGCCGCCCGGCCTCGTGTCTAGAATGTCGTGCAGTATCCGTTCATGGACCTTGCGCTGCCCGAGAGGGCGTATCACCCTGGCGTCATCCGAGAACCCGGTGACCGCGAATTGATCCTCCGGGCGCAGGTTCAGCAGCAGGACGGCCGCTACCAGTGCCGCCGCGGCCGATTTCGACCCGCGCATCGATCGACTCTCATCGAGCATGACAGAGTAAGCGCAAGGGCGGCGCGTCCGCTCAATCACGCTGAAATCAGCATAACTGGTAAAGGTGAGTCGACCGTTGATCGGCTTGGCCTCGGTGATCAGCCGCTCAATGGAGGTATCGAGCTCCAGCTCATCGGCATGAAACTGGAACGGCATCGTCCTAACCGCGCCGTCGTGCCGCGCGGTGCCGCGCGAGACCCGACGGGCCATCTTCAGGATCATCCGCAGCATGCGCTTGAAATTCCGGCGCCGCAGCTCCGGGTCGAGGGCGTCCCAGGTCAGGGCAACCAGCTTGTCGTGGGCTGCATGGTCGTGAAGGTGCTCGAGTACCAGCCGGTTGCGCACCATGGCCTCCGCTACCCGCGTCGGGGCGATTTCCGCGAGCGAGATAACCTCGTCCAGGGCGCCCGCGCGCAGCAGTCGGTCGGACTTGCGGTCCAGGGGCGCATTCAGATTGTGCTTGTGATCCGCGGGCGTACCGGGATGATGCGCGAGGAGGCGCTGCTCCGCGGCGGTCAGTATGCGCTTAGGGGTGTGGTGCGACCTGGTCGGAAGATCGGAGTCCTCTGCCAGATGTAGATGATCGCCGGTCAGGACGTCAGTCCGGCCCCGCGCTTTTTTTTTACGTCACTCTGCAGGCTGAGCTGCCAGGAACCGCCGTCATCTATCGCGGATTCGCCGGCCAGCTCGCTCCAGATCTCATCAATGACATCATCCAGACTGCGGTCGCTCACTTCGTTCAGCCACATCTTGTCGCGCAAGGCGGCATGGGCGGCCATGCGGACCAGTTCGGATCGGCTTTGCGTTTCGGAGCCCGCTTGACTGTCGGCCAGCAACTGCAACCCGAGCAAGGTCGTATCGATGGCGCCCCGGACGGAGGCACCCAAGCGTATATCCTCATGGGTGCGGGTTCGGCGGCAGATTTCAACAGCGGATTCGACCAGGAAAGAAATATTGATCCATGCGGGAGCGTCATGGCCGGCAAGCTGCTGCAGCACGATATCCTTTTCCTCGTCCTTGCTCTGGTAATCCATCCACACCGAGCAGAATCTGTCCCGCAGCGCGCGGCTGATGTGCAGGGTGCCGACGTCGTCGTAGGGATTGAGGGAAGCGACCACGCGGAAATCCGGCTTTGCCTCCACCGTACCCAGGCGCGGCACCGGCACCGCGCGTTCCGACATGGCCGTGATGAAGGCGTTACTGGTGTCGTCCGGCAGCCGGTTGAACTCCTCCACGTAGAGGAGGCCGCCTTCGCGCATAGCACGGGTCAGTGGACCGTACTCGAAGTGCTCGGCCTTGTACCCTTCGGACAAAACCAAGGCCGGATCGAAATTACCCAAGAGCTTGGTGGCCGTTAGATCGCTGTTCCCGGTCACCCAATAGAATGGCTGTCCCGCTTCCTCGACCACCGCCTTTAGCATCGTCGATTTGGACGTGCCCGGCGGCCCTTCCAGGAACACGTTGCGGCCGCTTTGCAGAGCAGCCAGGACAACCATCGTCTCCCGGCGACGACCGACCAGTCGGCCGACGACACGTTCGTATAGCCCCGGCATCGCCCTCACAGATGACCGTGATTCGGGAATGAATGTTTTCGGCGCCTGGCTTGCACGACTCCAGACATTACGCGCGAGCCGGGGCGCCGGCCGTGGCCTCGATTTTGGGCAGCCCAATGAGTTCACGGTATTCGTTGCCATCCGCGACTTCCCGGCCCAGCAGCTCGGCCAATGCCTTAAAACGCGTAAAATTCGCCGCGTTTGACGAGATTAATGAGTCTTTATGAGGATATTCCCAAATCGTATCCTCCATGCCAACTCGCACATGCAGGCCGAGCAGCATGGCCAACGTCGCCAGGTAACTCGATGCCCGGCCGGAGGCGCATACGATGATGATCGAATCCTTATCAATGTCGTAGATCAATTCGCAGAGGTGCATCAGCGTGTGCACCATCTGCCGCGGATTGTGCATCGGGCTGCCGCCCGGCAGGGCCGCGAGTATGATCCAGTAGTACGGCTTCTCCAGCAGGCCGCTCTTGATCAAGTACCGGTCCGCGTTGTCTATATCGCCGTCCGAATAGACGGCCACCTGCGGCTTGACGCCTAATTCCTGGCACAGTCGCGTCTTTTCGATCAAGACATGGGGTGGCTTGGCGAACAGCGTGTCTCCAGCGTAGCAGGCTGTCGAATTGACCGGTGTTACTTCGAGCAAACGATCGCTGAGCACCGACACCATGTGGTCCCATTCACCATCCATGAACGGAACCATGCACCCGTCAAATACCGGCATCGGAAATTCTTCGCGGACCGGATCGATGCATCGGTGAAACAGTTCCGGGTCGAGTACGTTGTAACCGTCCTCGTCACGCACGTGGACATGAACCGTGCTGGGGCCCAGTTCCGCGCACTCGCGGGCCGACTTGATGATGTCTTCGGGCGCGATAGGAATATTCGGATTGGACTTCTTGCTGTAAAACGCGCCGTTGATGGTCTGGGAGATGACGACCTTTTCGGGAACATCCCACTTTGGATAGACCTCGATGTCGGCGTATTTGGAGGTAAACGGATCCACGATTTCCGGCAAGCCGTACGGAATCCAGTGGGTCTTGAATTCCTCTGTCTTCTTCAGTTCTTCGATGTATTTCCAGTTGATTGTGTCGCGCTTTGCCATAATTATTCTCCTCGGAATTCTTTCACACTACCCGAGCGTAATGATTCAGAATAACACCAAAAATAGCGGGGTTAAAGGCGATATGCTGGTCCTGCTCTGCAAGGATATTCGGCTGCAAGCGCCGCCCGTTTCCGCTCGAAACATTCGTTGCCGATCAAAAACGTAGCTGCGCATGTTCGCAGACCACGCGAGCTATCGCTGCGGCCAGGACGCGCAGTCATGCCGATGCCCCGCCAACAGCGGGTGCGTCCCATCGGCTCGCGTCAGAACCGGAACTGTATTGAGCCGACGACCCGACGGGGCTGCTCCAGCGTGCCGATGATGATCGCGCCCGGCGCGCCTGGCCGCGCCGTTCCGGCGAAGTTCGGAAACTCCTGGGCATCAATGTAGTAGTCCTCGTCGGTCAGGTTCTCTACCTGAATGGCGAATTCCCAGTTCTGCCACCCTACCCCCAGGTTCAGATCAATGACGGTGAAGTCGGGGTTTGTCCAGAATGGGAAGTCATCGCCCGGCGCATCGAAGAACTGCGCGTTGGTGGAAGCCTCTGCCTTGTGCCGCACCTGCAAGCGCCCAAACAGGTGCGTGTCGGCGTTTAGCTTGCGGCTATAATCCACCGCGGCCACCCCGCTCCAGTCGGAGGTGTTGGGCGGCGTCTGTCCCGAGAGGTCGGCGCCGGTGACCGGCGAGACCGTACCGTTGTCCCACTCCGCTTCGACCCAGCCGAAGCCCGCCGACAGTGTCCAATTGTCGTGGACCGACCAGACCAGGTCCGCTTCCAGGCCCCAATTTTCGGAATCACCCACGTTGACGATGCCCTCGACAACCCCACCGGTCATCGGGTCCACCGTCTGGAGCTCGAACTGCCGTTTCTCGTAATCGATGAGGAACGCGGCCAGGGTCAGTACCACGCGGTCGTTCGCCAGCCGTCCCTTGTAGCCGATCTCGTATTGCGTGGCCTCTTCAGCCTCGTAACCGAACAGGCTGTTCACGCCAGCGAAGTTGGCCAGGTTGAAGTCACCCGGCTCAAAGCCCTGGGAGACGAGTCCGTACACCATCGACCGGTCATCATCGAAGAACCACGTCAGGGAGCCGCGGCCCAAAACCTCGGTTTCTTCCTGGCTCCCGGAGACGGCGGTTAGACGGTTGGTTCGGTCGGCTTCCCACCGGTCCACGCGAACACCACCGGCCAGTTCCAGGTTGGTCCAGCGGTAGCTGACATTCGCGAAGCCGGCCAACTGTTGGCGCTCCCGGTCGCTGACCTCGAAAGGAATGACGGCAAACACCGCCGATTCGGTCGCGTCGAGCGGCGGTGGCACTGGCAGGCCGCAGCAACCCGCGGCCAAAAATTCGATGCCGCCGAGAAACAGCTGCACCGAATCGATATCCCGTTCGTAGTTCAGGTAGTACCCTCCGGCCTGCCATTGCAGTGGTCCGGCACCCGTGGACGTGAAGCGCAGTTCCTGCGTCAGCACGGTGAGCTCCTGCGGCCGGAACAGGTCGATGACAAATTCCTGGGTAGAATCGAGATCGCTTTCCCGGTCCGAATCCGTGTCCGTATAAGAGGTAATGGACGTGAGGGTAAAGTTGTCGAACTCGTAGGCAAGTTCCAGGCTGGCCCCCACCGTTTCCTTTTCGTGTTGCGCATTGAAGCTGGTGTCTACCACCGGGGTGTGGGTGAGATTGCCGTCCAGCTCAATATTCCAGGCATTGTTGGGCCCCTCGAATTTGTTGTAGCGCAGGGTGGCATAGACAGAGAACCGGTCTGTCATGTCGCCTGCCAAGGTCGCCCGCACGCCGTACCTGTCCCACTCTCCGACGTTCTCGTCATTGCTGTTGACGCCACCGTTTTGACGTGGTGAGTTCGGGTTGACCAGGTACGAATCGTCTTGCTCATAAAAACCGAACAGGCGCGTCGCCCAGTTTGTTCCCAGCGGAATATTCAAGACGCCTTCTCCGTCGAAGTAGCCGTCTTCACCGGCGCGCAGCTTGACGCGACCCACAAACGCCTCCGGATCCGGCCGCACTGCGACGAATTTCACGGCCCCGCCGATGTTGGCGCCGCCATACAGTATGCCCTGTGGCCCCTTCAACACCTCGATACGCTCCAAATCGCCGAACCGGGAGGAGGCATCCGTGAAGATCTGCACGTCGTCAAGGTAGTAGCCGACCCCCTGGGTATTGCCGAACCCCCCCACGCCACGAATGGAGACGTTTGGAAAGCCGTCCAACCGCTTGCTCATATAGAGATTCGACACGAGCAGTGAGATGTCTTTCAGCTGTCTGATGTTGGTTTGCTCAATGAGCGTTCCCGACAACGTGGCCACGGACTCCGGGATCTCGAGCACGTTCTCTTCCCGTTTTCGGGCGGTGACGATGATTTCCTCGAGGACCCTTTCCTGTTGTGCCATTGCTGCCTGACTCGCCAGGAGCATGACCGCAGGCAAGGTCAGCATCGAGGCGGCCAGCACCACGGCCCCGCAGGCGGATCCCGCATGCGCGCCTGTCCTCCGGTGAGGTGTATCAGCGCGGACTGCGCCGGCTGAGTTGCACTTTCCAGGCAAGTATCTATTCATCTTCTTGTCCTCCACTGCGCGCGGCGCTGCGTTGATCGGTTTCCAATATCGCCGCAGAAAATATTATCAGTCACGCGAGCCGGATAAATTTCATGCGTGTGGCATGCCCTGTTAATGCATTCAACATTCGGCAGCCCGGCGATCTTGGGTCCTTCGTGGCGTCGTTGGAGGCGTCGCGGAGGAAGCGAGGACCCGTGGCTTTCCGTCTCCGCCTTTAGGCGGGTTTGGCTTTGTCATTTTATTTTCGGAACTAATATATATCCGCACAAACCACTGTGGGTATACGTATAACTACGTAATACGGATGATACGACATAATCTGCTAATTATCCGGTATTGACAAGTTAACTATCAAAGGGGCACTGACAAGTTAATTACTCAGCTTAAGTCAATTTGAGCAGAGATCGCTTATCACGCTGCAACGTGATTCCAAGACGCAAGAGCACGCAGTCGGAAAAACCTATAGTTCTTGGCTGAAACAAGGTGACGGCCAAGATTG